>Ga0157370_10006565_pt1 | contig 12812 bp, 14 predicted proteins | sample C35metaG_FD_113463 | JGI IMG/M metagenome (GOLD analysis project Ga0157370, IMG submission 113463) | Corn rhizosphere microbial communities from Kellogg Biological Station, Michigan, USA - C3-5 metaG | ecosystem: Host-associated > Plants > Roots > Rhizosphere > Soil | place: USA: Michigan...
CGCGACCGACCGGTCGGACGCGGTCTCGTAGATCGAGAACTTGATGCTCGAGGATCCGGCGTTGATGACGAGAATAGGTTCCTTCATACGATGATTCATTCCGGCTTGCCGACCGAGCCGATCGCCACCCGTTTGGCATGCGCATAAAGCGCGGCGACCGCGCAACTCGCAACCCGGGTGCGCAGACTATCCGCGCGGCTCGTGAGGATGATCGGCACGCGTGCGCCGAGCACGATGCCCGCGGCGTCTGCGTCCGCGAGGAAGCTCAGCGCCTTCACCAGCATATTGCCGGCTTCGAGATCCGGCACCAGAAGAACATCCGCATCGCCTGCGACGGCGGAAGCGATATGTTTTATCGCGGCGGCGTCACGGCTGATCGCATTGTCGAATGCGAGTGGTCCATCGAGGATCGCCCCGGCGATCTGGTCGCGTTCGGCCATCTTGCAGAGAGCCGCAGCCTCGAGGGTCGACGGGATCTTCGAGCTGATCGTCTCGACCGCCGAGAGGATCGCGACTTTCGGTTGTACGATCCCGAACGCATGGCAAAGGTCGATGGCGTTGCGCGCGATGTCGGCTTTCTCTTCGAGATTGGGGAGGATGTTGACTGCCGCGTCGGTGATGAAAAGCGGCTTTGGATAGGTCGGCACATCCATGATGAAGATATGGCTGATGCGCCGCTCGGTGCGAATTCCCGTGTCGGTACGTACGACTTCGGTCATCAGCTCGTCGGTGTGCAGACTGCCTTTCATGAGCATATCGGCTTCACCGGTACGGACGAGCTCGACAGCTTTGGCGGCCGCGGCGTGGCTATGAGGGGTATCGATGAGGGGAAAAGCGCCGACATCGAGACCTGCCGACGCGGCTGCGGCGCGGATCTTCGCCGTTGGACCGACGAGGATAGGCCTAATGATCTTGATCTGGGCCGCCTCGATTGTTGCCTGGAGCGTGCTTTGCTCACAGGGATGGACGACCGCCGTCCGCACCGGTGCCAGCGCGCGGCACATCGCGATGAGAGCTTCATACTTCTCGTGTTTCCGCGTCTCAGCCATGGACGGTTTCCAATTGGCAGGGTCTCGATCTTGCGGTAATGCCGCCAGGTCGTATCTGTCACCGAGGCGGCGTCGTTCAATCTCGGCCGAATGCCATCCAGGGGCGTTGACCTGGGTCAATCGAAGGACGCCAAAGCAGCCCTTGAGCCAGATCAATGCGGCGAATCGACTATCGGGCACCTTGTTCCCATTGCATGAGGAGCAAGCGATCATGAGCAGCATCAAAACCATTCTGGCGGCCGTGAGCGGCGGTACCGCGAGCGGTGGGGCCGCCGAGCTGGCTTGTCGCCTGGCGCGTCGCTTTGAAGCCCATATCGAAGGCTTTCACGCCAAACCCGATCCGCTCGATCTTTTCCGTTTCGACGCATCCGTTGGAGAAGGCATCACGGGCGACTTTATCGACAAATTCACCGACGACACAAACGCTGCCGCAGCCAAAGTACGCGCGGAGTTCGTTGCCGCGCTCGAGCGTCACGGCATGACTCTCGCACCCCATGTGGCCGGTGCGTTGCTCGGAAAAATCGGCGCGTCGGCGAACTGGCGCGAAGCGATGGGCGACGGTCCTGCCTTGGTTGCACGGCGTGCACGATTTTTCGATTTGGCGGTCCTCGGCCGCTCGGAGCGCGCGATCGATCAAATCCATTCCGACGCAGTCGAGGAGACACTGACTCGGTCCGGCCGTCCCGTGCTCTTGGCGCCGGCCAAAGCGCCTGAGACCATTGGCGAACGCGTGCTGCTCGGCTGGAACGGCTCGGCTGAGGCGGTTCGCGCCTTGACCGGAGCACAGCCTTTTCTTTCCACCGCACGCGAAACTTTCGTCGTATCGATTGGCGATCAGCATCATGATAGCGCCCACGCAGCAGTCGAGTATCTCGCCTGGCACGATGTCAAGGCGCGTCACATCGGGATGCCGTCGCATGCCGGCCTCAGCGTCGGCCAGCGGCTTCTGCGGGCGGCGGTGGAGCAAGGCGGGGATCTTCTGGTAATGGGCGCCTATGGACATATGCCCTGGCGCGAATTCCTGTTCGGAGGCGCGACGCGCGAGGTGATCGGCACAGGTGTCGTTCCCGTGCTCCTGAGCCACTAAACGCCCAATGGAGGCTGCGAACCCACGCAAGGAGGCGGGAGCATGGCGCCATCCCTGGCAGTTGCTGCTGTCGGCAGTGTTGGTCGTGTTCGTCGCCCTTTCGATCGCTGCAAGCGAAAGCTTCCTCGCGGCCGTCGTGGTGCTCTGCATCCTGGCCATGGTGGCGATTTTTCGCTTTGTCTTCGCGAGTGGTCGCGCCTTCTGCATCACCTTGGCCAATCTCGTCGCGGTGTATGGTTGCCTCTTTCTGTTTTTTGTCGAAAGTAGTTTCGCCCAGGCCAGGATCGAGTCCATGTCGCTCGCTTTCGTCCTGCCGCTTCTGGGATTTGTTGCCGGCTCGTTTCGTCATCGCGCCATCATTGCCGACGTCGCGGTGTCGGGGTGGCTTCGTGATGGGCGCGACTTGCCGAAGGTTTTGCTGTGGCTCATACCAGTCTTCGGTGTCGGCGCGCTGAGCTTCCTCGTGCCGGGTGCTGGGCTTTCCGCCGAATGGGTGGATGTTGTGCTGGTGGCGGCCTGCGGCGCGATCGCCCTCATCGTCTTTTTCGTCAGCCGTGATGTCGCCGAATTCCTCCGGGATACCGGCTTGCTTTTCGACGAGTTCTTTCGCGGCATTGCCGGCCTCGCCGTGCCGGCTTTCGCGTTTTTAAGCTTTTATTCCCTGCTGGTGATTCTATTCGCCGCTTTTTATTCCGTCCTCGACCACGCGATGGGCGGAGCGAGCTTCCGCATTGACGGCGTTGTCCGCGCCATCAGCTTTTCCGAAAGCCTCTATTTCTCGCTGATGACGCTCAGTACAGTCGGCTATGGCGATATCGCGCCGGCCAGCAGTGCCATCCGCCTGCTCGCTGCGGCGGAAATCGTCTCCGGCATCCTTCTGTTGCTGTTCGGCTTCAACGAGATATTCAGCTTTTCCCGCGTTCATCGCCGCGAACACTGATCGGCTGGTCAGGCTGCTTTCGGACGCATTGTGAGTCTGATCGCCGGATTGCAGCGGATCAGCTCCTGTTTTTCGCTCTCGAGCGCCCGCAGTAAATGGATTTTCTTGACCCTCTCGGCGGCAGGTAGCAGCGCAATGGCGGCGAGCGCTTGATCGAGACGGTGAAATTGAACGTTGTCCAAGTCTAGAAGCGAACGCATTCTGCTTTCCTCTCGCTCACTAATAAGGTGAAAGATTGAGGGTCGGACTTGACAGTTGTGCCGTCGATGATGCTCGCGCATCGAGATTGCTTCCCGTTTCCGCAGCCCGGATCACCCCGAGGCAAGCGGCCATCAGGCCAAGCACCACAGCTACGGCGGTCAGACCACTGTTCATGCGTGCGCAGATTTGGTCGAGGCGCTGAAACGGCGTCATGTGATCGTCGTTCATGGCGCCACCTGTCGAATTCGACTTTGGACAAGGGGATCGGAGCTCAAAGCCTGGATCAGAGCATCACAAAGTCGGGCGGCGGTGACGGGGCGTGGCAGCACGACGGTCTTGCTGCCCGGAGCGGTGTCGTTTCCTGCTTCGCCGCCGAGGACGATGATCGGTGTCACCGCGCTCTCGCGATTCGACCGCAGCCATTTCACCGCTTCGCGCGCCGGGACGTCGCTGAGCTGTTGGCTCAGCAGAATGATGTCGGGATGCTGCTCGCGTGTTTGAACAATCGCGGCGGCTCCGCTCTCGACGCCGTTCGTCACCCGGAAGTCGACGCGATCGAGAATATCGCAGCAGAGTTGGCGGATCGTGGGGTCGGTGACGACGACCAGCGCGCTGCGAAGTCGGTCATTGCTGCTGTCTTCGCGCATCAATGTCACTCCCGTCAGAGCTCGGGATCGCCCTGGCCGCTGGCGAAATCCTCGAGTTGATCGCGGTCGCGGATTTCGACCCGATAGGTGGTCGGCAGAGCGATCAGTCCTTCGGTTTTGAACTTGGTGAAGGTGCGTGACACGGTCTCGATGGTTAGGCCGAGATAATCGGCAATATCGCTGCGCCCCATGGGCAAGGCGATCTCGTCGTCGTTGCCTTGCTGGTCGGCCATCAGCAGGAGAAAGCTTGCCACCTTTTCGGCGGCGGCCTTGCGTCCGAGCAGGAGCATCTGGTCCTGCGCGGCGCGCAATTCGTGCGAGGTAACCGCCAGGAGGCGCCGGGCCAGGCCGGGCACTTCATCGATCAGCCGCTCGAACCCGGCGCGCGGATAGCGGCAGAGGGTGACGTCGTTGATCGCCTCTGCCGAATAGACATGCGTCCCTTCGGGAGCGAGCCCCAGGATCTGTCCCGTGCCGAGGAAGCCGGTGATCTGACGGCGACCGTCCGGCAGCAGCTTATAGAGCCGGAGCATGCCGGTGACGACCTCGTAGACGCCGTCGGCGTCATCGCCCTCCGAGAACAGCGTTTCGCCCGCCTTGGCCCTCTGCAGGGTGCTGACGGCGACGATGCGGCTGGCGGCCTGCCGGGCAAGGCCGCGGCACAGGGCGAGGCCGGACACATCGATCTTGGGTGGAGGGTTCGAGAGGGCCGTTGCGGCATACATGGTGGACTCCCTGGGGCTGTTTGATGAACCCAGGATTACGCCACTCCTGTCGCTCCCAGATGTCAGACCAAGGCTTTTTTGGTATCTTCCCAAGGCGAATTGTTACGTTTTGTGACAGCCGAGATGACCGCTCAGCAGCATATCCTTGTGGTCGATGACGAGGCGCGAATCCGGACGATGTTGCGCCGCTATCTCGAGGGCGAGGGCTTCAAGATCAGCGAAGCCGCGGACGGCACCGCCATGCGCCGCGTCCTCGATGGCGATGCGGTCGACCTCGTTCTGCTCGATCTGATGATGCCGGGCGAGGACGGGTTGTCGTTGGCGCGCTACATCCGCCAGCGCGGGCAAACGCCGATTATCATGCTGACGGGAAAGGGCGAACTCATCGATCGCGTCGCCGGTCTCGAAGCGGGCGCCGACGACTATGTCGGCAAGCCCTTCCACTTGCGCGAAATCCTTGCGCGGATCCGAACCGTGCTGCGCCGCATCCAAGCGCCCGCCGCGGCGGTGGCGGCGCCAACCGCGGCTCCGGCCGACATTCTTCGCTTTCAGGGCTGGCAGCTGGATATGCTGCGCCGCGAGTTGCGCAGACCTGATGGCACTATGGTGCCGCTGACTTCGGGCGAATTTGAGCTCCTGCGCGTTTTCGCCACCCATGCCAATCACGTGCTCAACCGTGACCAGCTGATGGAGCTCGTCAAGGGCCGAGAATGGGAAGCCTATGATCGCGCGATCGACACGCAGATCGTGCGGTTACGCAAAAAGATCGAAGCCGATCCCGCGAATCCCGGACTCATTAAAACGGTGCGCGGGGCCGGCTACGTGTTTACGGCCGCGGTCACCCGCAGCTGATCGCCGTCTGTCGGTCCTTTAGCCGGCGTGAGCGCGCCGGCGCGCTCACTCGCCGAGCAGGCCGCGCAGCTTCTCGTCCAGCTGTTGCGTCGCGTAAGGCTTACCGAGCCACGCGGCATGTTGTGCGAGCAGCGCTTGCGTCATCACGGCCGGTTCGGCGTAGCCCGAGGTGAACAGCACCTTGAGGTCAGGCCGGCTCTCGCGCGCCTTTTGGGCGAGCTCGATCCCGCTCATACCGCCGGCCATCACGACGTCGGTGAAGAGCAGATCGAAAGCATCGCCGCGCTCGATGATGGCGACCGCAGCCGGGCCGCTCTCGGCCTCCAGCACGGAATAACCGAGCTCCTTGAGGCGCCGCAGAGAGATACGCCGCACCCGCGGATCGTCTTCGACGATGAGAATCGTCTCGCGGTGCTGGCCGCGGCCAATCTTACGGGGCTCGCCTTTCGCTCTCGAAGTCGTCGTGGTTTCGAGAGCCGGCAAATAGATGCGGACCGTGGTGCCGCGTCCGAGCTCGCTGTAAATCTGCACATGGCCGCCGGATTGCTTGACGAAGCCATGGACCATGCTGAGGCCAAGGCCGCTGCCGGCGCCGGGGCCTTTGGTGGTGTAGAACGGCTCGAAGGCGCGGCGCTGGACTTCTTCCGTCATGCCCGTGCCGGTGTCGGTCACGGCCAGCATGACGTATTCGCCTGGCGTCACCTCGAAGTGCTCCGCGGCATAAACCGCGTCCAGCTCCACGCGCCGCGTTTCGACGATCAGCCGGCCGCCCTGCGGCATGGCATCGCGCGCGTTGATCGCAAGATTGAGCAGCACGTTCTCGATCTGGCCGGAATCGGTCATGGTCAAGGGGAGGTTCGTCTCCAGAACGGTCTCGAAGGTGATCGCCTCGCCGAGCGTACGCCGCAGCAGTTCCTCAAGGCCGGTCGCGACCGCATTGAGATCGAGCGGCTGCGGACGCACTGGCACGCGGCGGCCGAAAGCCAGGAGCCGCTGGGCGAGCTTGGCGCCAAGCTCGGTCGCGTCCTGCGCTTCCTTCAACAGCTCGCGATCGTCGCCAGCGGTCAAACGCGGCTCGAGCATCTCCAGATTGCCGGAAATCGCCGTCAGCAAGTTATTGAAATCATGCGCCAAACCGCCAGTCAATTGACCGACCGCCTCCATCTTCTGCGCCTGGCGCAGATCCTCTTCCATCTTCTCGCGCGCTGACAGGTCGCGAATGAATCCGGTGAAGATACGGCTTTTGCCTGCTTTTCCCACCTCGCCGACGGCGAGCTCCATCGGGAAGGTTGTGCCGTCTTTTCGTTGCGCCTCGACCTTGCGTCCGATGCCGATAATGTGCTTCTCGCCGGTGCGGCGGTAACGGTCGAGGTAACCGTCATGCTCGCCGCGATAGGGCTGCGGCATGAGCATTTTTACGTTGCGGCCGATGACCTCTCCCGCGTCGTAACCGAACAGCTTTTCCGCTGCGTTGCTAAACGATTGCATGATCCCGTGCTCGTCGATCGTGATGATCGCATCGGGCGCGGTCTCGAGGACCGATCGCAATCGCGCTTCGCGTTCCTCGAGCATGGCTTGTGAGCGCCGCTCTTCGGTGACGTCGAGATTGAGCTCGACCACGGTATCTTCGCCACGCTCGCGGTGCGCAACCCAATAGGACGAGACCATGAGGCCGCGGCCGTCTTTGTGCCTATGCGCGAGCTCTCCTTCCCAGCGGCCGGTCCGCGTCAATTCGGCGTTGATCTCGTCGAGCGGAATTGGGAAGCGCGTTCTCAAAAGGTCATGCGATTTCCGCCCGAGCGCCTCCTCTGCGGTAATTCCGTAAAGGCGCTCGAGTCCGCCACCCCAATGGATGATTTCTCCATCGAGCCTGCGGACCATGATCGGGGCCAAAGTCAGCGCTTGAGTCAGCTCTTCGAGGCGAACCTCGGTCCTTCTCTGTGCCGTGACGTCGTGGATGATTTTCGACGCACCGATAATTGTACCGTGCGCATCGACGATTGGCGAAACCGTCAACAGAACACGGATAATTTCGCCATCTTTTCTTCGGCGCTCCGTTTCGTATCGGTCAACCCGCTCGCCGCGTCGGACCCGGGTGAGGATGTCCTTCATCTCGCCCGGCCGCGATGGCGAAGCAATCATCTCGATGGACCGGCCAATCATTTCGAGCGCCGAATAACCGAATATCCGCTCGGCGGCTGGATTCCAGCTCGTGACGATGCCGTCGAGGGTCTTGGCAACGATGGCGGTCTCGGAGGAATGCACGATCGCGGCGAGCAACTCCGATGCGAGTGCGTCGGCAAGAGCGGCTGGCCGCCGCGAAGCTTTGTTGGGAGCGGCGCGGGTTTGGGCTTTCGGGATGCGCCGGCGCGGTGGCGCTTTCTTGGATTTTTTGGCCAAAGGAGTGGTTTGGTCGTATCCGGTTGCTCGGCTTGATATTCGGCCTGATGGTGACGGCTATCTGCGTCAGCGGCAAGTCCAACTCAATATCTCGCCATGCCATGCAGTGAAGGCGCCTTCGTCCAGAACCCACCCGACCTCTCCCGAAAAAGGCAGCCAGCGGCCCTGGTACTTCCGATAGTTACGGAAATGCCCCCGCCAGGGACGCTCGACGAAGCGGGAACCCTCTTTGCGCGGACGGTCCCGCGCCGCGACAGAGTCGATCCGCCCGCTCTCATCCAGCCGTAGCTCGACTTGGCCGCGCCCGTCGCCCTGTCCGGCACTCACCCGCAAGGTTCGCTCGTCGATCACGGTCCATACGAGCGTGGCATTGCAGAGGATCGCATCGGGCGCCCAGGCGAGTTCCGCCAAATACCGCATGATTTCGCCTTTCGCGGCTGCCGGCCCGCCCCGCACGCCCCCGATCCGCAAGCGTCGGAAAACCCGAACGCTTAGATCGGCCTTTCCGCTCTTCAGGGCGTCCGTTACCGAGATGCAGCCGAATGGTCCGAGCGTCGCTTGCCACTCGAACCCCGTTTGCCGCAGGTCGATGGTTTGCGCGGCGCGGAAGCGAATCGCGCGTCCCGCCGGGCGGTGGCGCATGGCGCCGCGCTGCGTGAGCGTGACCGATAACAGGCTTGCGTCGTCCGTTGCCCCGAGTCGTCTGGCCAGATCACGAACCTCATGCGGCAGCGCGACCGCGCGATTCATCAATGGGGGGCGCCCGCGATCGTCGCTGAATGGAGGCTGCCCGAAAGGCGCAGCTCCAAGAAACGCAGCCGCTCGATCAGGGCGCGCTGCTGGATGTCGAGCCGGATTTCCAAGCCGGAGCATTCGCGGTCGCGCGCCATCGCCTCGGCGGCCTCGAGCAACGCTTTTACAGGTGCAAGCGAATTGCCGATGTCGACGGCGGTGAACAGCGGCAGGGCGAGGGTGCGGCCGTCCCGGAAGTCGTGCTCGACCCGCGCGGCAAAAAGCCCGCACAGGCTGCCGTGCGGATCGAACATGGCGGTGATTTCCGCTTGGGCGTAGAGATCGCCGCGAAAAGCATCCACGAACCTCGACCATCCCGGGAGCTCGACCCCAGGCCAGGTCGCACGCAGCAGCGGCAGCGCCTGGGGGATGGCGTCTGGCGTAAGCGCCCGGATGGTGAAGGCTTGCGGCACGGCTCCGCCTCAGCCGCGCTGCGGCCGCAAGCGATCGGCTTTGGCAAAGAAATGGCGCGCTTCGGCGAGGAGCTGGTTCTCCGTCACCCGCGCCAGCGTCTCGATGCCGACGATCCTCTCGATCATCGCCGGCTCGTGCTTGTGCAAATGTTTCAGGAATTCCGCTTTGGCCGTCGATGGGCCCGTGACGAGGATTTCCCGTGCATCCGCAAGCTCTCGGGCAACGTCGCGATAGAAGGAAGGCTCGTCCGTGATGTGCGTTCCGGCTGCGCCGCCGGCTTTCACGTGAAGATGCCGCGGCGGGTCAACCGGATGGAGGTGGCGCTCCTCCGCGGCATCGGCATTGAAATGAATGACCAGCGCTTCATGGTGATCGATCCAGACGACGGCGTGATAGTGGCTTGACATGGTGCCCTCGCGTCTAGGCGGCTCTATTTGATCAACCGAAGAGCGGACGCAACACGGGACGATGCGCGATCGCCGGCAGCTTCCCGATCAGCCCATCGAGGCCCCAGACATGTCCGGCATGGTTGGCCATCAGGTAGACGAGCACGCCGCCATAGACAAGGTGGTAGTCCACGATGAAATTGACGTGGCTTTCGATGTAAGGCCAGTCCATATGGGCGCAGTAGTAGATCGCCATCAACAGCACCCCGAACGGGCTGCTCACACGCACCATGCAGCCGAAAATGAGCGACAAGCCGATCAGCGTGTGGCCCCATTCGACAAGGAACGTCGTATAAGGAGCGATCGCCGGCAGGGCGAACCAGGCAAGTTGATCGTGGAAAGTTTTGGTCCCGGCCAGGAATGCGGCGGCGGTAAAATTCGGATTTGTGATCTGAGACACGCCGGCATAGAGAAACGTCCAGCCCATCGCGATGCGGAAGAAGACGATCAATCCGCGGTCGAGTTGTGAGGTGTTCGCCATGGCGCGCTCCTTGCTAAGGTTGCCGCATGATGCCGCAGGCTCGCGCTTGGGCCGTTGACGTAAATCAATCGCGCTGCCGCCGTAAAAACTACGATATGGATATGCCGGCCCGACCGGGCGGCTCGAATCGGCGCGGCGCCCTGCCGAGCCTGGGTAGGACTTCTTACTTGAGGCATCACCTGCATCTATTGCATGATTTCGATCGTGAAGCGCGCGATGGATGACGCTCGGGGGCGCCACCGCAGCGGTTCGGCCTGTGAGACGACTCGTTTTTGGCCCTCGCGCCAGGGTGCGAAAACCGCGGAGGTGTCGGTGTCGGCGTCGCGAAGTTTCGTCGTTCTGGGCGTCACCACCTTCGCGTTCACGGTCTGCTTTGCGGTCTGGCTGATGTTCGGCGTGACCGGCATCCCGATCCGCCGCGAGCTCGGGTTGAATGCCGCCGAATTCGGCTTGCTGACCTCGACCCCGGTCTTGACCGGCGCGTTGTTCCGCTTGCCGCTCGGGATCTGGACCGACCGCTTCGGCGGCCGGATCGTGATGTTTCTGCTCCTGATCTTCTGCGCCGTGCCGGTGTGGCTCTCGAGCTATGCGAGCGCGCTGTGGGAATTCCTGCTGCTCGGTCTTGCGCTCGGCCTGGTCGGCGCGTCCTTCGCCGTCGGCACCCCTTACGTCGCGCGCTTCTTTCCGCAAGAGCGGCGCGGCTTCGCGATGGGCGTGTTCGGCGCCGGCACAATGGGCGCGGCGATCAACATGTTTATCGCGCCGATTCTCATCGCCGCTTTCGGTTGGCAGGCCGTGCCGCGCGTCTACGCCGTGGCGCTGTTGCTGACGGCGGCGGTCTTCTGGGTGTTATCCGCGCCCGATCCGGGCGTGGGCAAAAGCGGCGCCACGCTCGGCCGGCAGCTCGCCGTGCTCAAGGATCCGCGCGTCTGGAAATATTGCCAATACTATTCGATCGTGTTCGGCGGCTTCACCGCGCTCTCGGTGTGGATGCCGCAATATTTCGTCCAGGAATACGGTTTCAGCATCGCCAGCGCCGCGCTTTTGGCGGCGTGCTTCTCGCTCCCGGCGGGCGTGCTTCGCGCGCTCGGCGGCTGGCTCGCCGATCGCTTCGGCGCGCATCGGCTGACCTGGTGGGTGCTCTGGGCCGCCTGGATCTGTCTCTTCCTGCTTTCCTATCCGCAGACCGATTTTGTCGTGCACACGATTCGCGGCCCGTCGCAGTTCCATATCGGACTTTCCTCGCTCGTCTTCACCGTGCTGCTTTTCGGCTTGGGTCTCTCCTTCGCCTGCGGCATGGCTTCGACCTTCAAATATGTCGGCGATGATTTCCCGGAGAATATGGGTGTGGTCACGGGCATCGTCGGGCTCGCCGGCGGCATGGGCGGCTTCCTCTTGCCGATCATCTTCGGCGTCATCCTCGACCGGCTCGGAATCAGCTCGAGCTGCTTCATGTTCCTTTACGGCATCGTCTGGGTCTCGCTTATCCTCAACTACATCACCGAGGTTCGCCGCCTGCCGGTGATGGGTGAAGCCAAAGAGCCGCCCAAAACGGTGCCGGCGCGCAGCCACGCAGGCGGATTCGAGACCAGTGCCGCACTCAAACCAGGAGAATCGCGTTGAGTCATTTTCTCGATCGCCTGAGCTATTTCAGCCGCGCGCGCGAGCCTTTCGCCGAAGGCCATGGCGAGGTGCGGCATGAGAACCGCGACTGGGAGGAGGGGTATCGCATGCGCTGGCAGCACGACAAGATCGTGCGCTCGACCCATGGCGTCAATTGCACCGGATCGTGCAGCTGGAAGATCTATGTCAAAGGCGGCATCGTCACTTGGGAAACGCAGCAGACCGATTACCCGCGCACGCGCCCTGACATGCCCAATCACGAGCCGCGCGGGTGCTCACGCGGCGCGTCCTATAGCTGGTATCTCTACAGCGCGAGCCGGCTCAAATACCCGATGGTGCGCGGCGCGCTTATCCGCGCCTGGCGCGAGGCGCGCAAGACGCTTGCGCCGGTCGAAGCCTGGGCGTCGATCGTCGGCGACGCGGATCGCGCGCGCGAATACAAAGCCTTGCGCGGGCGCGGCGGCTTCGTGCGCGCGAACTGGGACGAGGCCTGCGAGATCATCGCCGCCGCCAATATCCACACGATCAAGACGCACGGGCCCGATCGCGTCGTCGGCTTCTCGCCGATCCCGGCGATGTCGATGGTCTCCTACGCCTCGGGCGCGCGCTATCTGAGCCTCATCGGCGGAACCCTCCTCTCGTTCTACGACTGGTATTGCGACCTGCCGCCCTCGAGCCCGCAAACCTGGGGCGAGCAGACCGACGTGCCGGAATCGGCCGACTGGTACAATTCCAGCTTCATCATCGCCTGGGGCTCGAACGTGCCGCAGACGCGCACGCCCGATGCGCATTTCTTCGTCGAGGCGCGCTACAACGGCACCAAGGTCGCGGCGATCACGCCCGACTATTCCGAGGTCGCCAAGCTCTCCGATCTCTGGCTTCACCCCAAGCAAGGCACCGATGCGGCGCTTGCCATGGCGATGGGCCATGTCATCCTGCGAGAATTCTTTCTCGACCGGCAGGTGCCCTATTTCGCGGATTATTGCCGCCGGTTCACCGACATGCCGATGCTGGTGCGGCTCGAGCGGCAGGGCAATCGCTGGGTTCCCGATCGCACATTGCGGGCTAGCGATTTTCCGAACAAACTCGATCAATCCGAGCATCCCGAATGGAAGACGGCGGCGTTCGACGAGATCTCCGGCGATATTGTCTCGC
>Ga0157370_10006568_pt1 | contig 12808 bp, 11 predicted proteins | sample C35metaG_FD_113463 | JGI IMG/M metagenome (GOLD analysis project Ga0157370, IMG submission 113463) | Corn rhizosphere microbial communities from Kellogg Biological Station, Michigan, USA - C3-5 metaG | ecosystem: Host-associated > Plants > Roots > Rhizosphere > Soil | place: USA: Michigan...
AGTGTCCAAAAAGCAATCGAAAAAGCAAAAGGGCAAGCCAATACGGTATTGAATTTCCCAAAGGGGAGGTACGATTTCTGGCCCGATAGTGCTATACAAACCCATTATTATATTTCGAACAGCTCGTCGGAAGTAGAATTTCCGGTTAAAAAGCAAAGCGTTGGCTTGTACCTCAAAGATTTAAAAAATGTTACTTTAGAAGGCAATGGTTCTGTTTTTGTATTTCATGGCAAAATGATTACCTGGGTAATTGACGGGAGCGAAAACATCAGGATTCAAAATCTTTCGGTTAATTACGAACGGCCAGGGATGTCGGAAATGACTTTGCAGGAAATTACCCCAACGTCGGTTACGGCCAAAGTACATCCCGATAGCAAATTCGCCATTATTAACGGCCAATTGGAGTGGTATGGCGAGAAATGGATTACCAGAAACCACCACGCGGTATTGGTTCGGCCAACTGCAGGTACTTTATTCTACAGCAACTGGGATGTTTTTACTAAAAGTAAGGCCGAACAGATTTCGCCTTTCACAGTGAAGTTTACCGGCAATTTTTCCAGGTTTAAAGCCCAACCGGGCGACGTGCTGACTATTAGAGACCGTTACCGCGATTATGTAGGGGCATTTAATAACCGGTCTAAAAATATCAGTTTACAAAATGTCAATATGTACTCGATGCACGGCTTAGGCATTGTATCGCAATTTTGCGAAAACCTGCATTACGATAATGTTGCCGTGGCACCAGAGCCGGGGAGTGGTCGCGTAATTGCTTCTTCGGCCGATGGCATGCATTTTTCAGGTTGCAAAGGACAGATTACACTTAATAATTGCCGGTACAACGGCATGCACGACGACCCGGTTAATGTGCATGGAACACATTTAATGGTAAGTGAAATGGTATCGCCCAATATCTTAAAACTAAAATTTATGCACCACCAGACTTATGGCTTTAATGCTTTTATACCTGGTGATACCGTGGCTTATGTACACAGTGCTGCCCTTCAGATTTTTGCCCAGGGAGTAATTAAAACCGCTAAACTAATTTCGGAACGAGAAATGCTGGTAGAACTTGAAAAGCCTTTTCCTGCAGCATTAAAAGCTGGCGATGCTTTGGAAAATGTAACCTGGACACCAGCCGTAAAAATTACCAATTGCAGGTTCGAAGGTACCATTTCGCGCGGAACCTTAATTACTACGCGACGTAAGGTACTCATCGAAAACAATGTATATTACCGCACGGGTATGCAGGCCATCCTGATCGAAAATGATGCCATGGGCTGGTACGAATCAGGACCGGTAACTGATGTAACCATCCGCAATAACCAGTTTATTGAATGTGGTTTTAACAGCGGGTCGGATAATTACGCCATTAAGATCAATCCCGAAAACAGTGAGTGGGTTAAAGATTATTATGTGCACCGCAACATCCGGATAGAAAATAATATTTTCAGGCAGTACGATTATCCGGTTTTATCGGCAAAAAGTACAAAAGGACTCCGTTTTATCAATAACAGGATAGAAAAATCTGATTTTATGCCAGCAGGAAAAGCGCATCCGGCTTTTAATTTTTTAGGCTGTACCGGCGTACAAATTAAGGGAAACCAGTTTGGCTATGAAAAACCAGCAATACAATTGAAAGATATGGTTAAAGGAGATATTAAATCAGATATTAAGTTCGAAATCCCAATTAAAAATTAGCGAATGTCAATGGTAATTAAGTGTATGTATTAGCTAAAAGGATAGGTTATTATTCGCTTTTTTTTAGCGGGTTACATACTTTGCCATCTGCTATATTTTTTCTTACCTTCAGATTTTAAGGTTTATGGCAAAAGATGAAATGACTTTGTACAAAAAAGCTTGGGACCCTGGCAATTGTTCCTGTATGGCCGGCCTGTTTTTGTTTTCATTTATTATCATGGTCATTGTTTCCTGTTTTTCGGAAGGGAAAGAGGCCTTATCTATCTCTCTGTATGCTACGGCCATACTAACTTTTCTATTAGTAACCGTAAGAGCAATAGGTTATCTGGCTAAGCGTGAAGAAAAAACAGTGCTATTAAGGGTATGCGAAGAGGGACTTCACTACTATGAGCATACTGCCCTTATTCACTGGAAAGATATAACCGATATACAGATCATTGACCGCAAGCTTTCGGTTTCTGTTGGCACATCACCTGCATTGGATTTTACATTGAATTTATTGGACACCGACTTACAGGAAACGTTCGACGATTTTTGCCAGTTGCTTAACAGATATTATTATCCCAGGACTATTTATCTGTATGAATCTTCATTTTCTTGTGGCTGTTAAATAATTCATAATGAAACCTGAATATATAACGATATCACCTAACGAAAGATATAAAAATTATGCAGACGACCCTTTGTGGCAACGCATTTATGCCTATTCGACAGATAACGAAGATTTTGCAATCCCCTTTTCCCGGAAATTAGCCATTACCGAAAACTGGACAAGGCGGTTTACTTTACTGGCGATAGCAGAGTATAAGCGTTTTGTGTATCTCTGCTGCATATCGCAGAACGGCGCATCGCCTTCTGTTGTGGTGGATAAGGTATGGCATATGCACCTGTTATATACAGTAGAGTACTGGGGAAAATTCTGCCCCTTGGTTTTGGGGCGGGACTTACATCACTATCCCAATGTGGGCGGTATTGTGGAATATAATAAACATCAGGATTGGTATTTGGAAACACTAAAGCTTTATCTGCTTATTTTTAAAGAAAATCCTCCTCCTGATTTCTGGAGAATACCTAAAGATATTTTACCACACTTATTAGATAAGAAAGATCCCAATTCTTCGCAAAACAGCGAGAAATCGTTATACAACAAAATTACAGGTATCATAATACGTAGATTTCGGTTCCTCCGTAAACGTTAGATAAAGAAAGAAAAAAACTAAACGGGCATCAAGTCATTTATAGCGGATGAACTAAAGAACAAGACTATCAACCCAACCCCTCATTCAATTTTTACTTACCCCCCTGTTATATCCTCAGCGATCGAAATGGTGTAGGCTGGTTGATGCAGACGACAACCAGTAGCGCAAGGAGATGATGTAAAGCTGGTCGGTGGTGTCCCCACCGACCGAAATAGTTTATCCCCCGTTTTTTAACTCAAAAGGCATTCTTCTAAACCGGGTTCCGCTGGCAGCGAAAATAGCATTGGCAAGGGCAGGGGCAAAAGGAGGTAAGCCGGGTTCGCCAACGCCTTTCACTTTTCCGCCATCGGCCAGTATATGCACTTCAACAGCAGGCGCTTCATTAATGCGCACCATCGGATTATCGTAAAAGTTTTGCTCTACCGTTTTTCCCTCTTTAAAGGTAATGCCGGGTTTTATTGCTGCGCCTAATGCCATGATGATGGCACCCTCTATCTGGTTTTTGACATTATCTGCATTCACCACGGCTCCAAGATCAATAACAGCAATCACTTTATCAATGCTAATGGTCTTATCTGGGTGCTGCGTTACTTCTACCACCTGTCCGGCGAGGCCGGCGAAAAAATCCCACACCGCTACACCACGACCTTTACCCTTTGGTAGCTTTTGTTCCCAGTTGGATACTTCTTTTAATTTAAGGAGCACTTTTTTGGTGTCAGAAGGTTTAGTGAGCATTTCCAGCCTAAAATCCATCGGGTCTTTTTTGGCTTTATAGGCCAGTTCATCAATAAAGCCCTCGTGGGCAAAAGCGAGCGTAGAGCTGGTAACCGAACGCCAGGCAGCCACCGGGATATGGAGATCGGCCCTAACGTAGGTAGTTTTTAGATTGGGAATTTCGTAAGCCTGTTCGGCAATGCCCTCCATCATAATGCTATCCACTTTTGTACGGTCGAAATTGGCTTGCATCGATTCGAAATAGGATGGGCTGATGACCTTGTGCTGAAAGGTGCTCAGTTTTCCATCTGCCCCAAAGCCTGCCGAAAGTTTCGAAAAAGTCATCGGCCTAAATGGTCCCTGCGTGGTGGTATCTTCTCTCGACCAGATTAGCTTTACAGGCACATCAACCAGTTTGGCCACATTTACAGCTTCAACAATGTAATCGAAATATAACCTCCGGCCAAAACCACCACCAATAAACTGGTTGTTCAGCTTCACATTTTCGGGGGTAAAGCCCACTTGTTTTGGTAAGTCATTGGCTCCGCTTCCGGTCATTGCGCTGGCCACTTGGGTCGATGTCCAGATTTCCAGCTTATCGCCTTGTACATGGGCGGTACAATTCATGGGTTCGAGGGTATGATGTGCCACCATAGGGGTTTCGTAAAAAGCCTCAAAGGTGTTTTCGGGTGAAATCTGTACCGCTTCAACCGAGCCGATGTTTTTACCGGTTACTCCAGGTTCAGCAGCTAGTTTACGCAAGTGGTTTTCATAATCAACGGTGTTAAAGGTTTCGTGACCATTGTTTTCCCAAACTACTTTCAACTTTTTACGCGCCTGGCTAACGGTCCAATAGCTGTTTCCAATAATAGCAATGCCTGTATATCTATATTTTCCGATAATGCGCTCTATCAGTCCAACTTTTTTAATACCCGCAATTTTCATCACTGCTGTAGCATCGTAACTTTTTAAAGTGGCCCCAAACACCGGACTTCTCTCAACAACAGCATACAACATGTCGGGCAGTTTTACATCGATTCCGAAACCAGCCTTTCCATTGGTCTTAAGCGGGATATCCTGCCTTTTGGTTGCTTTTCCTAAAATTTTAAAGTCTTTGGGGTCTTTTAGCTTAGGGTTTTTGGGTAATTCTATTTTTGAGGCTTCCTCAATCAGTTTGCCGTATGGAAGTGTTTTTTTACTGGTTTTATGGATTACTGTTCCGTTTTCGGCATTACATTCGGCAGCATCAACTCCCCAAATTCTGCTGGCAGCGATAATTAAAACCTCTTTTGCTGCAGCACCTACTTTACGCATGGGGAGATAATTGGTCCGGATTGAGGCACTACCGCCGGCACTTTGCCCACCGCCAAGCGCTTTTTCACCATTCGATTGTTTGATGATGATCTGATCCATGGAAACTTCAAGCTCTTCGGCAATTAATGCCGGAAAGGATTGCAGCGTTCCCTGGCCCATTTCCGGTTTGGTATTGAAAATGGTAATCTGTCCGCTGGATTCGATTAAGATATAAGGACTAAAATTGGCGGAAGCAATATCCATCGCCATTAATGGATTTCCTTTTGCCGACAAACCTAACCAAATCGCAAAGCCTGCAGTACCTGCACTTTTAATGAAATGGCGTCTCGAAATTTCTTCCATAGTTGTATGTTTTAATTTTGCCCTTTTCAGGTGTGTTGTTGAGTTAAATTGGTATAATCTGCCATCGTATCTATATCTATATGGCCCATTCCGAAAGCTATTGTAGCTACATCATTTAGGTTTTCAGCAATAATGGCCTTTGCACCGCTGTTGCCGATTAAAGCTAAAAGTTGTGCAAAATATTTTTTGGTAAATAATACCGGTGTACCCATGGTGCCGGCATACTGGCTGGCAACAATTCCCTTTCCGCTTATTTGCTGCTTTTCAAAAAGTGCTTTAAATATCGCAGCACTGATGAAAGGCTGGTCGGAAACGGATAAGATGACGCGATCCAAATCTGGATCCCTTTGCAGCACCACACTAAGACCGGCTACAATACTGGTTGATATTCCTGCTTCCCATTGTTGATTGATGATGAAATCTATTTTCAGTTTTTCTGCAAGTTGTTTTGCATGTCCGCCCAATACGGCCAGCACAGGTGAAAAACCACTTTCAATGGCGGCTTCCGTTACAATATCCATCAGCTGTTTCCTATTAAAGGTAAGCAACTGTTTAGGTTGACCCAACCGGCTCGAATTGCCACCTGCCAGAATAATGATTCCTGTTCTCATAAGCCAACATGTTGATGGATGGGCAGGATTTTGTTTTTCAATGGTTCTTTCGCTGCACCAGAAAAGAAGGCCTTAATCTCGGCAACAATAGAAACGGCAATTTCAGCTGCAGTTTCGGCACCAATATCAAGGCCAACAGGGCCATGCACCCTGAGCCTGTTTGGTTCGGTATCTAAGCCCAGCTCATCCAGCATTTTCAGGAGTTTCTTTTTAGGCCCAAGCGAACCAATGTAAGGTGTATTGGTGGCCAGTAACCTGCCAAGCAGTTCTATATCGTAATTGTAATTGTGGGTCATCAGTACAAATGCTGTACGTGCATCGCCATTGGTTACATCAACTTCGCTTGCTTTGGCAACCAGTACACAATCGGCCGTTGGGAAACGATCTTTGGTTGCCTGGGCAGGCCTGCCATCGATGACGGTAACCTGCCAGCCCAGTAAATGGCACATTTGAGCAAGTGGTTGAGCATCGTTGCCAGCACCTGCAATAACCAGGGCAATCGGGGTACTGATAAATTCGAGAAATGCGGTAACCTGCTGATTATCGAAAGTATAATCCTTAAATACTGAGGTTTTGCTTAGCAGCACCTCCTGAAGATCGTCTTCAATACTACTGTTTATTAGACCCTGGATATTTCTGAAGCCGGCATCGGCCTTTAAAAGTAATTGTGTACCGGCATGTTGCTGGCGTTCTAATGAAAACAGAACCGCAATAGCCGCATCCTCGCGCTTGCCGGCCACTTCGTTAAGTATAGCTATCGGGTTGATCTTCGCATCTGTAGTTAAGGGCTCAAAAAGAATATATACGATGCCGTTGCAGCCCAGTTGTACACCAAGCTTGGCATCATCCTCATCGCTGGTATCATAAGTAACCAGCCGGTTTTCCTGCAGGTGTATCGCTGCCAGCGCCTTGCGGAGTGCATCTCCTTCCAGGCATCCGCCACTAATGGCCCCGGTGAGCTGACCAGTTTCTGTAACCAGCATTCTGGCACCAGGCCGGCGGTAAGAGGACCCCTCCACCTTTACTACTGTAGCCAGCGCTGTTCTGATATTCGCTTTGCTGGCTTTTTGGTAGGCTTTCAGAATCTCAGTAATTTCGTTCATATCTGCTCAAAGTTTATCGGTTTGATAGCCAGGGCTAATATTTATTTGTTGCTATTTAGCAGGTGCATAGGCTCCGGTTTTAAGCCAGATGGTCCATTGCTTTTTAAATTCGGCATGACTCAAAGGCGGTAATGTACGACCTTCGCCAGGGTTCCAACCCGATAAAACCAGACCATCATCGGCATGTTCGAGCAACTTTTTCAGGTCTTTATGGCCATTTTGTTTTGGATCTACCAATTGTTTGGCCAGCTGATTGGCCGAGCGGCCCTGAAAAATCATTTTCATGTTTGCAGGCGGTAAATGCCAGTCCGGATTGCCTGGTGGCGTATGTTTTCCGGCTGTATTGCTGGGTTGGTGGCAGTTGGTACATTTCATGGCATACACACCCTTGCCATCTACACCGCGGCGCGGACTCATGGTATGCAGGTGACTGTCATCGCCCTGCAAAGGAATATCGCCACTGGGATGGCAGTTCATACACCGCGGACTCTTGAGTACGCGGTATACCTTTTTGAAAGCTGCAACCGAGGCCACACTATCTTTAACCATAGCAGGTGTAGTAATGGGTTTAACATCGTGATGAAGCGTAAAAGCCATAAGGGTTACCAACGAGAGGATTATCCCCATTACGGTTGCTATGCGCAGGGCACTCGCATGCCCTTTGGTAAAATTTGAAAACTTTATCCTCATCCTTTACTTTCTCCTTTCTTTTGCAGCTCGGCGGCCAGGTGAATCGCTTTACGGATCCGGAGGTAAGTGCCGCACCTGCAAATGTTACCGGCCATGGCCTGATCAATGTCGGCATCGCTGGGGCTGGGGTTCTCGCGCAACAATACCGCCGCCGACATGAGCTGACCTGAATGGCAATAGCCACACTGCGGAACATTTACCTCATTCCAGGCCAGCTGTAAAGGATGATCGTTATTTTTAGATAAGCCTTCAATCGTTCTGATTTTTTGCCCCTGGGCACGGCTCACCTTGGTAATGCACGATCTCACAGCCTCGCCATTGAGGTGTACCACACAGGCTCCGCATTGCGCTACCCCGCAACCATATTTGGTACCGGTTAAGCCAACCAAATCGCGTATGGCCCAAAGTAAGGGCATATCAGGATCGGCATCAATGTCGAAATTCTGGTCATTAACGTTTAATGAAATCATAAGACTCGTTTTATGTTTTGTTAATTACTGCAGCTGCTGCACTGCTTAACTGCGTCGGGATGAGCTAACAACAGTTAAACTTTGTTTAATGTTCTAATTTACAATTTTGAACTGTAAAAGTTTGCCGATCGGTAATTTTGGTACAAAGACCAGTAATTGGGGTAGCTGGCTTGTAAACGCAGGATTATTGATCTACACCAAAGGCATCCCGTTGGATGCCTTTGGTGATATTATTTTGTCAGAATTGAAAATATGAATAGGGTAAAACTCAAATTAACCCAGTTTTTTTCTTAGCCATTTTCGTACGGGTTCATGATACCATTTCAAAGTGATGTAAGCCAAAATAATGCTGCCGGTTAAAATCAACAAGGCATAAGGCCAGGCCTGCACTATGGTAGTACCCTTATTGTTACTGATCCAGGCGACATAAAAATACACCAGCGGATAATGCACCAGGTAAAGCGGGTAGGAAATATCACCTAGAAATTTGCATATCCGGCTTTCCATCTGACTATGTATTACGCCACTGGCCCCCAGGTAAACGATGAGCGGAAAAATAAGGATGATACATACGGATTCATATATTCCGTTCATCCAAAGATGTTCGGAACCACCTATGCGTGGCATATATAAAACAATGGCAACCAGCAGGCTACACCATAAAAACGCTTGTTTAATGTGCGTGGGTTTCGCTATCCGTGAGAGTAGCAAACCCGCAAAGAAAGGAAACATGGTGCGCGTTATACCTACACGAACCTGCTCTACGTTTAGTGTCCACCCTCCGCTAACATCGCCATTAGGGCTGGTAATGGCCAAATGAGCCAGTGCTACCGCTGCAATTAATACCAAAATGCTCAGTGCTGTTTTAGAGAACTTTCTGACACCGATAGCGTACAGGATATTGGCAATGTATTCGAAAAACAACGACCAGCCCACGCTGTTTAGCGGATGCATTTCTTGCCAGCCGCGTATATCCTGCGATAGGGGAACAGGCAGTATGGTGTAACCAATGAGCATTACCAGTAGCATTTTCCATAGGGGAATGGTGTGGATGAGTGGCCAGATGGTTGAATAGGTAAAATAGAAACCAATTGGGCCGAGGGTCATCCCTAATACCACCATGGGTTGAAGCCTTTCGATGCGGCGCTTAAAGAAAGTACCCACAGTCATTTTATTCCAGCGGTCGTCGTATGCATATCCGATTACAAAACCCGATAAAAGAAAGAAAAAATCGACAGCCAGGTAGCCATGGTTAACCAGGAAATCGAGGTGTCCGGTGCCTAGTGGCTCAGTTTTCGCTTATAAATGGTTATTTGTTGAATTTGTAAAATTAAATAAATCATATAGCCGAATTCGACTAATCGTATCAAAATCCCCACAAATAGTCTCATTTTTAAAGAAAGGGAAGGGCAGGATGCCACACTGATGTACCGGGCACAGAGATCTCAGGCACGATGATTTAAGTCAACGTTTATCTTTCATCGAAAGCAAAACCTGGTACCGGAACAATATTCCGTGTTTTTGAAAAAGTGCCCCAACGGGTATTTAAAAGTACTCCGGAAGACTAAATTGGTCTTCTGAGGTACAAAAAGGTACTTCGGAAGTAAAAAAAACACCCGGAAGTACTAAAAGGTAATTCCGAACGTCGGCGAATACACGCTGAAGTACTAAAAGGTGGCTCAGCGCGAGAATGAAGAACCTCAGTGATAGAAAAGGGTAGTTCAGAGGTTCGGTGAATACACCCGGAAGTATTAAAACGCAGCTCAGACCAATGGCCTGTTCAATAAACTGTGTCAAAAAGAGAATTAATAACTAGAGGCTGCATTTGCTTTGTTAAAAAACAAATAATCACTAATTAAAAAAACAATGTGTTATTGTTAACACATACATTTTTTTTAAAATTTTGAAACAATGGTCAGTTATGTATATTTGATAGAGCCCACAATTTTATTTAAAATAACAAATCAAAATGGAAGGAATTGAAAACCAAATTTCTAAAGAAAAAAATATACTCGTTGTTTTGTTTGAACAGAGAGAATTAAGCTTGGAAATCAGTTATTTAATTGAGAATTTCTGTGGAAAGGTAGTAAATACACTCCCCGAAGTGCAGGACACGATAGGTAAAAGGTGCTATATCTGCGGAGACCTGAGTAACATCAAGTTGGATAAAATACAAACTTATATTATTAGAGAATTTTCAAGTAGTTATGAAGATTTGGTTAATGAGGAAAATATAAAAGTTGTTGAGCTTGGAGAAGTTCCTATTATCGTTAATAATGCTGGGGTTTATTTTAGAAGCTTATTCAATGATGGTTATTTTAATAGCATAAAAACTGAGCATAAATTTCAGGAATTGACAGAATCTACAAAGGAGTCAAAATCTTTTAGAAAAGGAATCTATCTGACAGAAATTTTGAAAGAAGAAACAAATAATAACAATGAAGTACTCCATTTTAGACTATTGAGATGTTCAAGTAATTTAACTGGACCAACTGACAACTTTCGCAAAACAGATCATAAAATAATTAATCTTTTAAATGATTCCGTAAAATTTGTTTTTAAGAAAGAAACGAAATTGAATCATGTATTAGCACAGATCTATGAAAACAAAAGAAAGGAAAATCAGAAAGAAATAAAATCGAAGATTAGTGCGCATTCCGACAAAACGAAAGATATGCCCAAAGATGGACTTATTGCTTTTTGTACTTTCTACGACATGACGGGTATGGACAAGATAAAGCCTTCCAAAACTGATAAATATGATTGGTGTTATAAGGAAACAAGTGCTTTAACAAAACTTCATTTCAAGTTAAAAAAATCAGTTGAAGATCCTGCTTTGATCAATGAGTTTAATATAACGCTATATCCAAATTCTGTCTTTATTATTCCCCTTTCAACAAATAGATTATATACTCATGAAATCAAGCCATCTATTTTAAACATTGATCAAATTCCTACTAGAATGGGATATGTGGCACGTTGTTCTAACCTGGAGGCCATATATATGAATGCTCAAACATACATTAAGGAGGATAATAATCTCTTCAAGCTTGAGGATATGACTTTTGAAATGCTTGAAGATTTACGCAATTCTTATTACAGGGAAAATACAACTAAAAGCATAATTGATTATGGTAGAATTCATTTTAGTATGAATTCTGGTGATTATGAAAGGCCAATATACTAAGAAACGCACTTCATTAAATAATTATGAATACTTCTAGATTTCAAAAATTCACATTTTCATTCGATATAAATTTATATGAGAAATTAATTAGTTCTGTTGATTTTGAGTGCGTCGCAAAAGGGAGAATCGGTAACCATCTGGTGAAAATTGGAGAAGAGGGGGTGCCAATCGTTAGAACTACAACAGTATATCATATAGCTGCACAAAATTTTTCTAGTATTCACGATTTTGTTATTGAACATATAAATCTTGCAATTAAAAATAGCGAATTGAATAACTTTTTACCGGTTGATTTCAATAACGCCTTGATTGAAGTCTATGACTTTAATTATTCCAAAATGAATTATCATTCTGACCAAAGTTTAGATTTGGATGCCAATTCTTATATTGGAATTTTTTCCTGTTATAAAAATCCGGAAGAATTGTCTGACAACCAGCTGAGAAAGTTAATAGTAAAAGAAAAAGATGATGATGAAGAGTTTGAAATTCCATTGACACATAATTCCTTTATTTTATTTTCTGTAGAAACGAACAGCAAGTTTCTTCATAAAATTACATTAGATCGTATGTTCAATCAAAAACCATTACAGTCAGATAATAAATGGTTGGGCATAACATTTAGAAAGTCAAAAACATTTATTCAATTTGAAGATAACTTACCTTATTTCTCTAACGGACAATTATTAGAGCCAGCCAATGAAGAACAAAAAGCAGAATTCTTTAAGCTTCGGGGGCAGGAAAATCGCCTTATAAATTTCGTTTATCCCGAACTGTCATATACATTAAGTATAGCAGACAGATTAATGCCTATCAATAATAATTTGAATATTGGATGATTTTATCTTTTGATACCTATTACTACGAGAATAAAGCGAAAACAGTATGTCTGGCTTTTGAAAACTGGACAACGATAGATGATTTCTCGGTCTATTGTGAAATCCTTGAACATATTGAAGAATATATTCCTGGTGAATTTTACAGGCGGGAATTACCTTGCATTCTAAGTTTATTGAAAAAAATCAAGATCGAAAGAATAGATATAATTGTGGTTGACGGATTCGTATTTTTAGATGACAATAATAGACTGGGCTTAGGAGGTCATTTATACAAACAGTTGGAAGAAAAGGTGCCAATAATAGGGGTTGCTAAAACCAATTTTGCCTCAATTGTAAATAACAAAAGAGAATTAAGGAGAGGAGATAGCCAAAATCCTCTTTTCATCACATCAATTGGTCTTGATATTGATAAAGCAGTTGAATACATTGGTAGTATGGCTGGAGATTATCGAATTCCAAAATTATTGAAACATCTTGATTCACTTACTAAACAAAAAAACGGTGAATAAAATCTAAAAACGGGGAGTGTCACCTGAACTGTGTCAGATTCTAAATTAATGCTCCTCAAAAGCTGTTTTTTTCCTGGAGAATTCTATCTCCAAATTTAACATAAAGTTGTGATAGTGCCATACCCCAGTTATGGA
>Ga0157370_10006571_pt1 | contig 12807 bp, 12 predicted proteins | sample C35metaG_FD_113463 | JGI IMG/M metagenome (GOLD analysis project Ga0157370, IMG submission 113463) | Corn rhizosphere microbial communities from Kellogg Biological Station, Michigan, USA - C3-5 metaG | ecosystem: Host-associated > Plants > Roots > Rhizosphere > Soil | place: USA: Michigan...
CGGCGGGCTGCAGCAGCGAGGACAGGTCCTCGGCCTCGCGTTCGCCGGCGCAGCCCGGCGTGACGGCGCCCTGCTCGATGTGCTGGCGGGCGCGCGCACGCAGGGTCTGGACATCCGGCAGCGGCGCCGGGACTTCGGATCCATCTTTCGCAAGTGCGGTATCCAACGGCTATTCCTTTCGGACTTTGCCGCGGCCGCGGCTCACAGGGCGCTGCGCCCGCTGATGAGCCGCACGACGATGACGATGACGGCGATCACGAGCAGGACATGGACCAGCCCGCCCATGGTGGTCGACGTGACCATTCCGAGGAGCCAGAGGATGAGGAGGATGACGGCGATGGTGTAGAGCATGATCGTTTGCTTCCCGCTGGTTGTAAGTACCACGTAGCATCGTGTTCCGATCGGCGAGGCCGATCTGTGCGATACCGCGCATAAGGCGCTCGCCGCAGCGCGCCCGGCTGGACGGCGCTAAGTTCGCTACCGCACGGACCCCCCCACCGCCCGGGCGCATCCTGTCGTCGGGACGTTTCAGTGGTTCGAACCGTGCATATCCGGGGACGCAAGATGAAGAGCAGCTCCTGTCGCAGCAATCCATTGCGCAGCTCGCGCGTCATGCGCCGCCTGCTCGTCGCGTTGTCGATCGCGCTTTTCCCGATCGTTGCCGCGCAGGCGCAGGTGAGCATCGAATTCGGATCTCGCGGCGTGAGCATCGGGATCGACGTGACGGTGTATCCGCGCCTGGTCCGCGTGCCGGGCTATCCCGTCTACTACGATCCGCAGGCGAGTTCGAATTATTTCTTCTATGACGGACTCTTCTGGGTGTACCAGTCGGATGAGTGGTATGCGAGCAACTGGTACAACGGGCCATGGGAGCTCGTGGGACCCGAAGACGTGCCGCTCTACCTGCTGCGCGTTCCGGTGCGCTACTACCGGCACCCACCGTCGTATTTCCGCGGCTGGCGGGCCGATGCGCCGCCCCGGTGGGACGAGCACTGGGGCCGCGAGTGGGAACAGCGTCGATCGGGATGGGACCACTGGGACCGCCGCTCCGTGCCCGCTCCGGCGCCGCTGCCGACCTATCAGCGGCAGTATTCGGGAGCTCGCTATCCAAGCGCGCTCGACCAGCAGGCCACGATTCGCGAGCAGCATTACCGCTACCAGCCGCGCGAGGCCGTGACTCGGCAACATTTTCAACAGCCGGGTCCACGGCAAACGTCCCCCGGCAGCTCGCAAGCGGAACCATCTCGGCAAGCGCCGATCCAGCAGAGATCGCAGCCGAGTCAACCCCGGCAACAGACGCAGGCGCCGCAGCCGAGAACCGAGCAACCCGTGCAACGGACCCAACCCACGCAACAGGCGCAACCGGAGCAGCCGAGGCAATCCGTGCAGCGCGAGCCGCCCAGGCAGTCGGTGCAGCAGTCACAACAACCCGCGTCGCCGGCGCAGGTTCACAGGGCGCCGCAAGGCAAGGGCCAGGAGACCGACAAGCACGCGCCGCAAGGCCAAGGCGGGGAGAGCAGGCCTTCGCCGCAAGGCAAGGGCAAGGGCCAGGAGAACGCACCCCAAGGCAAGGGCCAGGAGAACAAGGCGGCAGCGCACGGCAAGGGCGAGGAAAGCAAGAAGGACGAGCGCGACCAGGGCCGCCAGTAGGAGGTCGGGAACAGCCGGAATGAGCGTACCTCTCGCCGCCGCACAGGATGCGTCCCGCCTGGATCAATTGTGCATCGATACCTTGCGCTTTCTTTCGGTCGATGCCGTGCAGAAAGCGAACAGCGGCCATCCGGGCTTGCCGTTGGGTGCCGCGCCCATGGCCTATGTGCTCTGGACGCGCTTCCTCAAGCACAACCCGTCGAATCCGGCCTGGGTCGACCGCGATCGTTTCGTCCTGTCGGCCGGGCACGGATCGATGCTGCTGTATGCGTTGCTCCATCTCACCGGTTACGACCTTTCACTCGAGCAGATCGAGCAGTTCCGCCAATGGGGCAGCCTCACGCCGGGTCACCCCGAACGCACCCTCACGCCCGGCGTGGAACTGACGACGGGGCCGCTGGGCCAGGGCTTCGCGAATGGGGTGGGCCTCGCGATGGCCGAGGCGTATCTCGCGGCGCGCTACAACCGGGAGGGCTTCGGGATCATCGACCATTTCACGTACGCGATCGTAAGCGATGGCGACCTGATGGAAGGTGTCGCGTCGGAAGCCGCCTCCCTGGCCGGCCACCTGCAACTGGGCAAGCTCATCTATCTTTACGACGACAATCGCGTCACGCTTTCCGCCGGCACCGACATCGCCTTCACCGAAGATCGGGCGCGACGCTTCCAGGCGTACGGCTGGCATACGGAATCGATCGCCGACGGCAACGACCTGGCGGCGATCGGGCAAGCGCTCGCGAACGCTCGCGCCGAAGCGCGACGTCCGTCGCTCCTCCTGATCCGCACCCATCTCGGGTATGGTTCGCCCGAGAAGCAGGACACGTACAAGGCGCACGGCTCGCCGCTCGGCGAAGACGAAGTGCGCCGGACCAAGAGGAACCTCGGCTGGCCCACCGAGCCTTCGTTCCACATTCCCGGGGAGGCGCGCAGTCATTTTCGCGAGGCCCTCGCACGCGGTGAGCGTGCAGAGTCCGAATGGAACGCGAGGTTCTCTGCCTATGCACGAGCCTTTCCCGAGCTCGCCGCCGAGCTGGACCAGGTCATGCGCGGCGAATTGTCCGCGGGCTGGGACGCGGACATTCCGGTGTTTCCCGCTGACGCCAAAGGCATGGCCACGCGGGCCGCTTCCGGCCACGTGTTGAACGCCATCGCGCCGCATGTCCCAGCCCTTATCGGCGGCTCGGCGGACCTCGATCCGTCGACGAACACCGGGCTGCAGGGGTTGGGAGACTTCGAAGCGCCCGGTGCCAGCGCCCGCGACCGGCAAGGCTCCGAAGGCGGCGGATGGAGCCGCGCAGGCCGCAACCTGCACTTCGGCGTGCGCGAGCACGCGATGGGCGCGATCCTGAACGGCCTCGCGGCGCACGGCGGGACGGTGCCCTACGGCGCGACATTCCTCGTGTTCTCCGATTACATGCGCCCGCCGATGCGCCTCGCCGCGATGATGGGCCTGCACGTGATCTACGTGTTCACCCACGACAGCATCGCGCTCGGCGAGGACGGCTCGACCCATCAACCCGTCGAGCAGCTTGCCGGGCTGCGCGCGGTTCCTCGCCTGCACGTCATTCGCCCCGCCGACGCCAACGAGACCGCCGTGGCCTGGCGCGTCGCGCTGGAAACGCGCGATCGCCCGGTGGCGCTGATCCTCACGCGACAGGACGTGCCGACGCTCGATCGCGGCGAGCTCGCCGCCGCCGACGGATTGCGTCGCGGGGGTTATGTGCTCGCCGATGCGCCCGGCGCAAGACCGAAGCTGATCCTGATCGCCACGGGTTCGGAAGTCGCGCTGGTCCTCGCCGCCGCGGAGAAATTGCGGACGCGCGAAATCGCGGTGCGCATCGTCTCGCTGCCGAGCTGGGAGTTGTTCGACGCCCAACCGCGGGAATATCGCGACGCGGTGTTGCCGCCTTCGGTCGAAGCGCGCCTCGCCGTCGAAGCCGGCGTGCCGCAAGGCTGGCATCGCTACGTCGGCGATCGCGGCGACGTGCTGGGCGTGGAGCGCTTCGGCGCCTCCGCCCCGGGCAAGGTGGTGTTGCGCGAGTACGGATTCACGGTCGACAATGTCTGCGCGCGCGCGCTGGAGCTGCTGCGCGGAGGATCGCGGCAAGGAGACGGATTGCCCGATGTAGCGCACCGTACAGACTGATGTCCCTGGCGGGCGTTGATGATCCGCGTCGAAGCCTCGTTCCTTTGCAGTCAACCCATAGGGAGATGAAGACGATGAACACCGGCAAATATCTGGCGGCCGCGACCGCGGCGGCGGCTCTGGCCGTGTTCCTGGCCGCGTGTCAGAAAGAGGGGCCGGCCGAGCATGCCGGCAAGGAAGTCGACAAGGCGATGGACAAGGCGGGACAGCAGATCGAGAAGGCCGGAGAAAAGGTCCAGGACACCGCAAAAGGCGAGGACAAGAAGTAATCGTTGAGCGGAGCGCGCGATTCCTTGCAGCAGTGCCGGTGGCATTCGGTTACCGGCGAGCCCGGGCTTCGACAAGCCGCGGTCGAGGCGATCCTTTCCGCGGCCGCACGCGCCATTCGCCAGCGCGGCCGGTTCCATCTCGTGCTCGCCGGCGGAAGCACGCCGCGCGAGACCTATCGCGCGTTGCGCGGCGCACGAGCCGATTGGCGCGCATGGCACATCTATTTCGGCGACGAGCGCTGCGTGCCGCCGGACGATCCGGCGCGCAACTCGTGGATGGCCGCGCAGGCCTGGCTCGATGCGGTGCCGGTTCCAGCGCCTCAGGTGCACGCGATTCCGGCGGAGCTCGGCGCGCTCCACGCAGCCCGCTCGTATTCCGAGACGCTGCGCACGGTCGGAGAGTTCGACCTGGTCCTGCTCGGCCTGGGCGAGGACGGCCATACGGCGAGCCTCTTTCCGGGCCGCCAGTGGGGAACAGGGCGCGAGGCGCCCGATGCGCTGGCGGTGCTCGATGCTCCCAAGCCCCCGCCGCAACGCGTCTCGCTGAGCGCCGCGCGGCTCGGTCGCGCGAGGCAAGTGATCTTCCTGGTCGCCGGCGAGTCCAAGCGCCGGGCGGTATCCGAGTGGCGCGCGGGCAAGGACATTCCGGCGCGCTCGATCGTGCCGCCTGCGGGCGTCGATGTGCTGGTCGATTCTGCGCTGCTCGCACCGTTGGTCGACTGACAGCGCACGTTCAGTGTTCGCCAGCGCACGGTGCGCTTCGGGTGGAAGGTGATAATCATTCCTGGATGGAAGCCGTCGGCGGCACGGAACCATTGATCTGAAAATCTGCCGAGCACAAGGAGCATCGAGCATGAACCCCATCACGGCGTTTCTCGTCTTCGTCCTCATCCTCGCCGGCCTCGCGACCGGCCAATGGGTGAACCTCTACCTTGCGCTTCCCCTCTTCGTCCTCGCGGCCATCGTGGCGATGTCGCTCAAGATGGCCAACGCGTGGCAGAAGTTCGTGATCCTGAGGATGGGAAAACTGCAGAGCGTCAAGGGACCGGGCATGTTCGCCATCATCCCGGTCGTCGACAACGTGGTGGCGGTGATCGACGAGCGCATCCAGACCACCGCCTTCAACGCCGAGCAGGCGCTCACCAAGGACACGGTCCCGGTGAACGTCGATGCGATCATCTTCTGGCACGTGCACGATGCCGAGAAGGCGGCGCTCGCCATCACCAACTACCGCGAGGCGATCGACCGGGTGGCGCAAACCTCCCTGCGCGAGATGATCGGCTCCTCGATGCTCGCGGCGCTCCTGTCCGACCGCAAGGAGGCCGACGAGCAATTGAAGAACGAGATCGGCGCGAAGACCGCTCCCTGGGGCATCACCGTGAGCTCGGTGGAGATTCGCGACGTCGCGATCCCCGTGGCGTTGCAGGACGCGATGTCGCGCCAGGCCCAGGCCGAGCGCGAGAAGCAGGCGCGCGTGATCCTCGGGTCGGCCGAAGCGGCGATCGCCGGGAAGTTCGTCGAGGCCGCCGATGTCTACGCCGGGCATCCCGCCGCGCTGCAGCTGCGCGCCATGAACATCATCTACGAGACCACCAAGGAACGCGGCGCCACCATCCTGATCCCCAGCTCGATGGTCGACAGCCTCAACCCTTCCACCACGTTGGCGCTCGCGTTCGCGAGCACGGCCGCGCCCGACCTGGAAGTGGGCCCTCCGCCCCGAGTCGCGGGCTGACATGCAGCTCGGAATGATCGGGCTGGGGCGCATGGGCGCGAGCCTCGTGCGCCGCTTGACGAAGGACGGCCACGTTTGCGCCGTCTACGACGTGCAGGCCGCGGCCGTCAGGAAGCTCGCGGGGCCGGGCGTCCGCGGTTGCGCCTCCATCGACGAGCTGGTCGCGAAGCTGCCGCAGCCGCGCACGGTCTGGGTGATGGTCCCCGCCGCAGTGACCGGCGCGACGATCGACGAGCTCGCCTCGCACATGGAGGCAGGCGACATCGTGATCGACGGCGGCAACAGCTACTACCGCGACGACGTCGCGCGCGCCGAGGCGCTCGCGCGCAAGGGCATCCATTACGTCGATTGCGGGACCAGCGGCGGCGTGTTCGGGCTGGAGCGCGGCTTCTGCCTGATGATCGGTGGCGAGGACGAGGTCGTGCGGCAGCTCGACCCGATCTTCCGCAGCATCGCGCCCGGCGTCGATGCGGCGCCGCGCACTCCGGGCCGGAAGGGAACTCCGGGTGAGGCCGAGCATGGATACCTGCATTGCGGCCCGGCGGGCGCCGGGCATTTCGTGAAGATGGTCCACAATGGCATCGAGTACGGGATCATGGCGGCCTATGCGGAGGGCTTGAACATCCTGCGCAATGCGAACGCGGGCAAGCGCTCGCGGGATGCGGACGCGGAAACCACGCCCCTGCGCGACCCGCAGTATTACCGATACGACCTGGACCTCGCCGAGGTTGCGGAAGTCTGGCGCCGCGGGAGCGTGATCGGCTCGTGGTTGCTGGATCTCACCGCCGCCTCCCTCGTGGAGGACCCTGCCCTGCAAAGCTACGCCGGGCGCGTGTCGGATTCGGGCGAGGGACGCTGGACGATCGCCAGCGCGATCGAGCAAGGCGTCCCCGCGCCCGTTCTCAGCGCCGCGCTCTACGAACGCTTCAGCTCGCGCGATGGCGCGGATTTCGCCAACCGGGTGTTGTCCGCCATGCGCAAGCAGTTCGGCGGGCACGAGGAGAAGAAGGAGGGAACGAGCTGAGATGCATGGCGAAAACCGCGGCGCAGCATCGTCGGACGCGCTGGTCCTCTTCGGCATCACCGGGGATCTCGCCCACAAGAAGATCTTCCCCGCACTCTATGAGCTCGCGAAGCGCGGCGCGCTCGAGGTTCCGGTGGTGGGAGTCGCCTCCTCGAAGTGGAGCCTCGCGCAATTGCGCAAGCGCGCCGAGGACGGCATCCGGAAATCAGGCAGGATCGACGACCGCAGCGCCCTGCGCGGGCTCCTCTCGCGGCTGCGCTACGTCGACGGCGACTACAACGACCCCGGCACGTTCAAGGCGCTGAAGGCCGCGCTCGGGCCCGCCCGGCGCCCAGCGCACTACCTCGCGATCCCGCCCGCCCTCTTCCCGACGGTGATCGAGGGACTCGCCGCCGCGGGGCTCGCCGAGCGCGCGCGCGTGATCGTCGAGAAGCCGTTCGGGCGCGACCTCGCCTCGGCGCGGGCGCTCAATCGCATCGCGCGCTCGGCCTTCCCGGAAGACTCGATCTTCCGCATCGATCACTTCCTGGCGAAGGAAGCGATCATGAACATCCTCTACTTTCGCTTCGCCAACTCGTTCCTCGAGCCGATCTGGAACCGCAACTACGTGGCGAGCGTCCAGATCACGTTGTCCGAGGATTTCGGCGTGGAGGAACGCGGCGCGTTCTACGAGACCGCCGGCTGCCTGCGCGACGTGGTCCAGAACCACCTCTTCCAGATCGTGGCCCTCCTCGCCATGGAGCCGCCGTCCTATCGCGGCTTCGGAGCCGTGCACGGCGAGACGGCCGACGTCTTCCAGGCGATGCGCCCCCTCGAGCCCGCGGACCTCGTGCGCGGCCAGTACGCGGGCTATCGCAGGGAGCCCGGCGTGGCGAGGAACTCGGACGTCGAGACTTTCTGCGCCGTGCGCCTCTACATCGACTCGTGGCGCTGGGCAGGCGTGCCGTGGTACCTGCGTTCCGGGAAATGCCTCGCCGAGACCGCTTCCGAGGTGATCGTCCAGCTGAAGCCGCCGCCGCAGCGCCTCTTCGCCGACTCGGCTCCTCCGCGCGGCAGCACCAACTACCTTCGCTTTCGCGTCTCGCCCAACTCCGCCGTCGCGCTCGCCGCTCGCGTGAAGCGCGCGGGAAAGGAGTTCGTCGGGGACCAGCGAGAGCTCTACCTGGTCGACGAGCAGCCGGGAGAGCAGGCGCCCTACGCGCGGCTGCTGGCCGATGCCATGGCGGGCAATGGAGCGCTCTTCACCCGCGAGGACGCCGTGGAGGCAGCCTGGGCGGTGGTCGAGCCCGTCCTCGCGAATCACGAGCGCGTGCGGCCCTACAAGCGCGGAAGCTGGGGGCCGCGCGAAGCCGATGCGCTCATCGCACCGGACGGCCGCTGGCACAACCCGAGGCTTTCGGATGCCGATTGAAGATTCCGCGCAGGTGCGCGCCGCCGCGACCCGATCGCCATGAAGCGCAGCGCGAACGGCAAACGCAGGATCCTCGTGCTCGACGTCGGCGGCACCCATGTCAAGTGCGCCGCGACCGATCATCGGGAGCCGGTCGAATTCAAGTCGGGGCCCGGGATGACCCCCGACCGGATGGTGAAAGAGGTCCTCAAGATCGTGAAGGGATGGCGCTACGACGCCGTGTCGATCGGCTATCCCGGCGTGGTGAGCCGCGGCACGATCGTGCGCGAGCCCCACAACCTTGGCTCGGGCTGGATCGGATTCGATTTCCATGCGGCGTTCGGGCGCCCGGTGAAGATCGTCAACGACGCGGCCATGCAGGCGCTCGGCGCGTACCGGGGCGGGAAGATGCTTTTCCTCGGATTGGGGACGGGGCTCGGATCGGCACTCATCGTCGACGGCGTGGTCGCGGCAATGGAGCTCGGGCACCTGCATTGCGGGGATCGGAAGACCTACGAAGACTACGTCGGCGAGCGGGGGCGCAAGCGCCTCGGGAACGGGAAATGGCGGCGCAAGGTCGAACACGTCGTGGAGGGTTTCCGCAAGGCGCTGCTGCCCGACGATATCGTGCTGGGCGGAGGCAATGCGGCGCGCCTCAAGCGGCTGCCGCCCGGGGCCCGCCGCGGGGAGAACGCCGATGCGATCCTGGGCGGCTTGCGCCTGTGGGACAAGGCGGCCGCTTGAAGTCCCCGGACGTCGTATTCCTCCTCGACTGCGACAACACGCTGCTCGACAACGATCGCGTGGTGAGCGATCTCAGCGCGCACCTCTTGAACGAATTCGGTCCGAGGAACCGCGATCGATACTGGGAGATCTTCGAAGAGCTGCGCTCGGAGCTCGGCTACACCGATTACCTCGGCGCGCTGCAGCGCTACCGGCTCGGCGCGATGAACGATCCGCGCCTGCTGCGGATGTCTTCGTTCCTCGTGGACTATCCGTTCGCCGACCGCCTCTACCCGGGAGCCCTCGAGGTGATCGCGCATCTGCGCCGCTGGGGGCCTACGGTGATGCTCTCCGACGGCGACGTGGTGTTCCAGCCGCGCAAGGTCCAGCGGTCGGGATTGTGGGACGCGGTCGAGGGCCGGGTCCTCATCTACATCCACAAGGAGCGCATGCTCGATGAGGTGCGGCAGCGATACCCGGCCCGCCATTACGTGATGGTGGACGACAAGCTGCGCATCCTCGCCGCGATGAAGGAAATCCTGCGCGATCGGCTCACGACCGTCTTCCCGCGCCAGGGGCATTACGCGCTCGACCCACACATCCTCGCGACGTATCCGCCCGCCGACCTCGCGATCGAGCGCATCGGCGACCTGCTCGATCGCGACCTTCCCGCCTGCCTCGCCCTGCCGAGGGCCGGCGATACACGACAGGATGCGACATGAACACGACACGCGAGCTCCACGATCTCGGCCAGAGCCTCTGGCTCGACAACATCACGCGCGGGCTTCTCACGAGCGGCACGCTCGAGCGCTACATCGCGCAGTACGCGGTGACCGGCCTCACCTCCAATCCCACGATCTTCGATCACGCCATCGCGAACAGCGGCGCCTACGACGACGCCATCCGCGAGAAATCGCTCGCGGGCGAGTCGGGGGAGGCGCTGTTCTTCGCGCTGGCGCTGGAAGACCTGACCCGGGCCGCCGATCTCTTCCGGCCGATCCACGATGCGACGGGCGGCGTCGACGGCTGGGTGTCGCTGGAAGTCTCGCCCCTCCTCGCGGACGACACGGCCGCCACGATCGAGGCGGCGGCGCGGCTGCATGCGCGTGCGCGACGCCCCAACCTCTTCATCAAGATCCCGGGCACGCGCGCGGGCATCCCGGCCATCGAGGAATCGATCTTCGCGGGCGTGCCGGTGAACGTGACGCTGCTTTTCTCGCGCGAGCAATACGTCGCGGCGGCCGAAGCGTACATGCGCGGCGTCGAGCGGCGCATCGCCGCGGGCCGCGACCCCGCGGTCGGCTGCGTGGCATCGATCTTCGTGAGCCGCTGGGACGTGGCGGTCCGGGACAAGGTCGGGGACGCGTTGCGCAATCGCCTCGGCATCGCCATCGCCTTGCGCGCGTACAAGGCCTACCGCGACCTGCTCGCCGCGCCGCGCTGGAAGAAGCTCGCCCACGCCGGCGCCCGGCCGCAGCGCCTGCTGTGGGCAAGTACGGGGACGAAAGACCCCGCGGCTCCGGACGTCCTTTACGTCGAAGCGCTCGCGGCTCCGGCTACGATCGACACGATGCCCGAAAAGACGCTCCTCGCATTCGCCGACCACGGGCCGGTGAAGGCGGTGATGCGGCCCGATGGCGGCGACGCCGAAACGATGCTCGCGCAATTCGTGCGCGCGGGCGTCGACCACGGAGCGCTCGCCGCCGAGCTCCAGCGCGAGGGCGCCGCGTCCTTCGCCAAGTCGTGGCGCGACCTGATGGACCGCATCGCCTCGAAGATCGCGACGCCGGGGAAGGCAGGAGGCGCATGAACGGCGCGAACCGGCCCGCCCCGGCGGCCGCGAAGGCGCCGAGTCTCACCGAGCGCCCGGCGTGGAGGGCGCTCGAAGCCCATTGCGCGACGATCCGCGAAGCGCACCTGCGGCAGCTCTTCGGCGAAGATCCCGGCCGCGGCGAGCGCCTGAGCGCCGAGGCCGCCGGCATCTACCTCGACTACTCGAAGAACCGCGTCACCGACCAGACGATGCGGCTCCTCGTCGGGCTCGTCGAGGAATGCGGCCTGCGCGAGCGCATCGCCGCCATGTTCCGCGGCGAGCCGATCAACGTGACGGAAAAGCGCGCCGTGCTGCACATCGCGCTGCGCGCACCCGCGAACGAACGGATCGTCGTCGACGGCGTCGACGTCGTGCCCGAGGTGCACGAGGTCCTCGATCGGATGGCCGCATTCTCGGAGCGCGTGCGCAGCGGCGAGTGGCAGGGACATACCGGAAAGCCCATTCGCAACGTCGTGAGCATCGGCATCGGCGGCTCCGACCTCGGCCCCGTGATGGCCTATGAAGCGCTGCGCCATTACAGCCGGCGCGACATGACCTTCCGCTTCGTCTCGAACGTGGACGGCACCGACTTCGCGGAAGCCACGCGCGACCTCGATCCGGAAGAAACCCTGTTCATCGTCTGCTCCAAGACCTTCACGACGCGCGAGACCCTCGCCAACGCCCGCAGCGCCCGCGCCTGGAACCTTGGCAAGCTCGGCGACGAGCGGGCCGTGCGCAGGCACTTCGTCGCCGTATCGACCAATGCCGAAGGCGTGGCGCGATTCGGCATCGATCCCGCGAACATGTTCGGCTTCTGGGACTGGGTCGGCGGGCGCTACTCGATGGACTCTGCGATCGGGCTGGCGACCATGATCGCCATCGGGCCCGGGAACTTCCGCGCCATGCTCGAGGGGTTTCACGCGATGGACGAGCATTTCCGCAACGCTCCGTTCGCGAGGAACCTCCCCGTGCTGATGGGGATGCTCGCGGTATGGAACGCGAACTTCCTCGGCGCGCCGACCGTCGCGGTGCTGCCTTACGAGCAGTATCTCAAGCGCTTTCCAGCGTACCTGCAGCAGCTGGCGATGGAGAGCAACGGCAAGCACGTGACGCTCGAAGGCGAGCGCGTCGCCTGGCAAACCGGACCCGTCTACTGGGGCGAGCCGGGAACCAACGGCCAGCACTCGTTCTACCAGCTCATCCACCAGGGAACGCAGCTGGTCCCGTGCGACCTCATCGGGTTCTGCCAGCCGTTGAATCCGCTGGGCGAGCATCACGACCTGCTGATGGCGAATCTCTTCGCGCAGGCCGAGGCGCTGGCGTTCGGCAAGACCGAGGACGAGGTGGAGGCCGAGGGCACGCCCGCGTGGCTCGCGCCGCACCGGGTCTTCGAGGGCAATCGCCCGACCAACACCGTCCTCGCCGAGCGACTGACGCCGCGCACCCTCGGCCTGCTGGTCGCGCTCTACGAGCACAGCGTCTTCACCCAGGGAGCGATCTGGAACATCGATTCGTTCGACCAATGGGGCGTCGAGCTGGGCAAGGCGCTCGCGGAACGCACGGCCCCCGAGCTCGAAAGCGCGGAGGAGCCGCGGCTCGAGCACGACAGCTCGACCAACGCGCTCATCCGGCGCTACCGCCGGCTGCGCAGCGCCCGCCCGTGATCCCGAATCCCCTCGCCGGCAAGCCCGCCGCGGCGTCGATGCTGGTCGACGTACCTCGGCTGGTCACCGCCTACTACACCGGCGTGCCCGATCCCGCGGTCCCCGCGCAGCGCGTCGCGTTCGGCACGTCGGGACATCGCGGCAGCGCGTTCGAGCTCACCTTCAACGAGCGGCACGTCCTCGCCATCGGCCAGGCGATCTGCGACTACCGCAAGCGACAGGACCTCAGCGGGCCGCTCTTCCTCGGCATCGACACGCACGCGCTCTCGGTGCCGGCGTGCGCGAGCGCGCTCGAAGTGCTGGCGGCCAACGGCGTCGACGTCATGCTCGCGGCGCACGACGAATACACGCCCACTCCCGCGATCTCCCACGCGATCCTCACGTACAACCGCGGGC
>Ga0157370_10006574_pt1 | contig 12803 bp, 13 predicted proteins | sample C35metaG_FD_113463 | JGI IMG/M metagenome (GOLD analysis project Ga0157370, IMG submission 113463) | Corn rhizosphere microbial communities from Kellogg Biological Station, Michigan, USA - C3-5 metaG | ecosystem: Host-associated > Plants > Roots > Rhizosphere > Soil | place: USA: Michigan...
GGCTCGAAGAAGATCTGGATGTCCGGGGCTGAACTGACCGAACCTTCGCAGCCCGCCTTGGCGGCCGAGGCGGGCGAGGAGCCGCCGGCCAGGATCGACTTGGTCCAGGGGTCGGGCGTGAAGCCGCCGCGCAGATTGGCCGTGCCGTAGTTGGGCTCAAGATCGATATTGGGCGCCGCGCCCGCCGTCGTGTCCGTGCCGCCCAGTTCGCTGATCAGCAGCGTCGACTGGACCATGTTGTCGTTATAGGTGCCCAGCCAGATGTCGTAGCGACCGCTCTCGGGATTGGAGATTGTCACCATCGGGTCTAGGTCGCCGCCGCTGTCGTCGTCGCAGTACCAGCGGCCGCCGGGGCTGTTGACCAGCAGCGTCGTGTCCTCGCTGGCGACCGCCTTGATGGTCAGGTCCAGATCGCCGGCTTCGAAGTTCAGTTGCAGGTCGGGCGCGGCGCTGACCTTGCCCTCGCAGCCCGACTGCGCGGCCGAGGCGGCGATCGAACCGCCCGCCAGGATGGACTTGGTCCAGGGATCGGGCGTGAAGCCGGTCTCCAGCCGCACCGAACCGTAGTTGGGGTCCAGGGTGAAGTCGGGCTTGGCCCCGCTCTTCTGGGCCAGGCTAACGCCAGGGGCGAGCAGCACGGACGCAGCGGCGATGACGGCGATGGATTTCATGATGCTCCCTCCAGCAGCGGCGCAACGCCGCAGGAGGAGACTATTCCGTTTCGGCGAACCGTGCAGCTTGAAATGCGGTCCTTCAGAAGCGGCGCTTGCCTGTCACCGTCTCGAAGAACAGGCGAAAGTCGCCCATCAGGCTCCACAGCGGATATTTGAACGTCGCGGGCCGGTTCTTTTCGAAGAAGAAATGCCCGACCCAGGCGAAGCCGTAGCCCAGCAGCGGCATGGCCAGCAGCCACCAGGCGTTCCGCGTCGCCACGAAGGCGACGAAGGCCGAGATCACCAGAAAGGTGCCGACGACGTGGATGCGCCGGCACGTCCGGTTGGAATGCTCGTGGATATAATAGGGATAGAAGGCCTCGAACGAGGCGTAACGGCCCTCAGGTGCGGACGGCGTGCTCATGGGCGGAGGGTGCGCCTCCGCCCACGATCAGGCAAGTGGTCGCAGATCAGCCCTTCGGCTTGCCCTTGAAGCCGTCCTTCTTGAAGCCCGGCTTGGCCTTGAAGGGCTTCTTGGCATAGGGCTTGTCGCCCGAGGCGTTCGAGCGCGGATTGGCGCCGCCGTCAGCCTTCGGCGCCCAGGGCTTCTTCTTGAACGGCGGGCGGGCGTCGCCCTCTCCGCCATCGGCGCGCTTGTAGGGGGTCTTCTTGAAGGGGCGGTCGCCATCCTCGCGCGGCTTGCCGGCGAAGCGGCTGGCCTTCATCGAGCCGGGCGTCGGGGCTTCCGACGGCGTGATCTTCACCTCGTCCTTGGAGGCGGCGACGGCTTCGCGGAAAGCCTTCTCGTGGGTTTTGGCGACCTCGAACCGCGTCTCTTCGGGGAAGGTGCGGATGGCGCCGATTTGAGGCTTGGAAATGCCGCCGATGCGGCAGATCAGCGGGATCAGCCATTTGGGGTCGGCGTTCTTGTTGCGGCCCACGTCCAGACGGAACCAGACCACATCATCGGCGCCCAGGCGGTCGCCTGGCCATGGCTGGGCCGCCGTGCCGTCTTCGTTGCGCACGGTGCGTTCGCGCTTGGCAGGACCGCGGTCCGAACCCGGATCGGACAGTTCTTCCGGCGCCGGTTGTTCCTTGCGCAGCAGGCGCACCAGGGCGGCGGCGATCTCGTCGGGCGTACGCTCGGCGATCATCCGCTTGGCGACGACCATGTCCTCGTCCGAGACGTCGGCCTCGAAGAACTCGGGCGACAGCAGACGGCCTTCGTCGGCCTTGCGGATTTCGTCGAAGGTCGGGGCGCCGGTCCAGACGGCGTCGACGCCGGCCTCGTCCATCAACCGCTCGGCCTTGCGACGGCGCGAGTGCGGGACCAGCATGACCGAGATGCCCTTCTTGCCCGCCCGGCCCGTCCGGCCCGAACGGTGCAGCAGGCCTGCGCGGTTCATCGGCAGTTCGGCGTGAATGACCAGACCCAGGTCCGGCAGGTCCAGACCGCGCGCGGCGACGTCGGTGGCGACGCAGACGCGGGCGCGGCCGTCACGCAGGGACTGCAGCGCGTCGGTGCGCTCGCGCTGACCCATCTCGCCCGACAGGCTGACGGTCGAGAAGCCGCGTTCCAGCAGGGACGACTGCAGGTGACGCACGCTGTCGCGGGTCGAGCAGAAGACCATGGCGCGCGGCGCCTCGAACCAGCGCAGGGTATTGACGACCGCGTGCTCGATCTCGTTGGGCGCGATGCGGTAGGCGCGGTATTCGATGTCGGCGTGCTGGCGCGTCTTGTCGGTCGCGTCGATGCGGACCGCGTCCTTCTGATAGCGTTTGGCCAGGGTGGCGATCTCACGCGCGATGGTCGCCGAGAACAGCAGGGTGCGGCGTTCGGCCGGCGCCTGGTCCAGGATGTGCTCCAGATCTTCGCGGAAGCCCATGTCCAGCATCTCGTCGGCCTCGTCCAGGACGGCGACCTTCAGCTCGGACAGGTCCAGGTTGCCCCGGTCGATGTGGTCTTTCAGGCGGCCGGGCGTGCCGACGACGATGTGGACGCCGAAGCTGAGCGCGCGGGCTTCACGGCGCGCATCCATGCCGCCGACGCAGGTGGCGATCTTGGCGCCGGAGTCGGCGTACAGCCATTGCAGCTCGGCCGCGACCTGCATGGCCAGTTCCCGCGTCGGCGCGATGGCCAGGCACAGCGGTGCGCCGCCGGGGCCGAAGATCGGCTTGTCGCCCAGCAAGGTCGGCGCAGCGGCCAAACCAAAAGCCACGGTCTTGCCCGAACCCGTCTGGGCCGAGACCAGCAGGTCGCGATCCGCATGCTCCGCCTCCAGGACGGCGGCCTGAACCGGAGTGGGTTCGGCATAGCCCTTGTTGATCAGGGCGCGGTCGAGCGCGGGATGGACGGCGGGAAAGGGCATAGGAAACCTGGGACAACGGACAAGGGCGGTCGCCGAAACGACCGCGCCCGGCCGAGGTCAGACCTCAGGCCGGGCGAATGATGGCGCTCTATACATCAATAAGGGCGCAAGCGGGGCGGAAAACGCCGTTCACCCTGTTCCTTCAGGCGACGTTGACCTGAAAGACGCAGTCTGGCGATCGAACCCACCGCGTCCGGAGCTTCGCCATGCAAGCGCTTTCCATAGCCGCCGCCGGAATGACGACCGCGCAGAACCGGTTCGACAACAGCGCGCGTCGCACCGCCACCGCGCCGTTGGACAATCTCGCTGAGGAAACCGTGGAGCGGATCCAGGCCAAGACCGCCTTCAGCGCCAACGCCGCCGTAATGCGCACCGCCGACGACATGACCGGCACGCTGCTGGACATGCTGGCCTGAAGCCTCAGACTGGCGCCTTCTCCGGCAGGTTGAAGAAGCCCGCAAAGCGGTCAAACACGGCCCGGTCGCCGGTCAGGGTCATCAAGCCGTCGGCCTCGAAGGCGCCGGGCGGGACCTTGCCGTAGACGCAGGCCGCGACCAGCGGCGGTTGGGTCGTCAGGACGACGTCGGCGGCGTCCGTGGCGCCGCGGCGGGTCGTGATCGTGCCCTTCTCGATCTGAACGACGAAAGGTTCGTCGCCGAAGACGAAGCCGACCGTCATCGCCGCGTCCCCGGCCAGGGCCGGGTCGAACATCGTCTCGAACGACTGCATGATCGATACCGCGCTGATCGGCAGGGTCGGGTCGTGGCGAGGCGAGCGCGCCGCCCAGCCGCCCAGCACCATGAAGACCGGCTTGATCTCATATCCCCACGGCGTCAGCTCATAGACCTGAACCGAGGCGGGCGGCGGGAGCTTGCGGCGGGTCACGATGCCCGAAGCCTCCAGCCCCTCCAGTCGCTGGGTCAGCACGTTCGCGGAAATGCCGTGCAGATCCTTTCTCAGATCACCGAACCGGCGCGGGCCCATCATCAGTTCGCGGATCACCAGCAGAGCCCAGCGCTCGCCGATCAGGTCCAGTCCGTGCGCGGCGCCGCAGGCGTCGTGATATCGGCGACCAGCCCTATCGGTTATCTTTTCTAACTTCATAGTTGACTATGGTAATCATCGGAGTCAGGTTTCGCAAATAACAAGGAGAGGAAACGCCGTGGCCCAGCTGATTTTCATCAACCTGCCGGTCGCCGACCTGCCCCGATCGATCGCCTTCTACGAAGCTGTCGGCGCGACCAGGAACCCGATGTTCAGCGATGACACGGCCGCCTGCATGGTCGTGTCGGACGTGATTCACGTCATGCTGCTGACCCACGACAAGTGGCGCACCTTCACCGACCGCCAGATCCCCGACGCCCACGCCTCGGCCCAGGTTCTGCTGTGCCTGTCACGGGACAGTCGCGAGGCGGTCGACGCCGTCGTGGCCCAGGCAGGCGCCGCCGGCGGCAAGAGCGATCCCAATGCGGCCACGGACTACGGCTCCATGTACGGCCGCAGCTATGCCGATCCGGACGGCCATATCTGGGAAGTCATGTGGATGGACCCGGCCGCCGTCGGCACCGGTCCCGAAGCCTTCGCCGCCGACGCCATGGTGTCGTGATGGCTGACATTCGCGAACTGAGCATCAGTCGGCTGATCAAGGCCTCGCCGGAGACGGTGTGGAAGATCTACACCGAGCGCACCGGCGAGTGGTTCTGCCCCCGCCCCTGGACCACGCCGGTCGTGGATTGGGACCTGCGCGTCGGCGGGCGGGCCAATGTCGAAATGGCTTCGCCCGAGGGCGAGCGGCATCCCTATTCCGGCGTGTTTTTGGAGGTGGTGCAGGGCCGCAAACTGGTCTCGACCGGCGCCTTCACCGAGGGCTGGGTTCCGCAGGCCGGCGACATGAACTTCGTGCGGATCGACACCTTCGAGCCCGAGGCCGGTGGAACCCGCTACACCGCCACCGCCCGGCACTGGGACGAAAAGGCCGCCGAAACCCACAAGGCCATGGGCTTCGAACAGGGCTGGGGCGCCGTCGCCGATCAACTGGCGGCGTTGGCGCAGGGAGATGCGGCATGAGCGACAAGATCATTCCCTGCCTGTGGTTCGACGGCGAAGCCGAGGCTGCGACCGCCTTCTATGTCAGCCTCCTGCCCGACAGCCGCATCACCGCCGTCAACCGCTCGCCGGTCGATACGCCCTCCGGCGCTGAAGGCACGGTCCTGACGGTTCAGTTCGTGCTGGCGGGTCGTCAGTATCTGGCGCTCAATGGTGGACCGAACTTTCGCTTCACCGAAGCCGTCTCCTTCATGGTGATGACCGAGGATCAGGCCGAGACAGACCGGCTGTGGGACGCCCTGCTCGCCGACGGCGGCAGCGAAAACGCCTGCGGCTGGTTGAAGGACCGCTGGGGTCTGTCGTGGCAGATCACGCCTCGTCGCCTGATGGAACTGACCACCGATCCGAACCCCGCGCGCGCCAAGGCCGCCATGCAGGCCATGATGGGTATGATCAAGATCGACATCGCGGCGCTGGACCGCGCCGTCGCCGACGCTTGAATCCAGAAAGAGGAGACGACCGATGACCTATGTGACCGGCTTCCTGACCCCCGTGAAAACCGAGGACAAGGCGCGCTACGTCAAGTCCGCCGAGGCATCTTGGCCCCTGTTTCAGAAATACGGCGCCCTGTCCCAGGTCGAGACCTGGGGCGAAGACGTGCCCGACGGCGCCCTGACCAGCTTTCCGATGGCGGTGAAGCTGCAAGAGGGCGAGGTCGTCGTCTTCTCCTGGGTGACCTGGCCCGACCGCGCCACCGCCGACGCCTGTTTCGGCAAGATGCAGGACGACCCCGACTTTGCAAACATGGACATGCCCTTCGACGGCAAGCGCATGATGTGGGGCGGGTTCAGCGTCGCTTTCGAAGGCAAGGCCTGAGCCCGGCGGCGGCCCGGTTCGAACGCAAATCGCCCTGACGCATTGTCAGGGATCGAGGAGAATCGACATGGCCGCCCGCCCCACCTGGCAAGGACATCTGAAGCTGTCGTTGGTCACCTGTCCGGTGGCCCTCTACACGGCGACGACCAGCACGAACGACGTGCGGTTTCACCTGATCAATCCCGACACCAATAATCGCATCCGCATGGTGCCGACCGACCCGGACGCCGGGCCGGTCGAGCGCAGCGATCTGGTGCGAGGCTATGAGGTGTCCAAGGACGAATACGTGCTGTTCGACGACGCCGACTTCGACAAGGTGAAGCTGGAAAGCACCAAGACCATCTCGATCGACAAGTTCGTCGGCGAGGACGACATCGACCGGCTGTATTGGGACGATCCCTTCTTCGTGGTGCCCGAGAAAGGCGCGGGGGTCGAAGCCTTCGCCGTCATCCGCGACGCCATGAAGAAGCAGGGCAAGGTGGCGCTGGGTCAGCTGGTCTTGCGGGGCAAGGAGCGTCAGCTGGCGCTGGAGGTCCGGGGCAAGGGACTGATCGCCTACACCCTGCGCGCCCATGACGAGGTGCGCGATTCCGACGATTATTTCGACGATATTCCGACGGTGAAGGCCGATCCCGACATGGTCGAGATCGCCGCGCGCATCATCGGGCAGAAGGAGGCGGACTTCGACCCGACGGACTTCAAGGACGGCTACGACGACGCTCTGCGCGCGATGATCAAGGCCAAGTCCAAGGGCGGCAAGGGCGTGGTCGATGTCGCCGAACCCGACGACACCAATGTCATCGACCTGATGGCCGCATTGCGGAACAGCCTGAAAGGGTCGGCGACGGGGACGAAGAAGCCAGCCACAAAGAAGGCCCCGGCAAAGAAGGCGACGCCCAAGAAGGCTGCGGCAAAGAAGAAGACAGCGGCCTAGACGCCCATCGCTTTCAGCGCCGATTTCAAACTGACCGCCGAGCTGCGGAAATCGGCCCAGGGATCGGGCTTCTTCAGCAAGGCCGCATAGGTCCAAAGATTGAATGCGGCGGGGTCCAGCCCGGCCTTTACCTGCCCCCACCACAGCGGGAAGGCGATCCCGGCGCCCGGCCGTGCACGCGGCGACCAGGGTGCGACCGCGGTCGCCATCCGCCCGTTGCGCAGATAGTCGATGAAGATCTTTCCACCCCGCGCCTTCTTGGCCAAGGTCGTGGTGAACTGGTCCGGCGCCTCGGTGCGGATGGCCTCGGCCACCGCCTTGGCGAAGGCCTTGTTCTGATCCCAGGTCACGCGCGAGCGGGCATCGGTCTTGATCGGCACGACGACGTGCAGCCCCTTGCCCCCGGTCGTCTTGACAAAGGCGGCGAGACCCAGCGCCTCGATCTTCGCCTTCACGACCTTGGACGCGGCGATGACGTCGGCGAAGTCCAGCCCCTCGTCCGGATCCAGGTCGAAGGTGATCTGGTCGGGGACTTCCGGCTGGCCGGGCGCACAGCCCCAGGGGTGCAGTTCCAGCCCGCCCGACTGGGCGATGGCGACCAGCCCGCCGACATCGACGGCGGCGACGTAAGGGGTGCGGGCCTTGACGTCGATCAGCTTCAGTCGCGGGTTCGACCCTGCCATGGCATGACGCTGGAAGAAGGTCTCGCCGCCGATCCCCTCGGGCGCCCGGATGATCGAGGTCGGCCGGTCCGCCACATTGGGCAGAATCCGCTCAGCCGCCGCCTCGTAGTAGCGCGCCAGATCGGCCTTGGTGATCGCCGGCCGGTCGCCGACGGCGGGCCACAACACCTTATCGGGGCTGGAGAGGGTCACGCCCGCCACGACCACCTTGCCGGGCTTTCCAGCTGGTCGCACCGTCGTCGTGGTCTTCTTCGCGTCGCCCATGTCCGTGGGCGGTTGCGGCGCCTGGGTGACCTCGGCGGCCGTCTTGTCCTCGCGCAGCCCCTTGAACGCCGCCTGCCGCAGCGAGCCGGATTCAGTGTATCCGCCATGCTCGACCTCGGCGACCAGCACCGGCTTGACCCAGTGGATGATGTCCTTGGCCGCCTTGGGCGCGCCCGCCCCGGCGAAGGGAGACTTCTGCGCCGCCACGCCCTTCAGCGCCGGAACAAGCGTCTTCGTCACCGCCTCGCCATAGCCGGTCCCGACGCGGCCCAGATAGCGAAGGCCACCCTTTTCCCTGACACCTACCAGCAGAGAGCGGAACCGCGTGCCGCCCTCGGACGACCAGCCGCCGATCACGACTTCATCGCGACCCCGGCATTTGGACTTCAGCCAGGTCGATGACCGCCCGGCATGATAGGGGGCGTCCAGCTTCTTGGAGATCACGCCTTCCAGATCCATGCGACAGGCGCTCTCCAGCACCGCCTGGCCGCTCGAGGCGAAATGCTCGACGTAGCGCAGCCGCCCGGCCGCAGCCTTGCCGATCCGGTCCACATAGGCCTGCAGCCGCGCCTTGCGATGCGACAGCGGCAGTTTGCGCAGATCCTCCGCCCCCTCGAACAACAGGTCGAAGGCGAAGTAGACCAGGCCTTCCGTCTTCTCGTCCGAAATGGCGGCCTGCAACGCTCCGAAATCCGGCATGTGATCGTCATCCAGCGCGCACAACTCGCCGTCGATCACCGCGTCGGGCCAGGTCGCCGCATCCGCCGCCAGATCCGGGAACTTGTCGCTCCAGTCCAGACCCTTGCGGGTCCTCAGGATCGCTCGACCGCCGCCCGCGCCGATCTGGATGCGATAGCCGTCGAACTTGATCTCGTGCGCCCAGCCCGCTCCGCCCGGCGGATGGTCGGTCACCTTGCACAGCTGGATCGGCACGAAGGCCGGCGGCTTCTTGGCCTTCGCCGCCGCTTTCGAGGGCTTGGGCTTGGCCGGACCTTTACGCCCCGTGGGCTTGGACGCCGTCCATTGCTTGGTCCCATCCGCGATCTCGGCCAGCGACCGCCCGGTCGTCACAGAGGCGTCGATTTCGGCCAGCGCATCGCCCTCCCCCGCCACGGCGAAGTCGTCCTTCTCCTTCAGCAGCAGCCAGTTGTTGCGTTTGGAGGGTTTGCCCCGATCGCTCTTCAGCCGGATCAGCGCCCATTTGCCCTTCAGCCGCTCGCCGTGAAGGATCATCTTGATCTGACCCTTGGCCCAGGCCGCCTCCAAGTCCGGCTCCTGCGGCTCCCAGGTGCCGACGTCCCACATTTGCACCGTTCCGGCTCCGTAGTTGCCGTCGGGGATCGTGCCTTCGAACGATCCGTAATCCAGCGGATGATCCTCGACCTCGACCGCCAGCCGCTTGACCGCCGTGTCGCGCGACGGCGCCTTGGTCACGGCCCAGGACTTCAGCACCCCGTCCGCCTCGATACGGAAATCATAGTGCAGACGCGTCGCCGCGTGGCGCTGGATCAGATAGCGGAAGCCGCCATTCGCGCGCCTGGCCTTGGCGCCCTTCGGCTCGGGCGTTTCGCCGAACCGGCGCTTGGCCTGATAGGTCTTCAGTTCACCGCGCATAGGGGCGTAATCCGCCCCGCGCCAAAGCGTTGCCTCAGCGACAGAAGCGCGTGTCGGTCGCCTCAAGGTGTAGGTGGTCGTAGTGGACGGCGTTGTAGTCGGGGCTCAGCGTCGTGCCAAAGATGCGGCAGGCGTCGTCGCGGATACGCTTCAGGAAGCGCGCTTCGGGCGTGTCGCCGTTCCAGTCCTTGGTCACGGTGATGCGCCGCCCGTCCCTCAACCGCACCCCGGCGAAATCCAGCGCCGCCGCCTGGGAATGGGCGCTGATGCGGTTCGAGCCCACGCCGTTGTTCACGTTGCGACAGGCGTAGGCCCCCATGTGGTCAATCTGCACGACGTCCGAACCCAGGATCTCGCGCGCCGCCGGCTCCAGCGACTGGCGACGCCAGATGCTGAGCGCCAGCGCCGTCTGACAGGTCATCTCCACATCGCCCGGCGCCATGCGCGCCACCGTCCCCAGGTCGGCGCCTAGCACCCCGCCTTGATGCACACCGCAGGTCGCGGTGTTCTGGCGATCCGGCACGGGACTGAACCGCACGCGCGCGGCGTTCAACTCGGCCAGACAACGGCCCAGATCGCTACCTTCGCGCACGACCAGGGCTTGGGTCCCGCCGTCGATCATCCGGTCCACCAGCCCCCCGACCAGCGGCGCCTCGGTGCGTGACGGATAGGGCGATGGCGGCCGCAACGGCTCGGGCGGCCGCCGCACGCAGCCGCTGAGGATCAGCAGGACGCCGAGGCCGATGAGAAAGGGAGAGACGCGCGACACGGAGAGCATGGTCGCGACGCTTAGCTGATTCCCGCCGCCGCCGTGGTCACGAGGCGGAGAGCCGCCTACCGGCGCTCTTCGGACGCGCCCTTGGCCCGGCACCGATCCGAACAGAACCGCACCTGATCCCAGTCCCGCGCCCACTTCTTGCGCCAGGCGAAGGGCAGACCGCAGGCGGCGCAGAGCTTTTGCGGCAGGTCGGACTTGGCCGGCGCCGTGCCGAGATTGACGTGCTTTCGGGCCATCACTTCTTCAAACCAGATACTGGAGACCACATCCACCCTGTCTCCAAAAGCGGTTGGCGATCCTGCGACTCTTCCAAAACTATCTTGCGAGTGCGTCGCAAGATTGCTAAACGCCTTTTGTCGCTTCGGCGTCCGTAAGCGTCTCACGTCAGGCAACGCATCCATCCCGGTCCTTCGGCCGGGGGCCGGACTTTCCGGTGGATGCCCCATTGCCGAAGACCCAATTGAGAGACGCACAGATGCACCCTCACCCTGCTATCATCCAGTTTCCGCCGACTCCCGGCCCGCTATGCGCCGGTCGTCATGCCGCTGATCCTGTCGCTGTTCATGACCTTCGTGGTTTCGGCCATCGCCACCGCGCGTAATCTGGGCTTCGTCCCGGCCTTCCCCGCAGCCTGGATGCAGGCTTGGGGCCTGTCCTGGCTGATCGCCTTTCCGGTCCTGCTGCTGATCCTGCCGCTGGTCCGGCGTATCGTCGGGCTGATCGTGGAGACCGAGCGCTGACATGAAAAAAGGGCGGCCCGTCGGGGCCGCCCTTGATCGTATCAGCTGTCCAGGAAGGACCGCAGTTTGCGCGACCGCGACGGGTGCTTCAGCTTGCGCAGCGCCTTGGCCTCGATCTGACGGATGCGTTCGCGGGTCACAGAGAACTGTTGGCCGACTTCTTCCAGCGTGTGGTCCGTGTTCATGCCGATGCCGAAACGCATCCGCAACACCCGCTCCTCACGCGGCGTCAGCGACGCCAGAACGCGGGTGGTGGTCTCACGCAGGTTCGACTGAATGGCGGCGTCGATCGGCAGGACGGCGTTCTTGTCCTCGATGAAGTCGCCCAGATGGCTGTCTTCCTCATCGCCGATCGGGGTTTCCAGCGAGATCGGCTCCTTGGCGATCTTCAGAACCTTGCGCACCTTCTCCAGCGGCATGGCCAGCTTTTCGGCCAGCTCTTCCGGCGTCGGCTCGCGGCCGATCTCGTGCAGCATCTGGCGGCTGGTGCGGACGATCTTGTTGATCGTCTCGATCATGTGCACCGGGATGCGGATGGTGCGCGCCTGGTCGGCGATCGAGCGGGTGATCGCCTGACGGATCCACCAGGTGGCGTAGGTCGAGAACTTGTAGCCGCGGCGGTACTCGAACTTGTCGACCGCCTTCATCAGGCCGATGTTGCCCTCTTGGATCAGGTCCAGGAACTGCAGGCCGCGGTTGGTGTATTTCTTGGCGATGGAGATCACGAGGCGCAGGTTGGCCTCGACCATTTCCTTCTTGGCTTGCCGCGCTTCGCGCTCGCCCTTCTGCACCGTCTGGACGATGCGGCGATAGTCGTCGATCGGCAGGCCGGCTTCCAGCGCCACGGCGGCCACGTCGGAGCGGATGGTCGCGATCTGGCTGGCTTCGTTCTCGCTGAACTTGGTCCAGCGCACGCCCTGGTCCTTGATCCGGTCGGTCCAGGTGGGGTCAAGCTCCGAGCCAAAATAGGCCTTGAGGAACTCAGGCCGCGAAATGCCGTAGCTGTCGGCCAGGCGCAGCAGACGGCCTTCCAGACCGATCAGGCGCTTGTTGATCGCATAGAGCTGCTCGACCAGCGCCTCGATGCGATTGTTGTTCAGCTTCATCGTTTTCAGACGATCCGAGATGGACGTCGTCAGCGCCTGATAGGCCTTTTCATCCTTGGCGCTCAGCACCTCACCCTTCAGGCGGGTCTGAACCAGCTTGTCCTGCAGGGCGCGGAAGGCGCCGAAGTCCGCAGCGATGGCGTTCAGGACGTCCATCACCCCGTCGCGCAGTTCGGCTTCCAGCGCCGAGATCGACATGCCGCCGCCGTCGTCGAAGTCGTCGTCGTCGTCGTCGTCGGACTCAGGCTTGTCTTCGGCGGCCGGCTTTTCCTCGGCCTCTTCTTCCTCTTCGCCTTCAGGCTGGGCGGCGCCCGGCAGGGACGAAGGGTTCAGAACGCCATAGGTGGCGTCCAGGTCGATGACCTCACGCAGCAGGATGCGGTTGTTTTCCAGCTCGTCGCGCCAGACCATGATGGCCTCGAAGGTCAGGGCGCTTTCGCACAGACCCGAGATCATGGCGTCGCGGCCGGCCTCGATCCGCTTGGCGATGGCGATTTCGCCCTCGCGGCTCAGCAATTCGACCGAACCCATCTCGCGCAGATACATGCGCACCGGGTCGTCGGTGCGGTCATAGGCGGATTTGGCAGGCGTTTCGGCCACGGCGGTGCCGGCGGCGGCGGCAACATCGGTGGACTGCTGCTCCTGCGCGTCCTCCTCGGCCTCCACGACGTTGACGCCCATTTCGGACAGCATCGCCAGGGTGTCTTCAATGGCGTCGGGCGTGACTTCTTCGGACGGCA
>Ga0157370_10006576_pt1 | contig 12801 bp, 10 predicted proteins | sample C35metaG_FD_113463 | JGI IMG/M metagenome (GOLD analysis project Ga0157370, IMG submission 113463) | Corn rhizosphere microbial communities from Kellogg Biological Station, Michigan, USA - C3-5 metaG | ecosystem: Host-associated > Plants > Roots > Rhizosphere > Soil | place: USA: Michigan...
CATCGCCAGCAGCCGGCGCGCACCGTGCGCGGCCATCGACACATGGTCTTCCTGGTTGGCCGAGGTCGGAATCGAATCGACGCTGGCCGGGTAGGCGCGCTGCTTGTTTTCCGAGACCAGCGCCGCCGCGGTCACCTGCGGAATCATGAAGCCCGAATTCAGGCCGGGCTTCGGGGTGAGGAAGGCGGGCAGGCCGGACAGCGCCGGGTCCACCAGCATCGCGGTACGGCGTTCGCTGATCGAGCCGATTTCGCAGATGGCCATGGCCAGCATGTCGGCGGCAAAGGCCACCGGCTCGGCGTGGAAATTGCCGCCGCTCAGCGCTTCATTGGTGTCGGTGAACACCAGCGGATTGTCGGACACGCCGTTGGCTTCGATCGCCAGCGTGGTGGCCGCCTGGCGCATCACGTCGAACGCCGCGCCCATCACCTGCGGCTGGCAGCGCAGGCAGTACGGGTCCTGCACGCGCACGTCGTTGTCGCGGTGCGATTCGCGGATGGCCGAACCCTGCATCAGCGTGCGCAGCGTGGCGGCGGTGGTGATCTGCCCGCGCTGGCCGCGGATGCTGTGGATGCGCGGGTCGAACGGCGTGTCCGAGCCCTTGGCTGCTTCCACCGACAGCGCCCCGGTGACCAGCGCGGCCTGGAACACGGTGGTGATCGCAAACAGGCCGGCCAGCGCGTAGGCGGTGGAGTACTGGGTGCCGTTGAGCAGGGCCAGGCCTTCCTTCGCACCCAGCACCATCGGCGCCAGGCCGAGCCGGGCCAGCGCGTCGGCCGCCGGCAGGCGCTCGCCACCCACAAAGGCCTCGCCCACGCCGATCATCACGCTGGCCAGGTGCGAGAGCGGGGCCAGGTCGCCGGAGGCGCCCACCGAGCCTTGGCACGGAATCACCGGCACGATGTCGTGCTGCAGGAAGGCCTCCAGCAGCGCCAGCGTTTCCGGGCGGATGCCCGACGCGCCCTGGGCCAGGCTGGTCAGCTTCAGCGCCATCATCAGCCGCACCACCGGCGCCGGCATCGGCTCACCTACGCCGGCAGCGTGCGACAGCACGATATTGCGCTGCAGGGTGGCCAGGTCTTCGCGCTCGATGCGCACGCTCGCCAGCTTGCCGAACCCGGTATTGATGCCGTAGACCGGCGCACCCTTGGCCACGATATCGGCCACGGTCTGCGCACTGCGCAGCACCGCCGCGGCGGAGGACGGGTCCAGGCGCACGCGCGCGCCGTCGTAAATCGCGCGCCAGTGCGCCAGCGTCACCGCGCCGGGCTGCAGGGTCAGGGTAGTGCTCATGGAATCTCCAGACATCACAAGAATCAGACGGATACGCCGCGCATCACGCGCGCGTGCAGGGGATTGAAGCCCATGCGGTACACCAGGTCGGCAGGCGCCTCGATGTTCCACAGGGCCAGGTTGCAGTCCAGGCCGACCGCCAGCCGGCCCACGCGATCGGCACGGCCCAGTGCGCGCGCTGCTTCACGGGTGAAGCCGGCGATGCACTCGTCCACGGTCATGCGGAACAGGGTGGCGGCCATGTTCATGGCCAGCAGCGGGCTGGTCAGCGGCGAGGTGCCGGGGTTGGAATCGGTGGCCAGTGCCAGCGGCACGCCGGCCGCACGCAGCGCCGGAATCGGGGGCAGGGTGGTGTCGCGGGTGAAATAGAAGGCCCCCGGCAGCAGCACCGCCACGGTGCCGGCGGCGGCCATGGCCGCGATGCCCTCGGCGTCCAGGTGTTCGATATGGTCGGCCGACAAGGCGCCATGGCGTGCGGCCAGCGCGGCGCCGTGCTGGTTGCTGAGCTGTTCGGCGTGGATCTTGATCGCCAGCCCGTGCTTGCGGGCGGCCACGAACACCTGCTCGGCCTGCGCGGCGCTGAAGGCGATGTTCTCGCAGAACACATCCACCGCTTCGGCCAGACCCTGCGCGGCCACCGCCGGAATCATCGCGTTGCACACGTCGTCGATGTAGTCCTGCGCATCTCGGCCGGGCGGAATCGCATGCGCGCCCAGGAAGGTCGGTACGATCTCCACGGCGCGCAGGTGGCCCAGTTCGCGGGCCACGCGCAGCTGCTTGGTTTCATCGTCCAGGCTCAGCCCGTAGCCGGATTTGATTTCCAGCGTGGTGATGCCTTCGGCCAGCATCGCGTCCAGGCGCGGCAGGCTGGCGGCGATCAGCTCGGCCTCGCTGGCGGCGCGGGTGGCGCGCACTGTGGACACGATGCCGCCGCCGGCGCGGGCGATGTCGGCGTAGCTCACGCCCTGCAGGCGCTGCTCGAACTCGCCGGCACGGTTGCCGGCATACACCAGGTGGGTGTGGCAGTCGACCAGGCCGGGGCCGATCCAGCGCCCGCCGCAATCGATGCGCTGCCCCGGTTGCAGGTGCGCCTCGGTGCCGGCCGCGCCCACGTGCACGATGCGGCCGCCGGTGGCGGCGATCACCCCGTTTTCGATCACGCCCAGGCCCGGGCCATCGACGGTGATCAGGTGGGCGTGGTACCAGAGGGTGTCACAGTGCATGGCAGCAACCACTTCGGCTTATATGTCTATACAATATAGGCGCCACTTCCGGGATGTCCAGTGATGCCAGCCACCCCCGCCGCAACCCTTGTTTTCCATGCCACCCACGCGCTGCTGCCGCAGGGCTGGGCCCGCGATGTGCGCATGGTCTGCGCCGGCGGCCGCCTCAGCGAGGTCAATGCCGGCGTGCCGGCGCAGCCCGGCGACACCGCCCTGGCCATCGCGCTGCCGGGGCTCGGCAACCTGCACAGCCACGCGTTCCAGCGCGGCATGGCCGGGCTGACCGAGATCGGCGGCCAGAGTGGTGACAGCTTCTGGAGCTGGCGCGAGCTGATGTACCGTTTCCTGGCGCACCTGCAGCCGGACGCGGTGCAGGCCATCGCCGAGCAAGCCTACGTGGAAATGCTCGAATCCGGCTTCACCCGCGTGGGCGAGTTCCACTACCTGCACCATGCCGCCGATGGCACCCCCTATGCCAACCGCGCCGAAATGGCCGAGCGCATCGCCGCCGCCGCGCAGGGCAGTGGCATCGGCCTGACCCTGCTGCCGGTCTTCTACGCCCACGCCGATTTCGGTGGCGCCGCGCCCAACCCCGCGCAGCGCCGGCTCATCCACGACGTGGACGGTTTCGCCGCGCTGCTGCAGGGCTGCACCCGGGCGCTTTCGGGCCTGGAGGACGCCGTGCTCGGCATCGCCCCGCACAGCCTGCGCGCGGTGACCGGCGAGGAACTCGATGCACTGCTGCCGCTTACCACCGGCCCGGTGCACATCCATATCGCCGAGCAGACCCGCGAGGTCGAGGCCTGCGTGGCCTGGAGCGGCCTGCGCCCGGTGCGCTGGCTGTACGAACACGCCGCCGTGGATGAGCGCTGGTGCCTGGTGCACGCCACCCACGTGGACGACGACGAGGTGCAGCGCATGCTGGCCAGCCGCGCGGTGGTGGGGCTGTGCCCGATCACCGAGGCCAACCTGGGCGACGGGCTGTTCCCGATGCAGGCCTTCGCGCGCGCAGGCGGGCGCTTCGGCGTCGGCTCGGATTCCAACGTGCTGATCGACGCGGCCGAAGAATTGCGCCTGCTCGAATACGGCCAGCGCCTGCAGCTGCGCGGGCGCAACGTGCTGGCGCCGGGCGATGGGCAGTCCAGCGGCCGCTGGCTGTTCGAGCAGTCGCTGCACGGCGCCGGGCAGGCGCTGGGCGTGGCCACCGGGTTGCAGGTGGGCGCCCCGGCTGACGTGGTCGAACTGGACCCGACGCACCCGGCCCTGATTGCCCGCGACGGCGACGCCTTGCTTGACAGCTGGGTGTTCGCCGCACGTAATGGTGCGGTGCGTTCGGTGTGGCGCCAGGGTCGCCAGCTGGTCCATCAGGGCCGTCACCTGCAGCGTGATGCCGTGGCCGCCCGTTTCGCCCGCGCATTGCAGACGTTGTTGTCGGCCGGCTGAGTGCCGGTCGCATCCATCCAGGACTCCCGAGTGACGGGCAAGAAAGCAGAAACCCTCAACCAGCGCATCCGCGCCGATCTGGAAAGCCGCATCCTCAGTGGGCAGTGGGAGCCGGGGTTCCGCATTCCCTATGAGCACGAACTGATGGAGCAGTACGGCTGCTCGCGGATGACCGTGAACAAGGTGCTGACCGCGCTGGCCGAAAGCGGCATGATCGAGCGCCGCCGCCGCGCCGGTTCGTTCGTGGCCCGGCAGCCGCCGCACCTGGAACAGGTGGCGCTGGAAATTCCGGATATCGCCATGGCGGTGGGCGCACGCGGCCACGTCTACGGTTACCAGTTGCTGGAGCGGGCCTACCGGGCGCCGCGCCCGCAGGCCGCCGAAGAGGTGGCGCTGTCGGGCCGCGACAAGCTGCTGGCCATCCGCTGCCTGCACCGTGCCGATGGGCGTCCGTTCGCGCTGGAACACCGCCTGATCAGCCCGGTGGGCGTGCCGGAAGTGCTGGACGTGGATTTCGAGACCACCGCGCCGGGCAGCTGGCTGCTGCAGAACGTGTCCTGGACCCGCGCCCAGCACCGCATCAGCGCCTTGGGCGCCGATGACGCGGCCGCCGCGTTGCTGGAGGTCAAGCCCGGCACGGCCTGCCTGGTCATCGACCGCCTCACCTGGCGTGGCGACCAGCCCATCACCTGCGTGCGCCAGATGTTCCTCGGCGACGCCTGGGACCTGGTCGCAAAGTTCGCCCCCGGCGCGAGGTAGAGCCGCGCCCCATGACCGGCGGGCGCCGTTACGACGAACGCATCGCCATGCGCCCCATAGTCACCGCACGCTCGATGCGTAGAGCCGGGCTCTGCCCGGCTGCTCTTAAAAAAACCAAACAAAATCAAAGCGTAGCGCACTGCCGCCAACGCACCGGCTCGTCCACGCCCAAGCGCGGATTCAACTGGATACGCACGGTGCGCAGCGCGGGGTAACGCTTCACCTCGGTGCACACCAACGGCCAGATCGCATCGATCTCGTCGCTGCGGTTCACCGCCAGGGTCTGCCGAGTCAGCCAGAACGCACTCAGCACGCCGGGCTGGCGGGCCAGGGTGGCGGCCAGCTCTTTCTGATACCGGGCCAGCGTCGCAGGGTCCGGGTCGGCCACATCGCCCAGGATGCCAGATGCCGCAGTAGCAGCGGCCGGCTGGGAAGCGGCAGGCGCGGCGGGGACCGAGGCATCTGCCGCAGCCGGGGCGTCCGCCGGGGCTGCGACGGGCTGTGCCGGTGTCGCGGTGGGCGGAGCCACCGCAACCGGGGCGGCCTGCTGGTCCAGTCGCGAGGTCAAATAGCCCATGCCCACCAGCAGCCCCAGGGTCAGCGATCCCAGCGCGGCGATCGAGATCCGCCGGATCGCCTCGCGGCGCGCCGCGTTCTTGACCTGGGCTTCCATGTCGCCGGGCAGGTAGGGCTGCAGCAGCGGCCACAGCAGGTGCCCGTCGAGCACCTCCACGCCTTGCTTCTCGGCAGCCACGCGGCCATCGCGCTCGACCATGCCTTCGGTGATCAGGATGCCGCCGCGGGCACCGGCCAGGCGCGCGGCGGCGCCCAGTTCGTTCACCGCCGCGGTGCCAATCCGGTAGGCGCGGCCATGCTTGCACGACAGCAGCCAGCGGTGCTGGGCGTCGTGCATGAGGAAATCGCTGCGCGGCTCGCGGCTGTCGTCCACCTCGCCGGGCACGTCCTGCAGCCCGCGCTGCTCGCGCATGGCACGCCGGACAATCTCGGAAAAGTCACGCCAATGCATGCCAGCCAGGGCATTGAGCCCAAGCCGGGTCTCCTTGCGGCGACGCTTCACCAGCCAGAACCAGGCCGCGGCAAGCGTCCAGACAATGAGGGCCAACAGTAAAGCCAGAATCCAGGAGAACATGAGGCGCTAGAGATGAACACGGATGTGCGATTGACAGTTTATATGCGCTCGCAGGCGTCTGCGGGGGCACTTCAATCCGAACGCGCGGAAGTCAGCGCCCCAGCCGGTGACGGACGTCTCACTTTGGAGCAGCAGACACAGAAAACCCGCCAATCCGTAGCCGTGAGGGGAGGGAACAAACGGCGAAGAAGCGATTGGCGGGTCGGTTTCGATTGTCATCAATGCCGTGCTGCTTTGCAACATCCGGCGCTGATGGCCCCCAAGTCGGGCTCAGGCGCCGCCCGGACCCTGGTGCGTGCCGGGGGAAGGGTCGGCATTGGGTGAGGCATTACGGGCCTCGGCGCGGTTGACCCGGGCATTGAGCGCATCGATACGGGCGTTCAAGGCGGCCACGTCCTCGGCGGTGGGGATGTGCAGGCGCTTGAGGACGCCCTGCACCCGGTCATCGAAGGCCTTTTCCACCTTGTCCCAGGTGCCGGCGGCCTTTTCGCGGGCCTCACCCAGCTGTTCTTCCACGTTGTCGCGCCAGCGCGGGGCATCGCCGCTCTGCTCGCGGTTGCGGGCCTCGATGGTTTCGCCTTCCCGGACCAGCGTGTCGAACACGCGGCTGCCCTCGGCCTGGGCGCGGCCCAAGGCGCCAAGGCCGGCCAGCCATACCTGCTGGGCCGAACCAGTCAACCGGCGCGAAAAGCGTTCGGCCTGTTCGCCCAGCGAGGGCTTGTCGTCGGGGCTGCGGGTGTCGCGGTCGTCGAAGTCGTCGTGTGCGGTCATGGGGCGATCCTGTGGATGGACACCCCGATGCTAATCAGCGCCAGCTTTGCGCCATGTGATGGCCGGCGCCTGCGGACGCGCCGCGATTCAGCCCAGCTTTTCCTTCAGCACGCGCTGGATCTCGCCCTCGACCATGCCCTTCATCGCCGACAGCAGGAAGCCCAGCTTGGCGGTCACGTGCACCTGGCCCGGCTGCAGTTCGATCGCACCGTCCACGCCGGAGCCGTTGAAGTTCAACACGTCGCCCACCCAGTTGCTCTGCAGGCCGAAGCGCTCGGACAGCTTGGCGGCCACCTCTTCGATCGCCTTGCGGGCGCCATCGATGGGCAGGGAATGGGCGTGGCGGATATCAATGCTGGACATGGGAACTCCTGGCGGGCGGCAGCGGGGAAGGGCGTGCATTGTGCGCATCCTTGCGCCCAACTCCAAGGACTGCATCACACTTCTTCTTCGATGACATGCAACCTGCTAGGCTTTCGCCGCGTGCAGAACCTGCTAGTTCACTTCACCCAACGCCAACACCCCGACCAGCCGCTGCGGCCCGGGGTGCAGCGCATCGTGCGCCACGCTTCGGGTACCGTCCGGCTGGGCGGTGACGCCACCGGCACCCTGCTGCTTGCACAGTTCTGCCTGGACGACCGCGGCCTCTGGCTGCAGGTCGCCACCGGCACGCGCGGCATCCACGTCAACGGCCGCCCCGTGCGGCGCATGGCCATGCTGCGTGCGGGCGACGCGGTGTACGTGGATGGCGTGGAGATGGTGATCCAGGGGGAGAGCGACGCGCTCGCCCAGGCGCCGCCACGCAGTGACGCCGGCAGCGACGAACTGCGCCTGCTGCGTGGGTTGGGCGGCCAGCACCACGGGCGCAGCTTCACGCTGGACCGTCCGCGCCTGATCGGCCGCAGCGCCGAGGCCGACATCGCCATCGACGACCCTGCGTTTGCCGAGCAGCACGCACGGCTGGAGCTGCACGGCGACCGCGTACTGCTGCGCGACCTCGGCGCGGGCGAATCGACCCGGGTCAACGGCGTGGCGGTTCGCCATTGCTGGCTGCTGCCCGGCGACCAGCTGGTGTTCGACACCCAGCACCGGTTCGTGCTGGAAGTGCCGCACGACGCCCGCACCCGGATCGTCAGCGAAGACGAGGACGACCTGCTGGACCTGCCCACCCACGATGCAGCGCCGGTCAAGCCGGTGCGCGTGAGCCGTTGGCCGTGGTTGCTGGCCAGCGCGCTGCTGCTGGCTGCGGTGATCAGCGGCCTGCTCTGGTTCGGTGCACGGTAAAAGGTCATCGCACATGACGTTGCCGGCCAGCGGCCGGCACCACCCGGGGGCGCCGGGGCTGGCTGGGTGTTGATCTCGATAGATTCGTTTGCAACCAAATTCGCCTTGTCCTGCAAGGCCTAAAGCCTGGTGCGCTGCGGCATACTAGGGGTCTTGCCCCATAGGTGTGACATGACGCGCGCGTTCAACTTCAGTGCCGGCCCTGCAACCCTGCCGGAATCGGTCCTGCGCAAGGCGCAGGAAGAGATGTTGGAATGGAACGGCGCTGGCGCCTCCATTGTCGAAATGAGCCACCGCGGCCCGGAGTTCATGGCCGTCGCGGCCAAGGCCGACGCCGACCTGCGCCGCCTGATCGGCATCCCCGACGACTACGCCGTGCTGTTCCTGGCCGGTGGCGCCACCACCCAGCAGGCCCTGCTGGCGCTCAACTTCGCCCAGCCCGGCCAGACCGTGGACTACGTGCTCACCGGGCACTGGGGCAAGACCGCCATCAAGCAGGTCACGCCCTACGTCAACGTCAATGTGGCCGCCAGCAGCGAAGCCAACGGCTTCCACGACATCCCCGCGCGCGACACGTGGCAGCTCTCGGCCGATGCGGCTTATGTGCACATCACCGCCAACGAGACCATCCACGGCGTCGAGTTCCGTGACACCCCCGACGTCGGCCAGGCACCGCTGTTCGCCGATTTCAGCTCCTCCATCGCCAGCGAACCGCTCGATGTCAGCAAGTACGGGCTGATCTACGCCGGCGCGCAGAAGAACCTCGGCCCGGTGGGCGTGTCGGTGGTGATCGTGCGCCGCGACCTGCTCGAACGGGCCGGCCAGCCGCGCGCGGACATCTTCAATTACCGCTCGCACGTGGCGCGCGATTCCATGCTCAACACCCCGCCCACCTGGAACTGGTACCTGGCCGGGCTGGTGTTTGAGTGGATGCTGGCCGAAGGCGGCGTCGAAGAATTCGCCCGCCGCAACGCCGCCAAGGCCGCGCTGGTGTATGGCGCCATCGATGCCTCCGGCGGGTTCTACCGCAACGAGGTGGTGCCGGCCGCCCGTTCGCGCATGAACATCCCGTTCTTCCTGCCCGACGACACCCTCAACGCGCGCTTTGTCAGCGAGTCCAAGGCCGCCGGCCTGCTCGCTCTGAAGGGCCATGCCGCCGTGGGCGGTATCCGGGCCTCGCTGTACAACGCCATGCCGGTCGAAGGCGCACAGGCGCTGGTCGCCTTCATGGCCGATTTCCAGCAGCGCCACGGCTGACGTTTTCGTATTTCCCGGGGCGCGCGACGCCCCACTGCACCTGGAACCCAGATGGCCACCAAACCCGCCAAGCCCAAGGCCGCCGCCAAGGCGCCGTCCAAGCCCAAGGCCGCCGCACCTGCGAAGGCCGCCCCCGGCAAGGCCGCTGCCGTTGCCAGCACGCCCGCACCGGTGCTGTCGGACGTGCGCGCCAAGATCGACCACATCGACCGCAGCATCCAGGCGCTCATCGCCGAGCGCGCCAACTTCGCCCACCAGGTGGGCAAGGCCAAGGGCAAGCTCGCCGCCGCCGTGGACTACTACCGCCCCGAGCGCGAAGCGCAGGTGCTGCGCATGGTGGTGGACCGCAACGAAGGCCCGCTCAGCGATGAAGTGCTGGTGCATGTGTTCCGCGAAATCATGTCGGCCTGCCTGGCCCAGCAGGAGCCGCTGAAGATTGGCTACCTGGGTCCGGAAGGCACTTTCAGCCAGCAGGCCGTGCTCAAGCACTTCGGCCGCTCCGCGCTGGGCCTGCCGCTGGCCAGCATTGAAGAAGTGTTCCAGGAAGTGGAAGCGGGCAATGCCGATTTCGGCGTGGTGCCGGTGGAAAACTCTGGGCAAGGCACCATCCAGATCACCCTGGACATGTTCCTGACCTCCAACCTGAAAATCTGCGGCGAAGTGGAACTGCGCGTGCAGCAGTACCTGATGTCCCGCAGTGGTCGGCTGGAGGATGTGGAGCGCGTGTATGGCCACCCGCAGTCGTTCATGCAGACCTCCTCGTGGCTGCGCGCCAACCTGCCCAAGGCCGAGAAGATCCCGGTGTCGAGCAATGCCGAAGGCGCGCGCCGCGCCCGCAATGCCGACGACGCCGCCGCCATTGGCGGGGAGAGCGCCGGGCACGTGTACGGCCTGAAGAAGGTGGTGACCAAGCCCATCCAGAACGATGCCGACAACACCACCCGCTTCCTGGTGGTGGGACGCAACATCTTCCCCACCTCCGGCCACGACCGTACCTCGGTACTGGTGTTCATCCACGACAAACCCGGCGCGCTGTTCGACGTGCTCAGCCCGTTCGCGCGCCACGGCATCAGCATGAACCGCATCGAGTCGCGGCCCTCGCACAACGCCAAGTGGGAGTACGGCTTCTTCATCGACCTGGCCGGCCACATCGAGGATGCCTCGATGCAGGCGGCGCTGGCCGAACTGGAAGCGCACTCTGCACAGATCAAGGTGCTGGGTTCCTACCCGGTCGCCGTGCCCTGATCGCCTCGGCGCAGCCCTGTGCTGCGCCTTCGGTGGCGTCGCCAGCCCGGCGCGCCGCTTTCCCGCACACCGCTGCATCGCCGCCCGCGCGGCTGCCTGACAGGATCCTTCGATGACCGCTACGCCGTACTGGATTGCCCACAAGGGCCAGCCCCTGCAGGGCACCCTGACCATTCCCGGTGACAAATCCGTGTCGCACCGCTCGGTGATGTTCGCCGCGCTGGCCGACGGCGTGTCGCACATCGATGGCTTCCTGGAAGGCGAGGACACCCGCGCCACCGCCGCCATCTTTGCCCAGATGGGCGTGCGCATCGACACCCCGTCGCCGTCTCAGCGTGTGGTGCATGGCGTCGGCGTGGATGGTCTGAAGGCCCCCACCGCACCGCTGGACTGCGGCAACGCCGGCACCGGCATGCGCCTGCTGGCCGGCCTGCTGGCCGCGCAACCGTTCGACAGCGTGATGGTGGGCGACGAGTCGCTCTCGCGCCGCCCGATGCGCCGTGTCACCGGCCCGTTGGCGCTGATGGGCGCCAAGATCGACACCGAAAGCGACGGTACGCCGCCGCTGCACGTGCATGGCGGCCAGACGCTGAAGGGCATCGACTTCGCCTCGCCGGTGGCCAGCGCGCAGGTCAAATCCGCGGTATTGCTGGCCGGCCTGTATGCCGACGGCGAGACCACGGTGAGCGAACCGCACCCCACCCGCGACTACAGCGAGCGCATGCTGCGCGCGTTCGGCGTGGACATCGACTTCTCGCCCGGCAAGGCCCGCCTGCGCGGCGGCCAGCGCCTGCGCGCCACCGACATCGTGGTGCCCGCCGACTTCTCCTCTGCGGCGTTCTTCCTGGTGGCCGCCAGCATCATTCCCGGCTCCGAACTGCGCCTGCGCGCGGTGGGCCTCAACCCGCGCCGCACCGGTCTGCTGGCCGCGCTGCGGCTGATGGGTGCGAACATCACCGAAGAAAATCATGCCGAGCAGGGCGGGGAAGCCGTGGCCGACCTGGTGGTGCGTTACGCCCCGCTGCACGGTGCGGAGATTCCCGAAGCGCTGGTGCCGGACATGATCGACGAGTTCCCCGCGTTGTTCGTGGCTGCCGCCGCCGCGCAAGGCAACACGGTGGTGCGCGGCGCCGCCGAACTGCGGGTCAAGGAATCCGATCGCCTGGCCGCCATGGCCACCGGCCTGCGCACGCTGGGCGTGCAGGTGGACGAAACCGACGACGGCGCCACCATCCGCGGCGGCAGCACGCTGGGGAGCGGCACCATCGAAAGCCACGGCGACCACCGCATCGCCATGGCGTTCGCCATTGCCGGCCAGCTCAGCAGTGGCGAAGTGCGGGTGAACGACATCGCCAACGTCGCCACCTCGTTCCCGGATTTCGATGGCCTGTCCACCGGGGCGGGTTTCGGGCTGCGCAGCGCCTGACGCGCGGCGCCGGGCTCTGCCCGGCGGCCGTTGCCTGGTTGCCGGGCAGAGCCCGGCACTACGGTGGTGCATGATTGCTCGTAGAGCCGGGCTCTGCCCGGCTGCCCTTAGCGTCGGCAAATGCAGGATCGCTTCTCGTAGAGCCGGGCTCTGCCCGGCTGCCTTTTGCGCCGGCAAACGCAGGATTGCTTCTCGTAGAGCCGGGCTCTGCCCGGCTGCCCTTTGCGCCGGCAAATGCAGGATCGCTTCTCGTAGAGCCGGGCTCTGCCCGGCTGCTCTTTGCGTCGGCAAATGCAGGATTGCTTCCCGTAGAGCCGGGCTCTGCCCGGCTGCCGTCTGCGTCGGAATATGCGTGGTTGCCGTTGCATATGCTTGTTTGCCGGGCAGAGCCCGGCACTACGCGCACAAAAAAGGGAGGCCATTGGCCTCCCTTTCTGGTTCCCGCCTCAGCGCCGCAACTTAGCGCTCGGTACGGAAATCCACCGGCACGCGCACCACGCTGGCCACGGCACGACCATTGTTCATGGCCGGCTCAAACTGCCAGTTGCGCACGGTGGTCAGCACGGCGCGGTCCAGGTCGCGGTCACGCGAACCCGTACGCTGCACGATGCTGGCATCGGTCACGTGGCCACTGGGGTCCACGCTAAGGCTGGCCACTACGCTGCCCTGCACGCCACTGCGCAGCGCACTCGGCGGATAGGTCGGCTTGGCATTGCTGGCCAGCGGGCGCGCCTCGCGGTTACGCGCGGCTACGGCCGGCTTGCGCTGGGTGGTGGCCGGTGCCGCCTGGCGCGTCGCCGGAGCGGGTGCAGTGGTAGCAACCGGCGTTTCGGTAGCCGGCAACATACGCTCGCCTACCGGTGCGGTGCTGGTTTCGCTGGGGTTGGCGTAGCGCAACCACACCAGCGCGGCGGCAAACATCGCCACGATCAGCGCCATCCACAACCACG
>Ga0157370_10006579_pt1 | contig 12796 bp, 9 predicted proteins | sample C35metaG_FD_113463 | JGI IMG/M metagenome (GOLD analysis project Ga0157370, IMG submission 113463) | Corn rhizosphere microbial communities from Kellogg Biological Station, Michigan, USA - C3-5 metaG | ecosystem: Host-associated > Plants > Roots > Rhizosphere > Soil | place: USA: Michigan...
ACTTCAACGACAGCCAGCGCCAGGCGACCAAGGATGCCGGCAAGATCGCCGGCCTCGACGTCAAGCGCATCATCAACGAGCCGACCGCGGCCGCGCTGGCCTACGGCATGGACAAGAAGGGCGGCGACCGCAAGATTGCGGTGTACGACCTGGGCGGCGGCACCTTCGACGTGTCGATCATCGAGATCGCCGAAGTCGACGGCGAGAAGCAGTTCGAAGTGCTGGCCACCAACGGCGACACCTTCCTTGGTGGCGAAGACTTCGACATGCGCGTCATCGACTACCTCGTCGACGAATTCAACAAGGAGCAGGGCATCGACCTGCGCAAGGATCCATTGGCGCTTCAGCGCCTGAAGGATGCGGCCGAACGCGCCAAGATCGAGCTGTCCAGCAACCATCAGACCGACGTGAACCTGCCGTACGTCACGGCCGACGCGTCTGGTCCGAAGCACCTCAACATCAAGCTGACCCGCGCCAAGCTCGAGTCGCTGGTGGAAGAGCTGATCAAGCGCACCATCGAGCCGTGCCGCACCGCGTTGAACGACGCCGGCCTGCGCGTGTCCGACATCGACGACGTGATCCTGGTCGGTGGTCAGACCCGCATGCCGAAAGTGCAGGAGTCGGTGAAGGACTTCTTCGGCAAGGATCCGCGCAAGGACGTCAACCCGGATGAGGCCGTCGCCGTGGGCGCGGCGATCCAGGGCGGCGTGCTGGGTGGTTCGGTCAAGGACGTGCTGCTGCTCGACGTCACCCCGCTGTCGCTCGGCATCGAGACGATGGGCGGCGTGATGACCAAGCTGATCGAGAAGAACACCACGGTGCCGACCAAGGCGGCGCAGACCTTCTCCACCGCCGACGACAACCAGACCGCGGTGACCGTGCACGTGCTGCAGGGCGAGCGCGAGCGTGCCAGCGCGAACAAGTCGCTGGGCAAGTTCGACCTGTCCGGCATCGATCCAGCCCCGCGCGGCATGCCGCAGATCGAGGTCACCTTCGACATCGACGCCAACGGCATCCTGCACGTGTCGGCCAAGGACAAGAAGACCGGCAAGGAACAGAAGATCGAGATCAAGGCCGGCTCGGGCCTGTCCGAGGACGAGATCCAGCGGATGGTCGCCGATGCCGAGGCGAACAAGGAAGAAGACCGCAAGTTCCATGAACTGGTCGCTACCCGCAACAAGGCCGACCAGCTGGTGCATGCCACCCGCAGTGCGTTGAAGGAGCACGGCGGCAAGGTGCCGCCGGACCAGCTCTCCACCATCGAGGGCGCGTTGTCCGACCTGGAAAAGGTCAAGGATGGCGAGGACAAGGCGGCGATCGAATCGAAGGTGGAGAAACTGGAGCAGGTGTCGCAAGCGTTGCACGCGGCGGCGCAGGCGGGTCCCGCCGATGCCGGTACGCAGCCGCCGCCGGGTGGCGGTTCGGCGCAGCCGGACGATGTGGTCGATGCCGAGTTCACCGAAGTGAAGGGCGACAAGCAATAATCGCCACTTGGGTCGGCACGACCGATCGACCAGCCCGCGCCGGGTATTCCTGGCGCGGGCTGCTTGCTGAGATGCAGTGCCAGGGGCGTGACAAGCAGTGTGGATGCATGAATGAGCAAGCGTGATTACTACGAAGTGCTGGGCGTCGAGCGCAGCGTCACCGATGTCGAACTGAAGAAGTCGTTCCGTCGGCTGGCCATGAAGTACCACCCGGACCGCTGTCCGGATGATCCGGCGGCCCAGGACAAGTTCAAGGAGGCCAAGGAGGCCTACGAAGTGTTGTCCGACGCGCAGAAGCGCGCCATGTACGACCAGCATGGCCACGCGGCGTTCGAGCATGGCATGGGTGGCCGCGGCGCCGGCTTCGGCGACGTGGGCGACATCTTCGGCGACATCTTCGGGGATATCTTCGGGCGCAGCGGCGGCGGGCGTGGCCGTCCCCGGCGCGGTTCCGATCTGCGTTACATCATGGAGCTGGATCTCGAGGAAGCGGTATTCGGGGTCAGCCGGCAGATCGAGGTTCCGACCCAGGTCAACTGCCATCACTGCAACGGCAGTGGTTCCGAAGATGGCAAGGTCAGCAAGTGCAAGACCTGTCACGGCCACGGCCAGGTGCGCATGCAGAACGGCATCTTCTCGATCCAGCAGGCCTGTCCGCATTGCGGCGGCACCGGCCAGGCGATAGAGAAGCCGTGCAGGAAATGTCACGGCGAGGGCCGCCTCGAAGAGACCCGCACGCTGTCGGTGCAGATTCCCGAGGGCGTCGACAACGGCGATCGCATCCGCCTGACCGGGCAGGGCGAAGCCGGTCCGGCCGGTGCTCCCGCCGGCGATCTGTACGTGGAGGTGCACGTGCGCGAGCACGCGATCTTCCAGCGCGAGGGCAACGATCTGTACTGCGAACTGCCGATCCGCTTCTCGCAGGCTGCACTCGGTGCGGAGCTGCCGGTGCCGACGCTGGAAGGCGAGGTGCCGATCAGCATTCCGCCGGAGACGCAGACCGGCACCCAATTCCATCTGCGTGGCCGTGGCGTCAAATCGGTACGCAGCAGCCGCCACGGCGACCTGATCTGCCGCGTGGTGGTCGAGACGCCGGTGCGCCTGACCAAGCAGCAGCGCGAGCTGCTCGAGTCGCTGGAAGCCACATTCGACGGCAACGATGCCGGCAAGCACACGCCGCGCGCCAAGGGCTGGGTCGATGGGGTCAAGCAATTCTGGTCGCGTGTGACCGCGTGAAGAGCTGCGCGCCGTTCATTGCTGATCCGTTCCAGGGAGTACGTCCATGAGCCGTCCGGTACGTCTCGCCATCAATGGCGCATCGGGCCGCATGGGCGGCGCGTTGCTGGCCGTGCTCGGCGATGACCGGCGCTTCGAGCTGGTGCACGCCGTGGTCGCACAGGGCTCGTCACGGGACGGGCAGCCGGTAGTTCCGGCGAATCCGGCCTCGTTGCGCTATGCGCATGACTGGTCCGCGGCGCCCGCGATGGATGTCGTCATCGACTTCAGTGGTCAGGCGGGCCTGAACGCTGCCCTCGATCACTGCCTCGCCCAAGGTGTCGCGCTGGTAAGCGGCACCACGGGAATCGATGCGGCGCTGAAAGCACGGCTGGCATCTGCCAGCGAGAGGATTGCGATCCTGCGTGCGGCCAATTTCAGCCTCGGCGTCGCCATGCTGACAAGGCTGCTGCATGACGCCGCGGCCGCCCTGCCGGGCTGGGACATGGAGATCGTGGAGGCACACCACGGCCGCAAGCTGGATGCGCCTTCCGGTACGGCACTCGCGTTGGGCCAGGCAGCCGCCGCCGCTCGCGGAACCACGCTGGAAGAGGCGGGGCTGCACGATCGTCAAGACCGCTCCGGCGAACGCGTCGGCGGCAGCATCGGTTTCGCGGTGATTCGTGGCGGCGACATCGTCGGTGAACACACCGCCATGCTGATCGGTCAGGGCGAACGGCTGGAGCTGACCCATCGCGCCACCGACCGTTCGGTTTTTGCGCGAGGCGCACTGCATGCCGCGCATTGGCTGGCAGGTCGACCGCCCGGCCATTGGCAGCTCGCCGACGTGATCGCGCCGCCGCGCTGAACCCTGCGCCGAGCGGCATCGACTTGTGCAGCATCCGCGCTGCCGCTAGCATGCGCAGCGTTGTCATTGGGGAGTAGCCAGCCTCGTACCCAGAGGCGTTCGCATCAACATACTTGCCGCGGTGCTTCCGCGACATGGTGCGAACAGCAACCGCCACCATCCACGTGTGGCCTGCCCGGCGAGACCTTTGGCCATCGACATGTTCACCCGGCCGGGCGAGCGGTGTCGTTGCGCCAACGGTCATTCCGCTCGCCTGGCCCCGTGCATCCCATGCTGCTTACCCTGTGTCTGTTCCTCGGCTCGGCCGGCGCGATCTATCTCGCCTGCGAATATTTCGTCAACGGTGTCGAGTGGGTCGGGCACAAGTTGAAGCTCGGTGCGACTGCAACCGGCACCGTGCTGGCTGCGTTCGGCACGGCCTTGCCGGAAAGCGCGGTGACCTTCGTCGCGGTGATGTTCGGCAAGACGCCGGAAGCGCGCGACATCGGCGTTGGTGCCGCCATGGGTGGTCCGCTGGTGCTGGCGACCATTGCCTATGCGGTGGTTGGCGCGGCGATGTGGGCCAATCGCCGCCGGCTGCAACGGGCCAGCTGGCTCATTCGCGTCGATCATCAGCGGCTGGCGCGGGACCAGTCGTGGTTTCTGTCGATCTTCGTGGTCAAGGTCGGCCTGGGCCTGGTCGTGTTCGCGTTCAAGCCGCTGCTGGGCGTCCTGTTCCTGGCGGCCTACGGGCTTTACGTGTGGCGCGAAATGCGCAGCGAAGATGCTGCGCCGGAAGAGGAAACACTCGAGCCCCTGAAATTCGCGCCCCGCGCCGCCGACCCCGCGTTGCGCTGGGTCGTGGCGCAAACGCTGGCGGCGCTGGTGGTCATCGCGGCGGCATCGCGCGTTTTCGTGAGCCAGCTCGAAATGATCGGCGTGGCGCTCTCGTTGCCGCCGCATCTTGTCGCGCTGCTGCTGAGCCCGGTAGCCACCGAATTGCCCGAAACCATCAATGCGCTGATCTGGGTCCGCCAGGGCAAGGAGCGGCTGGCGCTGGCGAATATCTCGGGCGCGATGATGATACAGGCGACGATTCCCAGCTCGCTGGCCTTGTTCGCCACGCCGTGGCTGTTCGATACGCCACTGATCGTGGCGGGCGTGCTCACGGCTATCGCTATCGTCTACCTGTGGTGGTTGTTCCGGCGCGGCAGGGTGGATGCGCGCTGGCTGCTTCCGGTCGGCGCGCTGTACGGTGTCTTCGGCGCTTTCGCGACGTGGTATTTCCTGCGGTGAGCGTGTTCAGTGGAAATTGCCCATCAGCCCAAAGCAGGCCGCCACCAGCAGGAGCAGCACGGCGATCACCGACAACAGGCCCAGGAACATGCCTTTGCCGGTGCGTGCCTTGCCCTGGCCGAGCAGCACGAACGCCCATACGATGACCGCGAGCGGCGGCAATCCCATGCCGCCCAGGATGGCGCCGAGGTTGCCGGTCATCACCACGAGTATCTCGCCGACCACCATTACCAGCCATGCCAGGCCAACGCCGGCGGCAAGCGAGCCGCCGGACGATCCGGGCTCGCCAGCGGAGGCTGGCGGCGCCGGCGGCGGTGCCGAAGTGGGCGGTTCCAGGCGCATCTCGTTCATGCGGTCGCTCCTTCGTTCGTCCGGTTGAGTTCGATCTCGCGCCGCAGTTTCGCCAGCGTGGCCGCCTTGTCGTCGCGGTAGAACAGGTTGAAGGTGTCGAACGGAATGATCCTGCCGTCGGGCTGTGCGATGTGCACGCAGGATTTCTTCACCGCACGCAGATCGAAGCCGTGCGCGTCGATGAACTGCATGATCAGTATGCGAAATACGTTGCGGTATCCCAGCTCGCTGGGCGCCTGGATCTGGGGCAGGCAGCACAGCAGGTCGGATAGCGAGCAAGCCTGCGACTCGGGAGAATGGTTGGTCGCAAACAGCTCGAACACATGGGCGCGCAGCTCGTCGTCGCGTTCCACGACAATGGTGTTGCGGCCCTTGCTGACCAGTGTTTCCGGCGAAACGAAGCGGGTCAGCGGAACGACCTGGTCGCCAACCTTCAACGCGTACGCCATGGCCAGGCAATCGGGGTTGCAGGGTACCGGGATCAGGTCATCGGCCTGGAACAGCGGGCTCTGGTCCAGAATGCGCCGGCGCACTTCGCTCAAGGTCAGCCGGTCGTGTTCGGCGTCGTAGCCGTCCAGACGTCCAGCCGCCTGAATCGGCTGGAAGGTGACGCCTCGCACGCAAGGCTGGGTCAGCGCGAAGTCGATGATCTCGCCCAGCTCGCCATCGTTGAGGCCCTTCTTCACGGTGACGACGAGAGTCGTGGAGATGTCGTGCCTGTTCAGATGCTCCAGCGCCTTCAGCCGCACGTCGCGCAGCTTGGCGCCACGCAGGTCCTTGTGCACCTCGTCGCGCAGCGAGTCGAACTGCAGGTACAGCTCGAAGCCCGGCTGATAGCCGGCAAGACGCGCGGCGAACTCGGGTTCTTTCGCGATGCGCAGGCCGTTGGTGTTGACCATCAGATGGCGGATCGGGCGCGCCCTGGCGGCGTCGAGAATCGCGAAAAAATCAGGGTGCAAGGTCGGTTCGCCGCCGGAAATCTGCACCACGTCCGGCTCGCCCTCATTCGCCACCACTGCGTCGAGCATTCGTTCCACCGTGGCGAGATCGCGAAAGCCGGGCCGATGCGGGCCGCTTTCGGCATAACAGATCGGGCAACGCAGATTGCAGTGATCGGTGATCTCGATCAGCGTGAGGCAGGAGTGCTGCATGTGCTCAGGGCACAGGCCGCAGTCGTACGGACAACCGTAGTGCTGCGGGGTATTGAAACGCTGCGGCAATTCCGGCGGCTTGATGTACAGCTCGCGGCACTGGCGGTAATACGCAGCGTCATCGGAAACCAGCACGCGCTCGCGTCCATGATGCGGACACCACTTTTCCAGATAGACGCGTTCGTCCTTGATCAGGATCTTCGCCTCGACCCGCCGCAGGCAGCGTGTGCAGATCGACACCGCGCTGTCGTAAAACAGGTATGGCCTTACCTTGGCTCCCATGCGCCGCTTCCCCTGGTGAACAACGCTCGCAGGATACGCGGGAAGTCGCGGCCGTAGTAAGCCAGCCCAGCGATGCAGAGGTACTGGATGCCGGAGAGCCCGCCGGGCCAGACGTAAAAGACCGGCTTGATGAATTCGACCAGCAGCCGGAACGTCAGGTAGCCGACCATGAAGGCGCGGAAGCGGTCGCCTGGCCTGGCAAACGCATCGCGTCGCGCATGGATCAGCGCGTATTGCGCGACAAGAAACACGATTTCGTACAGCTGCGTCGGGTGGCGCGGCATGCCGTCGCCGAAATCCACACCCCACGGCAGCGAGGTCGCGTTGCCGTAGGTGTGATCGCCCAGGCCGGCCAGGAAACAGCCGACCCGGCCGATGCACATGCCCACGGTGAGCGGCAGCACGAAAGCGTCGCCGCTCGAACGCCTGACCCCCGCGATCTTCTTGATCAGCTCGACCGCGATCAGGCCGCCGAGCAAGGCACCGACGATCGACTTGCCCTCCAGCAGATGGCGCAGGTCGGGAAAAGCGGCGAACGCGGTGAGCGGATCATCGATCCAGAACGCCAGCTTGGCGCCCACCGCCGCGCCGACGATCGCGCCGACCCCAATCCACACCGCATGGTCGTCATGCTCGAACGCAGCGGGCGCGAGCCGCCGACGCGTCCACAGGAAGGTGCGAAAACCGATCGCGTACGCCAGCGCCTCGAACAGCGTGTGCAACGCGATCGGGCTCATCGGCGCGGGATCAGTCGGGGTGGGAGGCGTTACGGTCGCGTCCGGCGCCCAGCTTGGTGTCCAGGCTGCCAAACAGCTTCTTGAAAGCGCGGGAGAACTTGCCGCGTTTGGTCTTGCGCAGCTTTTCTTCCTCGCTGGTAAGCCATGCCACCTGGATCACGCGTCGCTCGCCTTCATACGGCAGATGTCCGTGAAAGGAATTTTCGCAGCGTTTGAAGACCGCGAATTCGCCGTACAGAGGGACCAGCTCGGGTACCACGATGCTGTCGATGTCGTCGATCTTGTGGAGGAAGCGCAGGCAGCCGTCGCTGGTATCGGGCCATTGGCCGTTGAGGTAGATCAGCGCTGTGGCGATCTTCGATTTGCTGTCGGTATGGATGGTGCCGTGGCGCTTGTTGAGCAGCCGGCACAGCGTTACCAGGGTCGGGTACTGGCCCAGATCGTCGATGCCCAGATGCCGGCCGATCGCGCTGGCGAAAGTCGGAGCGATCATGTCCTCGATCAGCGCGTTGACGGACGGCCCGCAGTCCTTGGGGTCGTACGGAAAAAAGCCGGCGCTGGCATAACGCGGAAAGTCGCGATCCAGATCGCTGCGCATTTCGTCGGGGAGCTGGCCGTGCGCCACCATGAACGGGAAGGGTTGCTGCTGGACCGTGGTATCCGGGCGATCGAGCCGGGCGGGATCGAGCAGGACTGCGACACTCATCGGGCATTCAACTCCATTGAAAACGTGGGCTAGTGTAGCGCCGCCTGACAGGCATCGCTGGAGCTGGAAGCGGTGGATTCAGCCTCCGTAAGGTGGACAGAAACGCCTTCGCCGCCTATCATTTCGACCCGCCCTGATCCTTTCCTTTCCAAGCTCCACAAGCCAGCGATGCAGCGGCTTGCGGACTTTGCTGCATCCAAAAGGCGGTTATCGTATGCCTCATCCTGCTCTGCTGGCCCTCGAAGATGGCAGCGTGTTCCACGGCCATGCCGTCGGCGCACTCGGGGATACTGTTGGCGAAGTGGTGTTCAACACCGCGATGACGGGCTACCAGGAAATCCTCACGGACCCTTCCTATGCGCGCCAGATCGTCACGCTGACCTATCCGCACATCGGCAACACTGGCGTGAACGCAGAGGATGTCGAGTCGTCCGCCGTGCATGCGGCTGGCCTGATCGTGCGCGACGTGCCGCGACGGGCCAGCAGTTGGCGCAGCACCGAAAGCCTGCCCGACTACCTCAAGCGGCACGGCACCGTTGCGATTGCCGGTATCGATACGCGGCGACTGACCCGGATCCTGCGCGACAAGGGCGCGCTGGCCGGCTGCATCATGGCCGGTGAGCAGGTCGATGCCGAGAGCGCGCTGGCCAAGGCGCGAGCGTTCCCGGGCCTGAATGGCATGGACCTGGCCAAGGTGGTCAGCACGGCGAAGCCGTATGTGTGGAACCAGGGCGTCTACGACCTCGATCGCGCCGCGTTCAATCAGCCGGTCGCGCGCTTCAAGGTCATCGCCTACGACTACGGCACCAAGCTCAACATTTTGCGGCTGCTGGCCGAGCAAGGCTGCGAGGTGACCGTGGTGCCTGCGCAAACGCCCGCTGCCGAGGTGCTGGCCATGAAGCCCGACGGCGTGTTTCTGTCCAACGGCCCCGGCGATCCGGCCGCCTGCGATTATGCGATCGAAGCCACCCGCGCGCTTCTCGACGCGAAGATCCCGCTGTTCGGCATCTGCCTCGGCCATCAGCTGATGGGCCTGGCGCTGGGCGGCAAGACATTGAAGATGAAGTTCGGCCATCACGGCGCCAACCATCCGGTCAAGGATCTCGACGATGGCCGCGTGCTCATCACTTCGCAGAACCATGGTTTCGCGGTCGACCCGGCTACGTTGCCGGCGAACGTGCGCGTCACGCATACCTCGCTGTTCGATGGCTCGCTGCAGGGCTTCGCGCTGACCGACAGGCCAGCGTTCTGTTTCCAGGGTCATCCCGAGGCAAGTCCGGGTCCGCTCGACATCGGCTATCTGTTCAACCGTTTCGCGACCCTGATGCAGGAGGCCCGCACGCATGCCTAAGCGTACCGATATCAAGAGCGTCCTCATCATCGGTGCCGGCCCGATCGTGATCGGCCAGGCCTGCGAGTTCGATTACTCGGGTGCGCAGGCGTGCAAGGCGCTGAAGGAAGAGGGCTACCGGGTAATCCTGGTGAACTCCAATCCCGCCACGATCATGACCGACCCGGAGACCGCGGACGCCGTCTACATCGAGCCGATCAATTGGCAGACGGTGGAACGCATCATCGCCAAGGAACGTCCGGACGCGGTGTTGCCCACGATGGGCGGCCAGACCGGCCTCAATTGCGCGCTCGACCTGGCCGATCACGGCGTGCTCGAGAAATACGACGTCGAACTGATCGGTGCTTCGCGCGAAGCGATCCGCATGGCCGAGGACCGCGAACTGTTCCGCGTGGCGATGGCAGAGATCGGGCTCGAGTGTCCGAAAGCCGAAGTGGTTCGCACGTTCGAGCAGGCCCTGCTGACTCAGGCCAAGGTCGGTTATCCCACCGTGATCCGCCCGAGCTTCACGCTGGGCGGCTCCGGCGGTGGCATCGCCTACAACCGCGAGGAGTTCGAGGAGATCGTCAAGCGTGGCCTGGAACTCTCGCCGGTCGGCGAGGTGCTGGTCGAGGAATCCGTGCTTGGCTGGAAGGAGTTCGAGATGGAAGTGGTTCGCGATACCGCGGACAACTGCATCATCGTGTGCTCGATCGAGAACCTCGACCCGATGGGCGTGCATACCGGCGACTCGATCACGGTGGCGCCGGCGCAGACGCTCACCGACAAGGAATACCAGCGCCTTCGCGACGCCTCGATCGCGGTGCTGCGCAAGATCGGCGTGGACACCGGCGGCTCCAACGTGCAGTTCGGCATCAATGCCGAGGACGGCCGAGTGGTGGTGATCGAGATGAACCCGCGCGTGTCGCGTTCGTCGGCGCTGGCCTCGAAGGCCACCGGCTTCCCGATCGCCAAGATCGCCGCCAAGCTGGCGGTGGGCTACACGCTCGACGAATTGAAGAACGACATCACCGGCGGCCTGACCCCGGCGTCGTTCGAGCCGTCGATCGACTACGTGGTCACCAAGATTCCGCGGTTCGCGTTCGAGAAATTTCCCGCGGCCGATGCGCGCCTGACCACCCAGATGAAATCGGTGGGCGAGGTGATGGCGATCGGCCGCACCTTCCACGAATCGTTGCAGAAGGCATTGCGCGGTCTGGAGATCGGCAAGACCGGGCTCAACCCGACCGGGCTGGACATCAGCACCGAAGACGGCCTGGCCGTGCTCAAGCGCGAATTGCGCGAGCCGCGGCCGGATCGCGTTTTCCATCTGGCCGATGCGTTCCGCGCGGGGCTGTCGCTGGAGGAGGTGTTCAACCTCAGCCGGGTCGATCCATGGTTCCTCGCTGCATTCGAGGACATCGTGCTGACCGAAGCGGAAGTGACCAAGCAGGGGATTACAGCGCTGGATGAGCCACGCCTGCGCGAACTCAAGCGGCTCGGCTTCGCCGATGCGCGCATCGCCGAGCTGCTCAATACGGATGAGGCGGCGGTGCGTCATCTGCGCCACACGCTTGGCGTGCGTCCGGTCTACAAGCGGGTGGATTCCTGCGCGGCGGAGTTCGCCACCAGCACCGCCTACATGTATTCGACCTACGAGGAAGAATGCGAGGCGGCGCCGACCGATCGCGACAAGATCATCGTGCTCGGCGGTGGCCCGAACCGGATCGGGCAGGGCATCGAGTTCGACTATTGCTGCGTGCACGCCTCGCTGGCGCTGCGCGAAGATGGTTACGAAACCATCATGGTCAACTGCAATCCGGAAACCGTCTCGACCGACTACGACACCTCCGACCGGCTTTACTTCGAACCGCTGACGCTGGAAGACGTGCTCGAGATCGTGCACCTCGAGAAGCCGAAGGGCGTGATCGTGCAATACGGCGGGCAGACGCCGCTGAAGCTGGCGCGCGCGCTGGAAGCGGCCGGCGTGCCGATCATCGGCACCAGTTCCGACTCGATCGACCTGGCTGAGGACCGCGAGCGCTTCCAGCAGATGATCGAGAAGATCGGCCTGAAGCAGCCGCCGAACCGCACCGCGCGCAACGCCGACGAGGCGCTGGCGCTGGCCCGCGAGATCGGCTATCCGCTGGTGGTGCGCCCGAGCTACGTGCTCGGTGGCCGCGCGATGGAAGTGGTGCACGACGACGCCGACCTGTCGCGCTACATCCGCGACGCCGTGAAAGTGTCGAACGATTCACCGGTGCTGCTGGATCGCTTCCTCGACCATGCGGTCGAGGTCGACGTGGACGTGATCGCCGACGCCGAGGGCAATGTATTGATCGGCGGCATCATGGAACACATCGAGGAGGCCGGCGTGCATTCGGGCGATTCGTCCTGCTCGCTGCCGCCGTATTCGTTGACCGCCGACATCCAGGATGAAATGCGCCGGCAGGTCACCGCGATGGCGAAGGAGCTCAAGGTCATCGGCCTGATGAACACGCAGTTCGCGATCCAGGGCGATACCGTGTTCATCCTGGAAGTGAACCCGCGCGCTTCGCGCACGGTTCCCTTCGTGTCCAAGGCCACGGGACTGCCGTTGGCCAAGATCGCCGCACGGGTGATGGCCGGCCGTTCGCTGGCCAGCCTGGGCGCGACGCGCGAAGTGATTCCGGCGTACTACTCGGTGAAGGAGGCGATCTTTCCGTTCCTCAAGTTCCAGAACGTCGATCCGATCCTCGGACCCGAAATGCGTTCGACCGGCGAGGTGATGGGCGTGGGCCGCAGTTTCGGCGCGGCGTTTGCGCGTGGCCACGAGGCCGCCGGCATCAGGCCGCCGACGGTGGGCAAGGTGTTTCTGTCGGTGCGTGACGCCGACAAGGATCGGCTGCTGCCGGTGGCCAGGGAAGTCATTGCGCGTGGCTTCAGCCTGGTGGCCACTTCCGGCACGGCGAGCTACCTTGCCGAACATGGTGTGCTCTGCGAACGCATCAACAAGGTGCTGGAAGGGCGCCCGCACATCGTCGATCTGATCAAGAACGGCGAGATCGTCTATATCGTCAACACGACCGAGGGCAAGCAGGCGATTGCCGATTCGTTCTCGATCCGGCGCGAGGCGCTGCAGCATCGCGTCACTTATTCGACCACCGTGGCAGGCGCTCGCGCGCTCGTCCACTCGCTCGATTTTCGCAGCGATGGGGAAGTGCACAGCCTGCAGGAACTGCACAAGGAGCTAAGCGCATGAGCCGTCCGCCGATCACCAAAGCCGGTTCCGAACGCCTGCGTGCCGAACTCGAGAAGCTGAAGTTCGTCGATCGGCCGCGCATCATTGCGGCGATCGCCGAAGCGCGCGCGCATGGCGATCTCAAGGAGAACGCCGAGTACCACGCAGCGCGCGAAC
>Ga0157370_10006582_pt1 | contig 12793 bp, 15 predicted proteins | sample C35metaG_FD_113463 | JGI IMG/M metagenome (GOLD analysis project Ga0157370, IMG submission 113463) | Corn rhizosphere microbial communities from Kellogg Biological Station, Michigan, USA - C3-5 metaG | ecosystem: Host-associated > Plants > Roots > Rhizosphere > Soil | place: USA: Michigan...
ATCGCCCAGCGCTATATAGCCGTTGAATATATTTTGTTTAAAAAGGCTGTCTGTCTGTACGCCTACGACAAGCAGGTTGCCATCGTCTCCGAACTGCTTGCGGAAGTTGAGGTTGGCGATGTATTTGGGGTTGTCGGTGGGGATGCTGCTGTTGAAGTCATAGCTCAATTTGACCTTGGAGGCATGATAGGCCATAAAGGCGGTGGCGGCCAGGAGAATGAGGAGGAGGGGTAACCGGAATTTGAGGACCAGGCGTGCGAGAGATTCCCACATGGGTTTTAGAATTTCGTGCGAAGGTCCGGTTTTTTACCGGCTTTTCCAGCGGAGGGTGGGCGGTTTTAACCTCGTTCAGGTAACTTTGGCCGGGACGGATCAGCCTGGCCGCCGGCACACGGGGCGGTGAGAACCTACTGTATGATTGTAAGAACATCGTTTTTGCTGTATTTTTTTCTGTTTGTCGGGCTTGCCGGCCGGACCCAGACCCCTGCCATTGGTCATTGGCGGGACCATCTGCCGTATCACCAGGCAATTGCCGTGGCGGGTACGGGTTCCAGGATCTACTGCGCCACTCCTTACAGCATTTTTTGGGTAGACAATACGGATAACAGCATCCACCGTATGAGCAAGACGGACGGGCTCAGCGAGACGGGTGTACGTACTTTATGTTACGATGCGCAGCGGGATAAGCTTACCATCGCCTATACCAACAGCAATATCGATATCCTTTCGGGCAGCCAGGTATTCAATATTCCCGACATACGGCGTACAAACCTGGTGGGTGACAGGACGATCAACCAGGCGCTTGTCTACAATGGCTATGTCTATTTATCCACCAATCTTGGGATCATTGTTCTTGACGAGGATAAATACGAGGTAAAAGATACCTATGTCATAGGCGCGGGTGGGGACACGCTGGCGGTGCAATCCCTTGCCACGGATGGAAACTATTTTTATGCTGCTACGGCGCAGGGGCTTAAGAAGGCGCCTGCGAAATCCTCCGACCTGGCGGACTATCATAATTGGACCCTGGTAGACGATGGAGTCGTCTATGGGCAGGTCGTCGCCCTGGATGGTGAGATACTGGGGCTCCGGAATGACTCGGTGCTGCTGATAGGCGATCAGGGAGCGAGTCTTTTTTACGCGGGTGGTGGACATATCAATGGACTATCCGTCGCGGAAGGAAGGCTACTGGTCTGTGAGCAGCTGTCCCCGGACAGTGGCAGGGTGGTGGTTCTGACGGATTCGGGGCAGGTGGAAAGGATACTGCAGGCGCCGGATGCGTTGCGAAGTCCCCGTCAGGCGCTGCTGGTGCAGGGAGAGGCGTGGGTGGCGGATTCGCTGACAGGGCTGTCAGCCTGGGGAGCGTCGGGCGATCAGGTCCGGTGGTATATTCCTAATTCTCCGTCGGGATTGGCAATGGGTCCTATGACGGTGTCGCCCGACCCGGCGGCCGGGGCGGGAGCCCCGGGCGTCTTGTGGGTGGCTTCGGGTGGGGTGGATACGAGCTGGGCAGCTCTCCATAACCGTGATGGTCTTTATCGGCTGGATGGGAATGGATGGACCAATTATAACAGTGATGCCTATGCTGTGCTGCAGGGTGTGTTTGATTTCGATGCCGTTGCTTATAATCCCCGGGATTCCGGTCTTTGGGCGGGTTCCTTTGGAGAGGGAGTGCTGGAGATACAGCCCGGTGACAGGTTTACGGTGTATGCAGCAGGTTCCGGCGTGGGGGCCGCTCTGGATGATCCGTCTGCATACAGGATCAGCGGCATTGCTTTCGACCAGGACGGTAATGGCTGGATGGCTAATTACGGGGCGGCACACGATCTGCTGCTGAGGCGGGCGGATGGTCAGTGGCTCTCTTTTGCTGTTCCTTTTTCCCACGGGGGCAATGCCCTCTCGCAGATTATGATAGATGATTACAAGCAAGTGTGGATGGTCAGTCCGAAGGGTAACGGGGTCTTTTGCTATAGCCCGGGCGCTGTGCTGGACAATACTTCGGACGACCAGTGGAAATATTTCAGAGCGGGCGTGGGCAATGGCAATCTACCGGACAATCATGTTTATTGTCTGGCTAAGGATAAGAGCGGATTTATCTGGATAGGTACGGGCAATGGCATTGGGGTGGTGCAGTGTACGCAGCAGGTCTTTGGCCCGGGGGGATGTGAAGCGGTATGGCCAATCGTACAGTTCGATGCATTTGCGGGTTACCTTTTTGGCGGGCAGACGGTGCAGGCCATTGCGGTGGACGGGGCGGACAGGAAGTGGGTGGGTACCCGCAACGGGGTCTGGCTGATCAGTCCGGATGCACAAAAGATCATTTATCATTTTACGGCGGACAGCACGCCGCTGCTAAGCAACGATGTTCGTAACATTGCCATCGATCCACAGACGGGAGAAGTGTTCTTTGCGACTACGGCAGGGCTTTGTTCATTCCGGAGTACGGCAACCGGGGGTGGGGAGCAAAATTCCAATGCGCTGGTATTTCCGAACCCTGTGCCTCCGGGCTACACGGGGACGATCGCCATCCGGGGGCTGGTGGATGGGGCTATTGTAAAGATCACGGAAGCCAGCGGACGGCTCATCTATCAAACCAATGCGCTGGGAGGGCAGGCGATATGGGATGGAAGGGATTACCGGGGCCGAAAGATAGCTACGGGGGTGTACCTGGTGCTGGTGAGTGATGCGGGCCGGCATGAACAAATGGCAACGAAGATCGTATTCATAGGGAGATAGATATACCGCCGGCCAAATGGGGCGAACAGGCAAAGAACGGCCAGTTGACGGACAAGAAAATATATGCAACTGCACAAGACAAAGGGAATGGTGTTCAGGACGGTGAAATATGGGGAGACCAGCCTCATCGTCACTGTCTATACGGAGCTTTTTGGCGTACAGTCCTACCTGGTCAATGGGGTAAGGGCCTCCACCAAAAAAGGGCCGGGCAGGGCCAATCTTTTTCAGCCGGCTGCGATACTGGATCTCATCGTCTATCACAACGACCTGAAGCATCTGCAGCGGATCAGGGAGTTCAAATGGGGGTATCTCTATCGGCATATTTTTTTCGATGTGATAAAGAATGCGGTGGCATTGTTCATGGTGGAGCTGCTGCAGAAATGTCTCAAGCAGCCGGAGCCCAATGCGGATCTTTTTTATTTTATCGAAGACGCTTTTATTCACCTGGATGAGGCGGAGGGGCCGGTGCTGGCAAACTTTCCGCTGTTTTTCACCCTGCATCTGGCGGGTTTTTTTGGATTCCGTATCCAGGACACCTGGTCGGAGAGCCGTCAGATACTGGACTTACGGGAAGGGGTATTCGTAGGAGAGCATCCTCCCCATCTTCACTTTTTGGAAGGCAACTATGCCTATATCACCTCGCAGCTGCTGCGGGTAAGGCAGCCAGGTGAGCTCAGCGAGCTGTTGCTGAACCAGGACACCCGCCGTCATTTGCTGTTGGCTTACCGGAACTTTTATGCGCTGCATGTGCCTGATTTCGGGGAAATGAGAACGCTGGGGGTATTGCAGACTATTACCAGCGCGTAAGGGTGGTCAAATCAATCTTTGTGGCCTGGAATGACGGGAGAGCCGGCCATTCTCCATTCCTTCGATCAGCACTACGCCAGGCTGTTTGCGTGGTTCGAAGGCGCCCAGCATGCTGTCGAGCTGGAGGGCCCTGGCTCCGTTGGAAGTCGCCCACTGTAATAATGCTGCGGTGGACAGGTCCGGAAAATGGCTTTGTAATGTCTTCATTTCCTCCAATATATCCAGCTGATGATTGGAAGCGAGGCTGTCGGTGCCCAGGACGATGTCGCAGCCATGGCGCAGGAGCAGCTTTATGTCGGGAAGCTGTCCGCTGATATACAGGTTGGCATTGGGGCAGAGGCAGAAATAAATATTTGGGACGCCCCTGGATGCTGTTGCTATACCGGATCCGGCTTTGCCGTTGTCCCGCCAGCCCGCCCACCACTGGAGGTCGTCCTCTCCTGTATCCACGTTGTGTACCAGGAGTAGGGTCTGGTTGCGATGGAAATACGGGAGGTAGGCGGCCATGCTTCTTTTGCCTGTGCCCTTGAAAAAGGAGGTATCCAGCCCCAAACCCTGATACAGCCGGAGGAAATCGCCTTGTCCCGTGCGGGAAAAGAGGTTCTCTGCAGCGGATTCCTGGTTATGTATGGTGAGGAGGTGATTGCCGGGGAAGTTTGCGATCAATTGGAAAAGACGGGGGGAGACGGAATAGGGGGCATGAGGCACCAGGGAATTGGCCTCGATGGGCAGGGTATAGGCTTCGGCGAAGTCGTTGTATATCGCCACGGAGGCGGCGTATCTGTCGGAGGCGGACTGTTCGATAAATCACATGGTTTCTATGAAATTATGATAGAACAGGCGTCCTTCCGCCTTTTGGGGGAGGGTGAGAGTTGTGTTACAGATGTCTCCGACGGCTACGATACCGTTGTGCAGCATGGATTCCTCGGCGGCAGCGATGGCGCTCAGGACACCGGCGGGTGAGGAGCCGGGAGATCCTGTGGATCCTGTGGAGGAGCTTGTGGCGGTAGCTCCGCGCCCCCGGATGACGGAGAGTAAAAAGTCCACCAGTCCCGTCCTTTCGGGCAATACTCCCGCCATATGAGACAGTTCCAGGTGGCAGTGGCAATTGACAAATCCGGGCGTCAGGAGTCCTGCAAACGATTCTATTCCCTCTCCAGCTTCGGCGGCGGGAAGGATGGTTTGGACGACGCCTTCGTCATTTGTCACCAGTACGGACCCTTCTTCTGCCATTTCCTTGCCTGTAAACAAATAGTCTGCTTTAAATTTTCGCATTTTGATGTAGGTTTGCAGCCCATGAACGAACTACCGGTTCGTCGTCCGAAGGAGTCCGCCAACCGGCGGAAAGACGGACATGGGATAAAAAGAAGATAAAGGTATGTTAGATAAGTTGGAAGCCATAAAAGCGAGGTTTGAAGATCTGGGAGTGGCTCTGAGCAACCCGGAGATCGTGAGCGACAACCGGAAGTTCAGCGCTATGAGCAAGGAATATCGCAGCCTGGAGAAGATCGTCAAGGCGTATGAGGAATATAAGGACCTGCTGGATAATATCGAATTCAATAAGGAAGCCCTGAATGGGGACGATGCGGAGCTGCGGGATCTGGCCAAGGCCGAGGCGCCGGTGCTGGAGGAAAAGAAGGCGCAGCAGGAGGCCTATGTCCGTCAGCTGCTGATTCCAAAGGACCCGCAGGACGAGAAGAACGCAATTTTGGAGGTCAGGGCCGGTACGGGCGGAGATGAAGCAAGTCTCTTTGCCGGCGACCTGCTTCGCATGTACATAAAATATTGTGAAAAAAGAGGCTGGAAGACAAGCATTCTCAGTGAGAGCGAGGGTACGGTAGGGGGTTATAAAGAAGTCCAGGTGGAGATCGTGGGGGAGGATGTGTATGGTACGTTGAAGTTCGAGAGCGGGGTGCATCGCGTACAGCGGGTGCCCGATACTGAGACCGGCGGCCGTGTGCATACCAGTGCGGCTACGGTAGCGGTGATGCCCGAGGCGGAAGAGGTGGATTTCGAGCTGAAGGAGAGTGACGTGAAGATGGAGACGGCCCGAAGCGGCGGCGCCGGTGGCCAGAATGTGAACAAGGTGGAAACAAAGGTGTTCCTAACCCATATACCTACCGGCGTAGTGGTAGTCTGTCAGACGGAAAGAAGCCAGCTGGGCAACCGGGAAAAGGCGATGCAAATGCTTCGTACCAAGCTATATGAGGATCAGGTACGCAAGCAGGAAGAGGAGATTGCCCGTCACCGAAAGAGCCTGGTCAGTACGGGTGACCGCAGCGCCAAGATCAGGACTTATAACTTTCCTCAGGGAAGGGTTACGGATCACCGTATTGGTCTAACGGTATACAATCTTGACGATGTCCTAAATGGTAACATCCAGGAATTCATCGATGCTCTTCAATTCGCAGAAAATGCGGAAAAGATGGCCAAGCAGAACTAAAACCGGTCCACAGGACAGAACTTCGACAGCCCTCCGGGCACTCGGCCCGTCTCGTTCGTAACCTTCGCGCTGCTCGGTTACCCGAGGGCCATCATTAGACGATTTTTTTGGCTGGACTACTTTTGGAGACCAGGCCGGACAAAAAATTAAAGCCTTGTCCCATCTGGGATGGGCCCGCTGCGGGCGCTCTCAGGTATGTGGGTAGTCAGGGGAATCCTTCCCATTTTTAGAATCTTTTAACGTTGTGGGGGTAAACCTTTTCTCCGTTTTTGCGTCTTATATATAGAACAGCTCTTTACATCACGGTAAAAAAAGTCGCTAAAATCTTGCTATAAATCGAGAAATTATCTAACTTAAGAGAGTGAATGCTAAATAAATGTTATTACTTTTTAGAGAATTCAAGAAAGAGCGAATTGCGACGTAATTTTACAGAGCGAAACAGAAGTGAAGAAAAGCGAAAAAAATCGAAGTAATATTGGCACCTGTTTTGCGTTATATAGTTCATAAAAGCAGTCTTTTCTATTTGACTCACATAAAGCAGTCAATTTTCTCATAAGCAGTTAGTTTTGGTTACGACCCCTGTTTCTACAGGGGTTTATTTTTTTGTAGCATGCGTTAGCGCGCAAAAAAAATAAACCCGCGCTCGCTTGCGAGCGCCATCATTAGACATAAAGGCCTCAGGAACGCTTGCGTTCCGTCAAACCTCGCAACAGTCTATAAATGTCTTCTAAACGCTTTTAAGAAAGTATATATTCGACACTCCGTATCCCAGTCCCGCTCCTATCATGTCTGCGATGATATCCTCGGTATCGAAGTCCCGAAAGGGGATCCAGTATTTCTGCACGAATTCCATCCCGATGCCCAGCGCATTGCCCAGCATAAAGATCAAGAAGAACCATCTAAGTAATGCCTTAGTGGAAAGTGGGCGTCTGCTGAGATAAAAATTCCACAGCAGCACAAATCCGCCAAACAGGGAAATATGAACGAACTTGTCAAATTGGGGAATGGAGAAATGGGATTCGTTGGGTAACATACTTCCCGGAAGAGTGAGAAGAAGGATGAGCAGGAAGGTCCAGCCAATAGCAGCGTATATCTTCCCAAAATATTTTTTAAAAAAGTGCATCATCCGGCGATGCCCGCAAAATAAGAAACTTTTATGCCTGCGGGAAAAAAAATCTACAGGAGCCTGCCGGAGGCGGCTCGTCGAAGGACAGACATTAGCGGTTAAGGAAAAATTGCCAGTACTACTGTGATTGCATGGTCTTGCCCTGTGACTGCATGCTGTCCAGCGTGGGAGTAGGATTTCCGCCGGCCCTTTCGATGGTAATGGCAAAAGCCTGGGCCTTTTTTGTATCCTTCATCTTCAGGATCACCTTATCGCTTTTGGAATCAAATACACCCAGGTCGGTGGGCTTGCCATCGATGAGCGCCCAAAGCTGATACTGCCTGTCTGAAGGCAGCTGGGGCATATTCTTTACCACGAGGTATACATTGCTGGTAGTGGAGTCCCAATAAACATTGGCGCTGGACCTGGGCGCCACTTTTGTGCCTACCATATTGACGACGGTGGTATTGGGATTTTTGACGATGCTGGTCTCATCGACAACGGCATCAAGTGTTTTCTGGGTGGCATTCAGCTTTTCATTCAACGCTGCATTCCTGCTTTCCAGGTCTTTGTTCTGTTTATAGGACCGGTAGGTAAACCAGGCCAGTACGACAAGCAGGATGACAGATATAGCCGCTATGAACCGGAGCAGGCCGGAAGAACCTCTTTTTTCATTTCCTACGGTGGTTATTTTAGGCGGATTGGAAGAAACAGGTTCCGAGGCGCCCCGGGTAGCGCCTGTGATAGCTTCTAAAACCTTCCCCTTAACCCCCATAGGAGGCTGCATGGCCTGTTCCGAGGCGTGCTTTTCAAGCCCTTCCTCAAATTCCCTTCTCGCTGCTACTAATTCGGGATATTGAGCGCATAGCTGTTCAAATTCGGCTCTTTCCGACTGACTCGCCAGTCCCAACACATAAGCTTCGATTATGCCGCTGCCTATATATTCTTTTATATTCAATTTATTGTAGGTATTCTCTTAGTTGTAACAACGCATTTCTGATACGGGTTTTTACGGTACCGAGGGGCATAGACATCATTTCCGCTATTTCTTCGTGCGTAAATCCTTTAAAATAAGCCAGTTCTACCAAAACTCTGTGTTCGGGCCTCAGCTTTTCCAGCACCTTTTTCAGCCCGATGTTATCGATATTAAGCTGAATGGACTGATTGGCCGTGACCTTATATACGTTATCCGGCAGCGACTGGTTTTTTTGTGAGTTCTGGTAGCTTTTTGAACGAAGGGCATCGATCGACGCATTGCGGGCTATATTCAGCATCCAGGTAAAAAGCCTTCCCTTAGTCTGGTCGTAGGTATCGATCTTTCGGTAGATGTTGATAAACACTTCCTGCAGGACATCGCCGGCTAGTTCCGCATTGTCTGTAATGATCTGTTTTATAATACTATAGAGAGCTCCTGCATAATTATCATACAAAGTACTGAACGCCTGGTTATCCCTTCTTTTCAAGGCAAGCACAAGCTCCTGTTCAGTATTATAGGTGGTTAGTATTCCCAAAATTATAGGATAAAGACGCTGAATAATGACGCTGAATAAAAAGAAACAGAGGACTAGTGCACCAGCTTGGCATAGGCAGCTGCATCCATCAATTTATCCAGGTCGGCAGGGTCTTTTACCGTCATTTTTACCATCCAGCCTGCGCCGTAGGGGTCGGAATTGACCAGCTCAGGGGCGCCGGCGAGGCCAGGGTTTACTTCCGTGATAGTTCCGGCTACGGGCAGATACAGGTCGGATACGGTCTTTACAGCTTCTACCGTCCCGAATACCGTCTCTGCAGCAAGGGATTTACCCACCGTCTCGATCTCGACATAAACGATATCACCTAATTCCTTTTGTGCAAATTCGGTGATGCCAATGATGGCAGTATCACCTTCCAGGCGTATCCATTCGTGATCTTTCGTATAGCGCAAATTCTCGGGGAAATTCATGGTGAGTTTGATTTTGTGATGCAAATATTATGAAAACGAATGAAATTAAAAACTACCTATGTATTAATCTCATTTTTAATATACGAATGTTTTGTAAGGGGCGATCATATGGACGGCCGCTGGTGGGAACTCCAGCGATGGAGTCCACCACTTCCATTCCCCTGATCACCTCTCCAAATACGGTGTAGGCCTGATCGAGATGAGGAGCTCCCCCGATGGATTGATAAACGGCCCGCTGGTTGGCGGGAATCTTTCTTCCTTTCAGCCTGAACTGCTCTACGGAATCCAGTCCGGCAGGGCTAAAAATCCTGCCCTGAACGATATAGAACTGGCTGCCGCTGCTGGCCTTTTGGGGGTTTACATCATCTCCCTCTCTGGCTGCGGCCAATGCGCCTCTTTTATGAAAAAGGGAAGTCCGGAATTCTGCCGGGATGGTGTAAGCGGGACCGCCATCTCCCAGGGGTGTACCGGCTGCGGCATGCTTACTGCCAGGATCACCCGTCTGGATCATAAAGCGGCGGATGACACGGTGGAAAAGGACGCTGTCATAATACCCTTTCTTTACCAGCGCCAGAAAATTATTCCTATGCAATGGAGTGGAGTCGGACAGCCGAAGCACGATAGTGCCTTTGGTAGTGATCATCTCTACATCTTTGTGCAGGTCGTGCTTTCGCAGACCATCTGCCAGCCTGGGATTGCAGGAAAAGAGGATGAAAGCCGCAAGGATGAGCAGCGATGTGCCAAAGCGCATAAGCAGCAGGTTAAAATTCTACGTTCTCGAAATATAGTAAAATATGATCTTTTAAGAAGTTTTCTTGCTGGGGCATGGTCATTACGGGGAGGGCCTTCAATTGTCTGAAATGCGGCCAGCCATCCTCATCCACGCGCTCCAGCTCATAATAGCCACTCTGACGAAACAATGAGCAGACGGCAATGTGCATGAGGTCCTGTTTCTGCTCCTTCGAGAATTTATTTCTTATCTCTCCGAACTCCTGAATGCCAATGAGAAAAAGAATAGCTTCCATGTCGGGCTTTTTCCCGAATCTTTCCACCAGCCTTGCTTCTAGGTTCCACCATCGCGTTTGCAGATCGTCCTGTGCTTGTTGCATGACGCAAAGGTACGAAATGTCCCTGGACGAGCCCCTTGAAGGGGTTTGAGGTGGCTAGATCTTTTCGACGACGACGGCTGTTCCGTAAGCCAGTACCTCGGTGACGCCATTCATCACTTCATTGGCATCATAGCGCATGTTGACAATGGCATTTGCTCCCCGTTCCGCCGCATGCTGCATCATGTATTGAAATGCTTCTTCCCTTGTCTTTTCACAAAGGTCTACATAGATAGAGATCTGTCCGCCAAAGAGTGTCTGCAGTCCTCCGGCGATGTTGCCCAGCACGCTGCGGCTGCGAACGGTGATACCCCGTACTACGCCGAGATTGCGTGTGATGCGATAGCCCTCGAGATTGGTGCTGGTAGTGATCATGGTCTGGTCGAGCATATGACAGGTTTTCCAATAAAAATACGCTTTTACAGTACTATCTTTACCAAAAATCTCGAAGATGTTACAGTTGGCAGTTATCCGCCAGGACCCGGAGTTTGTAAAGGAGAGGCTGGGAGTGAGGAATTTCACGGAGACAGACCTGGTAGACAAGATCGTAAAGCTGGATGATCAGCGTAAAAAGTTGCAGCTGGAGTCCGATACTACCCAATCCAAAATCAATTCCATATCAAAAGAAATAGGCCAGCTGATGGCCAAAGGACAGAAACAGGAAGCGGAAGGGAAAAAGCAGGAAGTAGCGGACCTGAAATCCTCGCTGGGACCGATAGCGGCGCAGCTCACTACGGTGGAAGAGGAGCTCAACGCCACATTGATACGCCTGCCCAATCTTCCCGCCGCGGCTGTCCCCCGGGGCAAGACGCCTGCGGACAATGTCACTATTCGTGAAGGCGGGATAAAGCCCATCCTTTCCAAGACGGCCCAGCCGCATTGGGACCTGGCGAAAAAATACAACCTCATCGACTTTGAGCTGGGGAATAAGATCACGGGCAGCGGCTTCCCGGTCTATATCAACAAGGGAGCGCGGCTGCAAAGGGCCATGATCCAATATTTCCTGGATTACAATACGGCTGCCGGATATACGGAGTACCAGCCCCCCATCATGGTGAACGAAGCTTCGGCCCGTGGTACGGGGCAGTTGCCGGATAAGGAAGGGCAGATGTATTATGTGGGAGAAGACAATCTCTATTTGATACCGACGGCTGAAGTACCGGTGACGAATATCTACCGGGATGAGATCTTAAAAGAAACGCAGCTGCCGATAAAGATGACGGCTTATACGCCCTGTTTCCGCCGGGAAGCGGGCAGCTATGGCAAGGATGTGCGGGGGCTCAATCGTCTGCATCAATTCGATAAGGTGGAGATCGTACAGCTGGTGCATCCATCCACCAGCTATGAGGTGCTGGAGGAAATGGTGACGCATGTGGAGAAGCTGCTGTTGTCACTGGACCTGCCCTATCGTATCCTGCGACTCTGCGGCGGGGATATGGGTTTTACTTCTGCCATGACCTATGATTTCGAGGTGTACAGCGCGGCGCAGGAAAAATGGCTGGAGGTCAGCTCGGTGAGCAATTTTGAAGCGTTCCAGACCAATCGCATGAAGGCGCGGTTCAAGGATGCGGGCGGAAAAACGCAACTGGCGCACTCATTAAATGGCAGCTCACTGGCGCTGCCGCGTATCGTGGCATGTCTGTTGGAGAATCACCAGGCGGAAGATCACATTGCTCTGCCCAAGGCGCTGCACAGCTATTTTGGAGCGGACAGGATATAAATATTTGACACGGCTGCGACAGCAAGTCGAACAGATATTATACGGCCCATGCGATTCGTTGCATGGGTTCTTTGTTGTCCGCCTGCGTTGTTGGAAAAGTAACTTCGACGGACAACAAGGTTTATGATGGCCCTGCGGACAACCGATCTGTGATCGGTTTTGTTTAAGAGCGATTTAATATTATAGATAAACTTTTGTGAAAGGCGTTGTCACGGGTATGAACATTTCTTTTTTACTCTAATCTTTACTGGTATAAATCACTTGTTATGAAAAAACAATTTTACCTGCTGACAGCGGGACTGCTATTCGTATGTATTGCCCACGCACAGATCAAAAAGGGAGATATCCTGCTGGGCGGGAATGTCAATTTCAGCAAACAGACAACAAATCCTGTCACCGGAGATTATTCGAGTAACCAGACCGTTTACAGCCTCTCCCCTTCCATTGCCCGGGCCGTCAAGGACGACCTTCTGGTCGGGCTGAGCCTTACCTATAACCACAATGGTTCAAAGTCGAATGGAGGCGGATCTACCGTTATAAACAGACAGGACGGCTATGGTCTGGGGTTTTTTGTCCGGAAGTATAAAACCCTGGGGGCCGGCTTTGCGCTCTTTGCTGAAGGCGATCTGGGAGGCACCTACAACCTTTGGAAAAATTATCTTGAAGGAGGGACCAAGCCTCCGGCCAATAAAGGTTATTCGATCAACGCGGGTTTTTATCCGGGGGTTGCCTATTTTATCAGCAAGCATATCCAATTGGAGACGGGCTTACAAAACATGGCCTATATAGAATACGGTCATTCGAAAACAGCTCCGGGTACCACGATAGAGCAGAAGTCAAACAGCTTCAGTGTAGGGACCAGCCTTAACCAGGCGCTCAACTCCCTGGTCGTCGGGATCAAATGGGTGCTATGATCTATTCCTGTCTCAAATCA
>Ga0157370_10006584_pt1 | contig 12791 bp, 9 predicted proteins | sample C35metaG_FD_113463 | JGI IMG/M metagenome (GOLD analysis project Ga0157370, IMG submission 113463) | Corn rhizosphere microbial communities from Kellogg Biological Station, Michigan, USA - C3-5 metaG | ecosystem: Host-associated > Plants > Roots > Rhizosphere > Soil | place: USA: Michigan...
GCGGTTCACTGCGCCCGGGGCGGGCGCGCTCCCCTCTTCTTTGGCGGAAATTGTGTCCTCGGCAGTCAGCTATTTTGAAATTATTTTGGCAACCACTCCAGCTCTCGTGCCGCTTCACGGGAATCCAGTCTGCCGACGCATTTGATCAGCGTTTTAAAATTTGGCAGCCAAATAGTCCGCCTGCGGCAAGTCCGGGATGCGCTTGAAATTTGATCGTCACTTGAGTTTTGCCGCGAGTCAGGCCGCGAGGGATCCTGTACTCAGAATCGAAGAAATGTCCCGGCACATTGAATTCAAGATTTTGAGTGGCGATGACTTTGTCATCGACAGAAATATCGAAAGTGCGGCCCGCCTGTTCCCCGCCCCAGTACCGGCAGTTCAAGCTCACGGCCTGGTCGGGAAGGACTTTCATGACATAAGAGATGGAGCCGCCGGAGACAGCCGATCGCCAAAATTTCCCGTTGAACGGCCCGTAGAGCAAATATTTGCCGCCCAGATGATGTTCCCGTTCCGACGAAGGCAGGGCGGTCAAGACCTCGTCCACGATCCGTGGTTTCAAGGCATCGAGTTCGGCCGGCGATTCGCGGATGACGATTTTTGGAGCGTAATACTGTTTGGCCAGGACCCTGGCTCCAATGAAAAGGATCAAAAGCCCGATTCCAAAACAACTGGCTTTCAAACCAACGGCGGCGAGACGACGTGAACGTTTGTCACCGATGCTCGAACAAAAGATGGGAAGAAAAGCGAGAATCGCCCAAACCAGAATGATTATTGGAATGGACCCGACCGCGAATAAGACAGCGGCGAGGAGGCCTGCGAGTGCCAAATAAGGATAACCCAGCGCGAGCGCGCGCGGCACATTCACTGTTGAACCTGGATCGGCGCTGGTTGGCGTCGCGGCGGGAACAGCCGGTTGACCCGGTGCAGCGCGAATGGTTGGGGCGACAAACGATTTCTGGCAAGTCGGGCACGTGACCTGCCTGCCGGAATAGCTATCGTCATAAGCAATCTTTTGTCCGCAGTCGGGACAAAAAAACTTGAAATCGCTCATAGATAACGTCCTTTCGGGGATGTGGTTCGGATTATTCGAGCCACGATTTTGAAAAGCAAGCGGAAAGACAAATGGGTATTGTCCTAAATTGATTGGTAGAGACGCCGTTCCGCCCCCTGGCGGGTTCGCCGTCCGCGTTTAGCGGACGGAATGGAATTTTTGTCCGTTCGGCAGAACCTGTTGCGCCGCTGGATGCGGCGCGGACGGCGCAGCGCGCCGTTCCTGCCAAAAGACCATGGCTTTTTGTTGCAACTATTTTCTGTGCGTGGTGATATTGAGATCATGAAAGCCCCCCTGGTTCCTCGAGCGACTTGGAGGTGGAGTGGTTGTGCGCCTCGTCCTGGAAAAATTCACCGGCTGACTGGCCGTCGAAAGCTGAAACATCCTCGATTGGTGTCGCCGACTGGATTCACGTTGATTGAACTGCTGTTGGTCATCGCAATCATTGGCGTTCTGGCGGCGCTGCTTTTGCCAGCATTGGCCAGCGCGAAGGAGCGCGCGCGCCGCGCCGGATGTCTCAACAATTTGCGTCAATTCAACCTGGGGCTCATTATGTACGGACACGACAATCATGACCGGTTGCCTTACATGGATGGAGGGCTGTGGGCCTGGGATTTGCCGTATTCGGTGGCGGACACGCTGCTGCAAGCCGGATTGACGCGAAATATCATGTACGACCCGGGTTTCCCGGAAATGAACCAGGACGGTCTCTGGAATTTTGCTCCCGGTTACGTCAAGCCGGATGGAACTCCCGGGCCTTATCGCGTGATTGGTTACGCGATGACTTTTCCCGGAACAGCGAGCGTGACTCAGACGAACCAGAATCTCACGATTATCCCGACCTCGATCGCGGTGACGAATAGCGACATTGTCTATCCGCCGCCGAGCCCTTCAGAAAGAGTGATTGTGGCGGGTGCGGTGATTTCCGCGCCCGGCGAATATGACCCCGCGGCGCGGGACACGTATCAATATACGGGAATCATGGGAGGTTTCACGCCGCTGCCACATCGCAGCGCCCATCTTAAGGGGAAAATACCCGCCGGCGACAATGTGGCCATGATGGATGGAAGCGCGCGATGGGTGAATTTTCCCGTGATGATGCCGCGCACCGATAGTGTCGGCATCCCTGTTTTCTGGTGGTGAGGACCTGGCGTGTCTGCAAGCAGGTGCTTCCAGACTGAAAACAATTATTTACATCGCGTGCCGGGGAATTATATTCTGCGGCACGGCAGCCGACGTGGCGGAATTGGCAGACGCGCTAGACTCAAAATCTGGTATCCGCAAGGATGTGTGGGTTCGACCCCCTCCGTCGGCACCATAAAAATCAAGGAGTGATTTTTTTTGTGACCGGAACCAAAGTTTGTCTTGAACTGACATACTTACCTTCCCTTTCCGATACCGCAAACTTTGCTTCCCCACAAAAATGCGGTTTGCGAACCCAATGTTTGTCGGAAAACCTTCAAAACTCAGCCAAACTTTGGATTTCCATTTCATAGTTCTGCGAGATGCTTCACTGCTGTGAGAATCAAAATCATGCCGCAGGTGTCGCGATTGCAATAGGCCTCCAAATCAGACCGGATCTGCTTTTGCTCATCCAAATCACCTTGCCAGAAATCATCCTTAAAAAAGCTCGACTGGCCGCGCTGCCGTAAGCGTCACGATTTGCCGCACCAACGCCCTGTCGATGCCGCAATTAGCCCAAGGCCCCGATATTCTTTCAGCGTCCTCGTCAAATTCAGGGATTAAATTTGGAACTGAAATTGTACATTCCGGATTGAACCATCAACACAGCCTTGTCGCCAACCATACGTTGGAATTTTGCCCCTTTGACTTTGCTCAATGGCAGGCCATTTTCAAAAACACCATCGGCGCCGGTCGCAGGCATGGCGACCGTCGCGGTAGTATTTGGAGGAACTTCTATTTTCAATTCGAAACCATCTTTGGTTATTCGCCAATTGCTCACTATGCGTCCTCGGATTGAATCATAATGCGCATTCACCCAATCTATCGGCTCCCCTTGCTGGACGGCATCGCGGGAGGGTGGCGACGGCCAGATAATTATTTTTTTGTAACCTGGACCGTCGGAACGAATTCCGGCCAAATCGCCAAGCATCCACTCTCCCACAGCACCAAATGAGTAATGTGAAAAGGAATTCATGGAAGCGTTCTGGTTACCGTCTTCACCCCCAAATTCGTGCGCCTTTGTATAGCTATCCCAATGCTCCCAAATCGTCGTAGCGCCTTGTGCAACTTCGTAACCCCAGGAGGGGAATTTGCGGCTTTGAAAAAGTTTCATGGAGGTTTCGTTTTGACCAGTGCCCGTCAATGCCAATAAAAGCGGGCGGGTTCCCAGAAACCCTGTGGTCATGCCTGATCGGTCTGAAGTTTCTCCCTTCTCGATCTTATCGGCGAGGATCTTGCCGGCTTTCAGCCGATGCCCTTGGTCGAGCAAGTTCATGTAGATGGCCAGCGCATATGCTGTTTCTGTATCGACTGCAAGCGAACCATCGGAATGAACATATTTTGTGTTGAAAGCTTTCCTAATATTTTCAAACAAGCGCCGGTATTGATCGGCCTCTGCTTTGCGATTAATGGCGTTCGCCATATCGGCCATCAGCTCGGCAGAATAAGCAAAGTAGACCGTATCGATAAAATCAATCGGCGTCTTCTCACCAATGGAGAGCCAGTCCCCCCATTCGTTGCCGTGAACGACACCAAGAAAATCCTTGCTCGAATGTTGCCGCCATTCCAGGAACCTGACCATCGATGGCCAGCAGCGTTCAATTATTCTTGTATCGCCATATGCGTGCCAGACCGTCCAAGGACAAATAACCCCGGCATCACACCACGCAGTACCAAAATCCCACCCGTGTTGAAATGGAAACGGCGCATAACCCGGAAAAACCCCGCTCGGACGCTGTGAGTCCATCAAGTCTCTCAACCATTTAGAGTAAAAGGCTGCAACGTCTGCGTTATATGTAGCTGCGTTTGCATAAATCTGTGCGTCGCCGGTCCAACCAAAACGCTCGTCCCGTTGGGGACAGTCTGTTGGCAAATCCATAAAATTCGCCCGTTGTGTCCACACGATATTTTTGAACAGCCGATTGGCCATCGGATCACTGCATTCGAAACCGCTGGTAAGGGGGGTATCGCTATGGAGAACAATTCCGGTCACAGCGTCCTTATCAGGCTTTTCAGTCAAGCCCGAAATTTCCACGTAACGAAAACCATGGTAAGTGAACTGTGGTGTCCATTCCTCTCCATTCTTATCGCCTCGCAAAATGTATTGATCGATGGATCGAGCTTTGCGGTAATTTTCGTTCATTAATCTCCCGTCGGAATAGAGCATTTCTCCGTATCTCAATTGAATTTTCGAACCCGCGTCACCTTTGAGTTTTAATCGCACGACACCCGCAATATTCTGCCCGAGATCGAATATATAGACCCCATTCGACCGGGAGGATATTGAAACTGGCCTGATCTCCTGGATGGGACGCACAGGCACTCCCGGGAATGACTCCAACTTTGCCGGACGGACAAAGCCGAGATCCACTTTCCGAGATTTAATGACGGCAGGATCCCCCGGCTTTTGACCATTGGAGTATTGGTAAAAATCTGCCGGAGCGCTTCCGTTTTGGGATGGGAGTATCGCGTTTTCCCAGCCACTGTCGTCAAATCCAGCCATGTCCCACCCACGGGTCTCCTTACGCGCATCGTAGCTCTCCCCCATCAAAAAATCGGCTTCACGGACTGGACCATCCCCTGAAACTTTCCAGGACGTATCTGTTGGCACGATTTCCGACGATCCGTCGGTATAACTTATTTCCAGTTGCAACATTAAAGCCGGAGTTTTGCCGTAGGTGTTCCGACCGGTTTTTTCAGTCCCAATACCGGTCAGCAGACCGAAGCCGATGTATCCGGCATACCACCCGTCAGCGATCCAGGCCCCCACAGCGTTAGCGCCGCTTTTAATCATCGGCGTCACATCATACGTATAATAGTACGCTCGCTTTTTGTAATCAGTCCATCCGGGAGCGAAATATGCATCACCAATTCGATGACCATTCAAATACAACTCATATATACCAAGGGCAGTTGCGTAGAGGGTGGCACTCTTTACAGATTTCTCACTGACCGTGAATGCCTTTCGATATTGGCGCGCTTGGGGAAGATAAAGACTTTGTGTATCCTTCCAAATAGGGGTTGTATCGCGAAATGTGATGTACTCAGATTTCCAATCGTCAGAATTCAACAAACCCATTGTGAATTCAGCAGCTCGGCTCCACTGGGGCTTGCCGTGAACATCCCATACGCACACTTTCCAGAAACAGTCCTGACGAGACCCCAGAGATTTTCCGGTATAAACAATGTTAACTGTGTCGTCGCCGGCAACTTTACCGCTATCCCACAAGTCACCCTTGTTTTTTGAAAGCAATTCCGCGCGGGACGCCACTATTATACGGAAAGCGTTTTGCTTCTGGCCACGCTCATTCGACTCCACACGCCAGCTTAAACGCGGATGCACCTCGTCGATACCCTTCGGGTCAGTACGATATTCACACCGCAACTCCACCGGAGATAGCCCTTGCGAATATGCTGTCATACTCGAAAGGAACATTTGAATGGCCGCCAAAACCGCTATAACCATGAAATTTGCTTTCATTGGGAATATTTTAAAAACCTATTTGTTACAGTCTCAAATCAAAAACTAAACCCGATGCTCTTTATTCGTACTTCGAAGATGAATTGTTTTTATTTCAAGATCGTGCACGGCGCGGATGTATCTTACGGTTCGACTCCGGCTGCGCATGAGAATTGAGTGAGTGACGGCCTTCTTTCCAGTCACTTTAACACCAGGCAACAGCGCGCTGTCACTGATACCCGTGGCGCAAAATAGCGCGCTATCTCCAGTCACAAGATCGTCGGCGTGGAAAACTCTGTTTAGCGCGGTTTCACCGATCGTCTCGCGGAGCTGAAAGCGTTCTTCTTCATCTCGTGGTTCCATCCGAAGCAACATATCCCCTCCCAACGTCCGCAGTGCCGCGGCCGCCAATACACCCTCCGGCGACCCACCGATACCACAATACAAATCAACACCTGATTCAGGCAATGAAGGCGCGACTGCCGCAGCGATATCACCATCGCTTATCAGGCGCAAGGCTGCTCCGGCCTGGCGAATCTCTTTAATAAGTTTCTGATGGCGCGGTCGGTTTAACACAACCACCACGAGGTCTTGAACGCGCTTGCCCAATGCTTCAGCAACGCGTGGAAGCGTAATTTCAAGGGATTCGTCCAGCTCGATAGGGTCAAGCCCGCGATCCATTGCCCTAACCAATTCTGGTCCAAATGCTAATTTTCTTGAATAAAATGCGGGCAAATTACGCATGGATCGTACCTGACCATTTCGTCGTTCACTAGCCGCCATGACAGAGATGGAATGAGGTAAGCCATTGGCCAAATTGGCAGTGCCATCCACCGGATCGAGTGCAATATCAAACGAGGGAGAATCTGACTTCCACGTCCCCAATCTGTCACCGAGAAAAATTCCTGGAGCATTGTCCTTAATTCCCTCACCGATTACAACCTCGCCACTAATGTCCACCAGGTCAAACACACCCCTGATTGCATCGCACGCCGCGGCGTCAGCCAACTCTTTCTCCCCCCTCCCCATCCATTGCAAAACGTTGAGCGCTGCATTTTCAGTTGCGCGAATGAACTCAAATTCGAGGGTTCTTTCGGGGTCGGTAATAGTAAGCGACAAGGCAGGAGACATTAAATTACTCATAAAAATCGCAGTCGGCAATGCAAGGCAATAACGAAGGGCAATCAACGCCCCCAATCCATCCTCAAATGGGCTCCTCCGTGGTTCTCGAGCGGAAAGCACGTTCGTTCACTTATAATCGAATCCAAGACATCCCTGAGAATGATGTCAGCGGAACGGATAGCATCAATTTTTTGCACGATTTCACTTTTATAAAATTTCAGCAATGACTGAACGTCAGATTCATACTGATCCAACCGATGATTAATTACAGACTCGTCCGCATCATCAACGCGGCCCTCTTTCATCGCCCGCTTTCTTACTCGCTCTATGAGGTGACCGCGAGAGGGACAATAGAGATGAAATACATGCACCACCCGAATGTAGGGTTCAATCAATTGAGCTTGTGATAAATTCCGTGGAATGCCGTCTAACACCAAAACGTCCTTTTTTGGATCAATTCGGCCTTTGTCAACGAGGGTTTTAATATAGCCACGCCAGACTTCAATTGTAAGTGCATCCGGCATGAGCCTCCCTTCTCGCGAATATTCTAAAAATTCTTTGCCGGTTTTTGTGTTTAAGTCGACTGAGCGAAATACCTCTCCGCAAGAACAATGACAGAATCCCGGCAACATACCAATTATGCGCCCCTGAGTTCCTTTGCCACTGCCAGGAGCCCCGACCAACAGGAGAACACGAATTTTTTCTTCGGTGGTGTTGGAATCTCCCTTAGAATATTCTGCAACATTCCTCATAAGAAAGTAGTAGGCAGACAATTCCTCCGAGGCTTTTCGGCCAGCACGCACTAAAAGCCGGTGCCTGCAGGCATACTTGCCCGGTCTGTTATTGCCTTGGGTTTATTTGTCAAGAATCTTGAAAAGCCTACTTTCAATCCAATCCTCATGCTTCGGAAAATCCGCGTAGCTTTTAATGTCCGACAACATTGAGTCATCCGGTTTGATTTTGGCTGATTGTAAAATGGCATAATCTTGAAGCGATTCCGCGAAGACCTCCCAGCGGATCGAATCAATTGGGCCATTGGTTCCGGGATACACAACAAAGGCATCCCCATATGGCGATCCCCCTCCACCCGCAGAAGTTCCGGCGGCACCATCCGTAAAAGGATCAACAAGAACCTGAGTTTTCGGGTTGAATGATAAATCCATGACGTACCAGTAGTTGTAGCCCCAGTGCAAAAAACCGCGTGCATTAAGGTGGTAAAACAGCCAACCCGACATTCGGATTTTAGCTAACGGGGTATCAAAGAAGCGATTCAGGTAAGGCCCCCTTGGTCCCATGCAGTAATATACCCAATGTGGAATTTTCTCATCGATGTAAGCCTGCGCTGCGTGAACCGCCGGCACCGGAATGTCAATGAGTCCTTTGTCCCTACCATAACGAATATCGCTCATAGCATCCATCACCTTCATCCATGGCGCCAAGGTGCGCAGCAATTCGCGCGCATTTCGGTAGTTCTCAATGTCTTTGGCATTACCGCCTGGTTCATCGGAAAGATGAAAATATGACGATTCGAGGATCCCTTCCTTTTGTAAAAACTGTTTGAACTCGGGTAAAAACTGTTCGAGAAAACCGCGGTATATGGGACCGGTCGCCTCCGTGTCCTTCGGCCACAAGAGTGAGGCTTTTCCGTTTTTCCAGGTGTAAATGCGCGTTGGGGTGTCAACTGATGCCTTGCTTGGATCCACTTTGTAGGACCAGAAATGCGGCCATTCAAATTTCTTAAAACCACACTGTTTTGCCAACTCAACAAAACGCTGCACCCTGCTCCAGTCGAATTCGTATTTGCCATCCTTCTCATTTACGATCAATAATTGCGGGGGACGTTCAACAATTTCGCGACGTGCGTAAAACATCGGCACCAAAATCACATCACATCCGTGGTCAATCATATCTGTCAAATATGGACGAACCGTATGGAACCAATCATCTCCGAATGGAGTCTCCTTGTACCAATCATAAATCGCGTCAGCACACCACCAGTGTGTCACTGGAAAATCACTCCGAGGCTTAAGAACTAACGATGAAATTTGAACAGCGGCAGTTAATACCACGTCTTTATCCAAAACCGGGCTTTTAAAGTGGATCTTCAAGTTCCGGATGCCAGGTTTAACATTGGCGGGAACCTGGATGGTGATCCAAAATGGTTGCGAACCGAATGGGCCAACGAGGGCCTTATGTTCTGGAATTAAGGGGTCTGGCACTAATCCAGGAACAAAACCTTGCCCATCAAGTTCACTCCTTGGGGTGTCGGCTGTATAGTTCCACTGCGGAACAAACCCCTCGCGCCTAACCTGGATTCGGAGATCGTCCGCGCCTGATACGGAACATTCCATATCCAAGGGCCAGGTCCGGTCATTTCGAACGCAGGCCTGAAACGAAACACGCCCATTCCGTGGTGCAATCAACTGAATATCTCGTCGATGTCCAGGAGGCGACGTCGGGAAAACCCTATTTAGTGACGTCTCGAGCCAAAAAGCAGCGGAAGGTTCATTCGTCTGCAACGATTTCCAGTTCCAACCAAAGCCGGAGTAAAATTTGAGTTGAACAACTACAGGCCCTTCGGAGTTTGAAGGTTTTTCGTTTAGGTTAGCTCCAAGGGTTGCCTGGCATGACACCGCGATAATTGCCATCAAAACTGTCCAATTTTTCAATGAGTTCATTATATGTTCGACGCTTGATTACATTTCCTTGAGGATTTGTTTCACAGGGATGCTCCTCTACTTAAGATTCGAGGACACAGCATAACGCTCGACGCGAACCTGAGCAGTGATGGCATGGGCCAGCATCCGCTCTACCTTACATTGGCGCTCTGTGACTGCACCCACTTCGCGACTCGCTTCCGCTGTCATTCGCTGGAAGGTGCAGGTCTTTAAAAATTTCCCTACCCATACCCCTCCGGTATAGCGAGCAGCCCGACTAGTCGGCAAAATATGGTTTGTGCCAATGGATTTATCGCCATAGGCAACAGTCGTTTCCTCGCCAATGAAGAGAGAGCCAAAATTCTTCAGGCGTTTGAAAAAATAGGCCGTGTCTTCCACATGCAGTTCGAGGTGTTCGGGCGCATAATTATCGCTGACGGCAATGGCTTCGTCGATTGAGTCAGCAACATACACAATCCCATTATCTCTCCATGACAAAGCCGCGATATCCCGTGTCGGCAAAGTGGAAAGTTGCAACTCGACTTGCTCAATGGTGTCGCGGGCAAACTGCTCGCTCATGCAGATGAGACATACACCGCTGTTTGGATCATGCTCGGCTTGCCCCAATAGATCGCAAGCCACCAGCGACGGATCCGCCGAATCATCCGCGATGACAAGAATCTCCGTGGGCCCCGCCAGCAGATCGATACCGCATCGCCCAAATAGTTGCCGCTTCGCTTCGGCCACATATTTATTGCCCGCACCGCAGAGCACATCCACCGGCTTAACGCCGCCAAGGCCAAACGCCATCATCGCCAGGGCCGGAACTCCTCCCAAAATAAATATCCGGTCGGCGCCAGCTTTTTTCATCGCGTTGATCGTCGCCGGAAAATAGCCCTCTCCTTTAACCGGCGGGGTGCACGCCACCACTGTTTCGACGCCGGCGACCTTGGCGGGGATGATACTCATTTGGGCTGAACCGAACATCGGGTAACGCCCTCCCGGTATATAGCTGCCCACGCCATTCACAGGAATATGCTTATGCCCCAGAATTACACCTGGGCGGATTTCAACCTGCAACGGCTGCAATGTCTTCAACTGTGCCTCCGCGAATCGCCTGACATTCTGCTGACAATAATCCGTATCGGTCAAAAGCCGCTCGGGAAGTGTAGCGATCGCCCGCTGAATCTGAGACCCAGTCAGTTCAAAGTCATCCGGGTTCCATTGGTCAAACTTCCGGCTATACTTCCTAACCCCGTCCATGCCGGTTTTCTCCAACTCAATCAAGATTTCGGAAACCGCGCGCGCAGTTTCAGGATCGTTCTCGAAAAGCCGATGATTTCCCTGCTTTATCGTTTTCATAATTGCCATATATGGGGATCAAGCTTTTTTGTTTTTGTAACATAAAAAGTAACAAGCAGGTTTAAAAATCTAACTCGTCTTACCCATGAACGCTCCGCGACCTGAGTCCTTTAAGTTCACAATTAGTATAAGCCATGCGATCCCAATTTACCGTTATTAGAACATAACAAAAAAGAGCTGTTTTCGCTCAGCGTTACCGCTGGACTGTTGAACCCAAAAACACCTTCGGCGGCCAGTCCACCAAAGCCATGAGCCTCATGAACTCGCAACCTCTATTCAAGCTTAAGCAGAACCCCTTGACCTGGCGCAAGTGCATACCAGGGGTTCGGAAAGGGCGCGATTTTTCCGGTTACGGGTGATAAGTATTGAACATGATGGTAAGTTTTCCTGAATGTAGGGCGGCAAAATGCTGAGTTCTTTAAATCTTTATTAACAATCATCACCCAGCGTGATCCATCCTCGTGAGTGAATTCGCCAATGATAAATTGTGTCCCCGCTTCCAGACCTTTTATCAGACTGTTTGTTGTAATGCCGTGATTACGTTCGGGTATATCACCCACATGGTAGACATCATCACTGTGAAGCTTTAGCAAAACACTGGATAAGTTCTTTATTTGTCGATTGAGGTTTCTAAGGTGTTCCCATGTCTCAGTTTTTTCGCCAAATTCATCAAGCGGCCCCATTCTGAAATTTCCCAAATCGGGGGCACCCAGAATAGAAAGCGGTTTGCTACAGAACTTATAATACGCAATTCCTTTCGCGCCATAAACTATTGATCCATAGACCTGGAGTCTCAGGTCGGCCGCTGTTGGAATTCTATAATTGAAGTGCGCTGATGTTAAGACAATCGTATGAAAAGGGACCTTATTCCTCAACGAGGCATCTCGCACGTCCCATATATTTGCCCAGAACCCATAGGAGAAATCGACGTTCTCGCCGATTGCGTAGTTATCGTATGAGATTATTGGTGGTGAGCAGGTCTTTACGAACAAATCGATATAATTTGTATCGTACCAACCGCCCATGCCAGGAGGAAGGTTGATATAGGGCCACTTCCCAGGCGCCAACTTCCTTACGAGTTCAGCAGATTTGCCAAGTTCAACGAATTGATTTCCGTCGGGCTCATCTTTTAAATGATATCCCCAAACGGCAGGATCATTATTGACCGCTTTTATAAGCTTTGGGAGTTCCTCGTTGGCCGGCTTTGAATTGAATGGTTTATCCCAATTTGGCGTGACGAGTGGGTCGAAAACTATCGCTTTTACATGGTACTTATCACAAGCATAAAGCATGTTTGTGGGGACAAACGCGATCACATTGATTCCACATTCCGCCATTTTCTGAACGGTCGCCTCGTCCGTAACGTCATCCCAGGCCATCAGTGGAAAAAAAGAATCATTCGCTCCCTGCGAACGGGCGGAAAAGGTCAAATTTAGAAGGAGTACGCCTACCGCAAAAAAGAGGACTCGCGAACTTGGACATTTGAAATTACTTATCATACAAATCAAAACAAGGGGCAAACTTCAGATGGAAGCGCCCATGCCACATGCGAGGAAAATCCTGTTATGCGGCATGGGCTTTATTGAATTACATAATTCTAATGTTGAACCGCTCGATAGAATCGGTTCTGGTTTAATGGAATATTTGAGTTAGTGAACGAAAACGGTATCGTGTTTGTTATAAACGGCACCCACGTAAAAAGGTCGCTCGAATATTGCACAACATACTGATTTCCCGTCGGCCCCTGAAGTGAACTCTGGAAACCGCTTGGAGTCATCAGGGGATTCACAAACTGCGCTGGAGGCAAAGCAAATACGCCATTGGCACTTATCTCATACCCAGCGACCGGGACGAACAGTCCGTTGTTATGTCCCCAGGAGTCTAAAGCATTGCCGTCCGCCCGGTACCAGCTCACCAGACCATTCGTTGAAGCAACGTCATTTAAATTCGTGTAGGA
>Ga0157370_10006586_pt1 | contig 12776 bp, 9 predicted proteins | sample C35metaG_FD_113463 | JGI IMG/M metagenome (GOLD analysis project Ga0157370, IMG submission 113463) | Corn rhizosphere microbial communities from Kellogg Biological Station, Michigan, USA - C3-5 metaG | ecosystem: Host-associated > Plants > Roots > Rhizosphere > Soil | place: USA: Michigan...
AGCGCTGCAATCTGCAGATCGTGCACCGAACCTGGTCCGATGGCTGACAGGATCCACTCGATGCAGGACCAGGTCAGCGTGCCCACCATGATGCCGAACAGACACTTTTCTGTGTCACCGAGCCCCAGAGTCCGGAAACGTCTCAGGATCAGCGCGCCCAGTGCGGCGATGCCTTCGTAGTAGAGCAACGAGATCAGGATGGCCAGATCGACGCCCTGCCGGCGAGCGTAGAGTTCGCACAGAATCAGCACGATGAGTACCCGACGCCAACCCGTCAGAAAGTAAAGTGTCGCGCCAAGCAGCGCCGCGAGCACGAGCAGCTCGATGCCACCTTGCCAGAATGCCGGTTGCCGGATGTGCCACCAGAAAGGCCCTTCGTAAACCATATCGAACGGACCGATCAAGGCAAAAAGGATGCCCGTGACCGCAATGAAAAGTGCGAGGCCCCGCCCGCCTGTTTTAGATATCACCGTGTGTACTCTCGGTTTTTTAGACTGCGCCGAATGGCTGACCGCAACTGTAGCTGCCGGAGGTCATTCTGACGGCAAGGATGCGAAACTCAACGATTGCGTTGCGCAGGCGGGGGTTATGAAGCACTCCGGCCGGTTGGTACGTATCTGGCTTCGAGCGCCAGAATCATGCAAAAGCCCATTGATGACGAATGTCAAAGGTTGAAGCGAAGCGCGACCCCGGATACACACCTGTCATGATGCTCAAAAAAATTGTTCAGGGGTATTTGTGTGTGCTCGTCGGAAGACCCAATATTCACACAGTAAGTAGAACACGACTGTAAACAGCGGTACTCCGGCAAGGCTTGCTAGTAATCCATGTTGCCGTAGTACATCCGCGACCATCCATACGACAGTGATGTTGACGAGGAAGGCCGCGCCAAATGCGCCCAAAAAGCGAACCACGGTGTAGCCATTCACACTTCGTTTCTGAAAAGTGATGCGCGAATTGAGCGTAAAGCTCACGATCAACCCGGCGCCATACCCAAATATGTTGGCGACAATAGCGTGGGCGCCGAGAACGCGAGCAATCAAGATGACACAAACGCCTACAGCGGTATTGACTACCCCGACCAGCGAAAACGCGGCCATTCTGGCGTGGATTTTGTCAGGCAGTCGCATGAACCACATACTGTGCACCGAATGGTATCCAACCCATGAAAGGTTCCAAAGGACGGAAAAGCGAAAGCATTCTTGGAAAGAACACGATATACCGCGCACCAATATGTTTGAAAGCCGCGCTTCGTACGAGATCAAATAATTCATGTTTTGGAAGTAAAATCGCATCAACGTCAACGGGTGATTTTTTTACGGAATTCACTGTCAATGGATTGAGTACATTGTGTTCAAAAATGAAGGCGTGCCCACCCGGCCTCAGAACGCGATGTATTTCCCTCATCCAGTGCAATCGATCTCGTGGGAGAATGTGGTGGAACACACACGCCACCTGCACCAGATCGAAATTGCTGTCCGGATATGGCATCGCCTCATCGGTATTGATCATGAACATGGCATCAGGACGGGTGTCCGAGGCCAGTCGTATGCTTTCTCCAGAAGGGTCAGTGCCATGCAGCCGCGCGGCGGGAAACGCGTCTCGCAAATGCGGAATCGAGTTGCCAATTCCACAACCGAAATCCAGCACATCCAATGGAAGACTCGATACGCGAGGTCCTAGCCAGGAGGCCATGTAGCGGGCCTTTTGCGCGGAAAAAAAGGAAGGTTCCTCGCCGCTCGCGCGAATGCTGTTGCGGATGAGGTCCGTGTAGGAATTTGCGTACTGATCGAATTCAGACTTATTTGGGCTCTTTGTCACTGGAATTGACCGTTCCGGTTATGTGGCCTCATGCCGAAGGGACTCACTCTATCTCTAAGCGGGATGATTGGCGACATGGCAAACACTTCGCCCGTGCGCTGACTGGAATTCATGCGGCAGTGACTTTCGGGGGAGTCGTGTTCAGTCGATGAGAAGGTGGCGCCGAGCCGACGGTCGAATCAGCCAGCGCAATTTCGCTCCAGAGGTAGAGGCGATTGTCCTTGAGATGGCGACGCTGTTCATCGAGGCGCTGCCGCCAGAATGCTCCGCGCGGGTCAGAGACGGTATCGGGACTTCCAAGTTTGCCTTCAGCGAGCCAGCCTCCCACGGGCAGGGCGAAACCCTGCTTGCGGCGTGTGAGGATACCGGCTGGCAACAGCGGTTGCGCGGCCTTGCGCAGTATCCATTTGGTCGTGCCACCGCGCAGTTTCATGTTTGCGGGCACGCGTCGCAGGAAGTTGACCAGATCGATATCGAGGAACGGCGCGCGTACTTCCAGCGAATGCAACATGCTCGCACGATCGACCTTGGCGAGGATGTCATCCTGCAGATAGGTGCGAATGTAAAATGCAATGCACCGTTCGACCTCGTTGTCGGCCGGGCAGGTATCCCAGGCATTGACTGCTTCGCTGTACAAATCTTCCGGCTCGATCGGTTCTTCGAACAGTTCCGTCAATTCCATAGGAGATAGCGGCGCCATCCAGACCGGCAGCCGTAGGTGCGCAGGATAGTCCATGCCGCGCAAGGTGCGTTTGAGCTTGAAATCCAGGCTCATGTAATGGTGCGAAACCGGCAATCTTGCAACCAGCAGCGAAACCGCGCGGTGCAGTGGGCGCGGCATCCATTTCTCGTACCAACACGCATAACGCAACGCGCGAAACGGATCGTAACCGGCCAGCAACTCGTCCGCGCCGTCGCCGCCCAGCGCGACAGTGACGTCCCGGCGGGCGTGCTGGCACAGCAGATACGTCGGCAGGATCGACGAGTCCGCGATCGGCTCATCCATGCGTGCTGCGAGGTCGGGCAGGATTTCCAGTGCACGTTCCACTGGAAGCGTTTCGACGCGATGATCCACGTTGACGTGTGCCGCCACATCACGCGCGTGGTGTGTTTCGTCGAAACTGGCCTCTTCGAAGCCGATCGAAAACGCCTTGATCCGATCGCGGCCGGCGCGTCGCGCTGCCAGTGCGGTCACGGTGGACGAATCGATGCCACCGGAGAGAAAACAGCCAACCGGCACGTCGGCGACCAGGCGGCGACGCACCGCCGCGTCGATCAGCGCGGTGAACTCTTCCACCCAGCGCATTTCGGCGTTGACCGGGCGAGTATCGGCAGGTTCCGGTTGATAGTGCCAATAACGTGAAACCGCGACCTTGCGAGTATCGAGATCGAAGCCTAACGAATGCCCTGCGGGTAACTTCTGTACCCCTTCGATCAACGAGAGTGGCGCGGGGACATAGCCGTAGGCGAAATACTTGCGCAACGCCATCTCATTCAAGCCGCCGCGCACGGCGGGATGTTCGCGCATTGCCGTCAGTTCCGACGCGAAGACGAAGGTGTCACCTGCAAGCCGCCAGAACAGGGGTTTTTTGCCGAAGCGATCGCGGGAGACGAATACGCGCTTGCCAAGACGATCCAGGATCGCGAAGGCCCACATGCCATTGAGGTGATTCGGAAGATCGTCGCCCCATTGCCGATAGCCATGCAACAGGACTTCAGTGTCGGAATGGTCGGTCTTGAAGTGTGCGCCGAGTCCGACAAGTTCTCTGCGCAGTTCCATGAAATTGTAGATTTCGCCGTTGAAGACGATGCTCAGTGCGCCATCACCAGTGGTCATGGGTTGCCTGCCGCCGGCGAGATCTAGGATGGCGAGCCGCCGGAATCCGAGATAAGCGCCATTCTCCGGTTCGACCAGATAACCGTGATCATCCGGGCCGCGATGGACCAGACGGGAGGTCATGCGCTCGAGCGCGGCCCGATCACCTCGACCGAAGAATCCCGCGATGCCGCACATGCTCAGGCGCCTTTTTCGGCGCGAACGATCCGCGCGACCTTGTACACGGGTTTGCCCTGCGACTCGTGGTAGGTGCGGTTCAACATTTCCGCGAGCAACCCCATCAAAATGCTGACGATGCCGGTTGCACCGAGAAAGACGCACAACAGCGGCAGCGGCGTCTGGACGAACGAGGTGCCTGTCAGCTTCAGGCCGATTGCCCACACGCCTGCAAGGAAGCCGCAAAGGATGCTGAGCAGCCCGAAACCACCGAACACGTAGATGGGTTTGCCCGAGTAACGGAACAGGAACTTCACTACCAGCAGATCGAGCAGGACCTTGACGATACGCTCGAGTCCATATTTGGATTCCCCATGCAGACGGGGATGGTGCGTGACCGGAATCTCGGTTACGCGCGCGCCGTTCCATGCCGCGTAGATCGGCACGAAGCGGTGCATTTCGCCATACAGCTTCACGCCGTCGAGCACCTCGCGCCGGTAGGCTTTCAGCGAACAGCCATAGTCGTGCAGATGCACGCCCGAAACACGCGATATGAGGGTGTTGGCCAACCGGCTTGGAAGGTTGCGTTTGATCGCGTGATCCTGGCGGTCCTTGCGCCAGCCTGAGACCACGTCGAAGCCTTCGTCGAGCGTATTCAGAAGACGACCGATGTCGGCCGGGTCATTCTGGAGGTCGCCGTCCATCGGCACGATGACGTCGCCACGCGCGTGATCCATACCCGCCATCATCGCCGCGGTCTGCCCGTAGTTGCGCGCAAAATGGACCACCGTAACGCGCGGATCCTTGGCAGCCACCGCATCCAGCAATGCAGACGAGCCGTCACGGCTACCGTCATCCACCATCACCAGTTCCCACGACAGGCCGAGGGCATCCATGGCTGTGCGGGTCTTGTTGTACAAAGGTTCGATGTTCTGCTCTTCGTTGAAGATCGGAACTGCGATTGTTAGACAAGGTGTTTGATTTAGCGTATCCATGCAGGTCAATCGGTCACATAGTAGAAACCCGTCTGTTTCGGGTTCGAGAGCGAAGAATACAGTATGTTGCAGCTTTGCAATCAAAGTCATCACTAGGCAGACGTGACCTGCTTCCCTTCAAGCGTGCAAGCCGAGAACGAGAATAGGTAACCGATTATGACACTGCTCCGGGTTTCAGACGCTTCAAATTTGAAGTCAGACCACCTCTCTGACCGTAGTCCGACCTGATTGCACGAACTCGCTCAGGATCAGGTTGCGAGCAAGCCGTATAGGCGATGAAGTGTGCTGGCGTGGAACATCTTTGGTAAGGAGATGCTGGTTCGGTTGAAGCGAATGGGCTTCGATACCGAATTATGGCGGTTGGATGAGCCGGAATTTGGAATCATTGGACCGTGTCAGGATGTGTTCGTCGCTCGCAAACCAGGTACAACCGGCGGCACCGTGACTGCGCAGGAAACGGGGTCGGAGTATGGCGCGCCACTAGGCAAAATTACGCCGGGGTCTGGCATGGCATACCCTTCGCCTGAAGGGCCTTACGGTCCTTTCTTGCAACGCACGTACCCGATCGAGCTGCGCGCAAGCTCGTGGCCCGCGGCATCGGTGAATACGAAGGTCTGTGCCGATGCCACCCAGGGCCCGGTTGTAGCCTGCCCGTCGGCGCCGCCACCTGCGAATGATTTCAGGTGCAATGACGGTGGTGACTCGATGAATACGCGCACGTGGTCCACGTTGGCGGGTGCGTGCCATTCGAAAGCGAGTTGGCCTTGCTGTGTTGTGTCACTGCACGCATTGTGCAGCCAGTGGCTGGACAGCGAGAAGTTCGGCTCGACTGTCTTGATTTGCGCGGCAAGCCGGAACTGCGGGGTGCTATGCGGCTGCTGCGTAATGGGTCCTGGTTGGTAGTGCGCGGGGCATAGGGCAACGTTCGACGTCCGGTTGGTTCGCATCACATTGCACTGGTCGGTATCGACAGCGATATGGAAGGCATCCAACTGCGGAAATGCCGGCAAGCGGTCAGCGTAATAAGCAACATACATCGCCCCCTCGTGCGTGGCGATCTTGTCGCGCATATGCCGGCCCAGGCCATAGTCGTAGAAACCGTTGAAGCACCATTGGCCGCGTGTAAAACACGAGGGAATGCCGATGAAGGTCGCGTCGGGATTGGTGTGCTGGATCAGGGGCGCCAACAAGCCCATGGGCTGGTTGGCCAGGATTATGAGCGGACGCGGTTTCAGTCGAGGCACTTCAGCCCCGAATATCGGCGTTTGCAGTGGGACATGACCGAGGTCCGGAATTCGGGTGAAACCCATGGTTGCAACGGCCAAGACAATCACCACTGTCGTGCGAGCAGCGTTGGACAGACGTGGTAACCACTGCCCCAAGAAGTAGGTCACTGCAGCCAAGGCGAGGATTGCGCCGGTAGCTTCCAGCACGACGGCATACCGCAGCATCGAGAAAAGCGGCAACCATGTGGCGTAGGCGATGAACCAGAACGCAGCCAGTGCCAGCAGGGGTTGCGGCGGAGTGCGATTCTCTCCGGCTTTGCGAAGTCGCGCGGCCAACGCAGTGAGCACGGTAATCAGCCCCAGTGTGTATGCGAGCGCGAAGCGCGCGTCGCGAAACCGGAGTGGAAAAACCGTCTGGGTGTTGTCGTTCAACCAGTAAAACGGATAAAGCAACCACTCCATCGTGTTTTGGGGAAGAAAACGCGTATCCCGCCCGGAGTGACCAGCCGCCGCAAGCGGCGAGTGGAACACTTCGTTGAACATCGGGAAGAATGGATTGCCTGTGCTCTCGTACAGGTGCATGGCCCAAGGGCCGTACGAGATGGCGAATGCGGCCACCCAGCCGCTGAAGAAAATGGCACCGTTGCGCAATGCCGATTTCCAGTCGCGGCATGCAGCGAGAACCAATAATCCCCCGGCGGGGGCGTAGGTGATGGCTGTCAGCTTGAGTCCGGCCGCAAGGCCCAACAGGATGCCAATGCTCAGTGCGCGTGCAGGGCGGAGTTGCCTTGCGGAGGGGCCATCGAAACTCTTGACCAGTAGAACCACGGCGCCCATTACCATCGCGCCGACAGAGATTTCGTTGGTGATTGTGAAGGCCTGCGACCAAACCGAAGTGCCGGATAGTGCCATCGCAACCACGACCATGACCGTCAGGGCTCGGGCCATGGGGCCATACGTGCCGAACGCCCTCAGCACACGGCGCGTCAACAGAAGCAACAGAAAGGCGAGCACGCCGAAAGGCAATCCGGTCAGCGCGGCCACGAGGCGCGGGTGATTGGGTAACCAGACGTAGGCGACGAAGTAGTACGGAAAATCCAGCAGGGGGTCGAAATACCCCTGGATTCCGGCCGGAAACAGGTCCAATCCCTCGCGGTGATGCAGAAGCGCCCAAGGGTTGTATATGTGGTAGTTGACGAGATCCCACCAATTCGTGAGGCCGTGCGTCGCACTTAACAGGGCACTGACTAAGAGGCTCGCGAATAACCAGAGCCAAGGCGAACGCAGCAAGCCAGGGAGCAGTGGTGTCCTGTCCGTGGGTTTTGGATTCATGTCGTCGTGAGCCGTGCGTCGGGGCTTCAATCAAGTGATCGCGGGCGGCCTTGCTGCCGATCCATGTCCCTCTCCAGCCGTGTCTTCTTGACCTGCTCGAGCACGTCTTCGAGGAGCACTCGGTTAATCCGCACCAGGTCGGCGATGATTCCCAGCGTGAAGGAGATAAACGCGGCAACCAGCAGGACAGCACCCACGATCAGCGAACGGATGTGGTGCGGACCGAATATCAGGTATTTGTGAACCGTGAGCGCCTTCCACAGCACATGGATAAAAGGAGCCAGGCCGAGTGCCAACAGTACGAATCCCAGACTGAGAAAAACCGCGTACGGCTTGTACATGATGAAAGCCCGTACAATGGTCACGGCCGAACGCCGCACGTGCTGCCAGCTGGATTTGAACTGACGCGATTCGCGCAATTTCTCGTTGGTGGGAATCGCGACGTAGCTCATGGCGTGATGCTTGTGAGCCGCTTGAATCGTGGTTTCCGTCGCGAAGCTGTATTCGGCGATAACGTTCAATTGCATCGCGGCCTTGCGGCTATAGGCCCGAAACCCACTGGTCGCGTCCGGAACCGATGTGCCGGCGGCCTGGTTGAGTACCCAGGTCCCGAACTTCTGCAGGAATTTTTTGCTGGCGGAGAAATGCTCGATGGTTTGCGTGTCGCGGTCCGCGATCACCGTGTCGGCCTCGCCATTGAGGATGGGCCGGATCAATTCCGGGATGCGTTCCTGTTTGTACTGGTTATCGCCGTCAGTCAGCACGATGATGTCCGCGCCGAGTTCCAGCGCGCGAACCAAACCGTCGCGGAAGGAGCGGCTCAATCCTTGGTTCTTGAGGTGGTGCAGGAAATGGCGTACCCCCAATCCCCGGGCAACCTCCACTGTCCTGTCGGTGCAGCCATCGTCGATGATCAGTGTCTCGATGCTGTCAACGCCCTCGATGTGTTTAGGGACGCTCTCCAACACTAGGGGCAGTGTGCTTTCCTCATTCAGGCACGGGATCATGATGATCAGTTTCACGGTGACCTCGTGTTTTCCATAACAGGAAGATTGTATTTGATGATCGCAATCAATCAGTATGCCGCAAAAGGGGCTTGCCGCTTGCGGAGCGTGCGACCGTGAAGAGCCCATGGCAAGTCGCTCTACGCGTCGCCATCCTGATCGCGACGATTGCCGCGTTCTTGGGCTACGCCGTGGGACACCCGGAATTGCTGGCCCAGCTCGGTCACACCCCGCCGTTTGTCGTGGTCGCGTTGTTGCTGCTCTATATCGCGTGGTTCGTGGCGCTTGCGCTGACGGTACAAGCGACGCTGGGCCTTTGTCAGGCACAAATCACTACTGCGGAACTCGGGCTGCTGACTGCCTATTCCACGCTGATGAATTTTTTCGTCCCCGGGCAAAGCGGACTTATTGTACGGGGAATTTACATGAAGAAGCAGCACGGACTTGGCGTGAAACGCTACCTTCTTGCGTCGCTGCTTTATTACGCCTGTTACGCCATCGTCAGTGCATTCATGCTGCTTGTTGCGAGCCGGCCATGGTGGCAAACATTCGTTGGATTGGCGCTCGCAGGGATGACGAGTTTTGTGGTGGTGTGGTGGTATGAGCGTCGTTCCGAAGCGCTCACGGCCGGGTTGGACTTGAGGCTGCGGCGCCTGGGATTTTTGCTGTTTGCGACGGTGATACAAGCTTGCGTGCAAGTGGCCGTTTACGGGTTCGAGCTGCACAGCGTGGACCCACACATACGGTTGTCGCAGGCCGCGACCTACACCGGGGCAGCCAACTTTTCGCTGTTCGTCGCCCTGACCCCGGGTGCGATCGGCATCCGCGAATCCTTCCTGTACTTCAGCGAGCGGCTCCATCACGTGAGCACGGCAACCATTGTCGCCGCCAGCGTGATCGACCGCGTGGTATTCCTGATGCTGCTCGGCCTGCTGTTCCTGTCTACCGCCGCGTTTCACGCGAAGCGGATCCTGAAGCTGGATTGAGCGCGTCCTGATTGCGCCGTGAATTGGATTCGGCAGGCAGGACCGCCGAAGGCCTCATCGCGACGGTTCTTTCATCGACTGCTTGCCTGCCCGGCCTTTTGCCCCTTCGCTCCAGTAAGAGACACATGGAATCTTGCTACGGTCGCAGCGATGCGCGTACTTGCGCGTGACCCCCGTCACTTCTTCCATCAGCCCGTCGCTCAGGGTGATCGGATCGAGGCCCAGGCGCAGGAAACGGTCGTTGGCCACATACAGGTCGTTCTCGTCGGCCTCGTTGCGCGGGTTGGAGATGTGATCGACCTTCACGCCAGTGTGATCGGAAATCATGCCGGCGAGATCTCGCACGCGGTGGCACTCCGTCATCTGGTTGAAGATTTGAACGCGCTCGCCGTTGGAGGGAGGGTTTTCAAGTGCCAGCTGGATGCAGCGAACCGTGTCCTGGATGTGGATGAAAGCCCGGGTCTGTCCACCGGTTCCGTGCACGGTCAGCGGGTAGCCGATGGCGGCCTGCATCAGGAACCGGTTCAGTACGGTGCCGTAATCGCCGTCGTAATCGAACCGATTGATCAGGCGCTCGTCCAGTTTGGTCTGCTCGGTTTGCGTGCCCCAGACGATGCCCTGATGGAGGTCGGTGACGCGCACCTTGTCGTTCTTGTTGTAGTAGTAGAACAACAACTGGTCCTGGGTCTTGGTCATGTGGTAGATGCTGCCGGGGTTGGCCGGATACAGGATTTCGTTCTCGACCAGAGCGCCATCGTCGGTCTCGACCTTGACCTTGAGGTACCCTTCGGGAATCTTCATGCCGGCGGTGCCGTAGCCGTAAACGCCCATTGTGCCCAGATGGGCGACGTGGATGTCCTGCCCGCTTTCCACCACCGCCGCCAGCACGTTATTGGTGGCGTTCAGATTGTTGTTGACGGTGTAGCGCTTGTGCCAACTGCTCTTCATGGAATAGGGCGCTGCGCGCTGTTCCGCGAAATGCACGACGGCGTGCGGATGCCAGCCGTTTAGAAGGTCCAGCAGTCGTTGGTAATTCACCGCAACATTGAAGTTGTGGAAGGCTATGTCCTTTCCCGAAACCTCCTTCCACGCACGCAGGCGTTCGCTCATCGGCCGGATCGGCGTGAGCGAACTGGTCTCCAGTTCGTTGTCGATATTGCGGCGCGACAGGTTATCCACGATGGCAACCTCGTGTCCCTGGGCCGAAAGATGCAGTGCCGTGGGCCAGCCGCAGAAACCATCACCACCGAGGATCAGAACTTTCATGGTCGGTCTCCTTTGCGTGTTCCCAAACAATATCCAATGGATGAGTATGCGTTGCGCAACGGCAAAAGGGAACCTTCGCAGCGCTGCACGCCGCGGTTCTTCGCATGGACAAACAATCGCCGTCCCGCCAGCCCTTCCGCTCAGGCAGTTAGCGGTTTTGCCCGGTCGCCCTTGCCCCATTCATCAAGTCTTCACGTCGGGAATGGAGCTTGGCGCCTGTCGTCGCGAGGGCGGCCCGGACGCGCGGCGGCTTGCAAATTGCGCTGCCGGAGTCGTTCTTCAATGAAATCGATGCTGCTGGCGATCTGGAGGCAAGCCGGATGCGACCCGGATGGTCCCGCACGTGCTCGTACCGCACTTCCCTGATCATGGATTTATCACCGCAGTTTGCTGCCCACCACGATCATGCTCGAACACCCCGTGCAGATAACTCACGCGCGGCCGTACACATCCTCCAGCCGCACGATATCGTCTTCACCGAGGTAGCTGCCGGACTGTACTTCGATCAATTCCAGGGGCACCTTGCCCGGATTGCGCAGGCGGTGCACGGCGCCCAGCGGCAAGAAGGTGCTTTCGTTCTCGCCCAACAAGAATACCTCCTCGTTGCGCGTGACCTCGGCAGTGCCGGACACGATCACCCAATGTTCGGCGCGATGGTGGTGCTTTTGCAGGCTGAGCGCGGCGCCGGGTTTGACGACGATGCGCTTGACCTGGAAGCGGGGGCCCATGTCGATGGAATCGTAGCTGCCCCACGGCCGATACACCTTGCGGTGGAACAGGTGTTCCTGCCGTCCGTTCGACTTGATCCGGTCCACTAGCCGCTTGACGTCCTGCACCCGCGTGCGGGGCGAGATCAGCACCGCGTCCGGTGTATCCACGATCACGATGTCCTCGAGCCCGAGAGCCGCGATCAGCCGTCGATCGGTGCCGTGCACGAAACAATTACGGCTGTCGATCGCGATCACGTCGCCTTCCAGCCGATTCCCGTCTGCGTCGCGTTCGGATGCAGCCCATAGCGCGTCCCAAGAACCAATATCGCTCCAGGCGCAGCTCACCGGTATCACGGCCGCACGCGTGGTCCTTTCCATCACTGCATAGTCGATCGAGTTGTCGGGTGACGCGGCGAATGCATCCTTGTCGATGCGGATGAAATCCAGGTCACTCTTCGCGGCTGCGAACGCGGCCTTGCTGGCCGCATGCATCGCCGGCGCGTGTTGCTGCAGTTCCTCGAGGTAGCGCGACGCCTTGAAGAGGAACATTCCTGAATTCCATTCGTAGTCGCCTGCATCGATGTATGCCTTGGCCGCTGCGGCGTCCGGCTTCTCCACGAATTGCGCGACACGAAAACCTGCCTTGTCGAGAGGCTCGGCGTGCTTGATATAGCCGAATCCCGTTGCGGGACTTTCGGGGCGGATCCCGAACGTGACCAGCCAGCCTCCTTCGGCGAGCGGCATCGCCTTGTCCACGGCATTTGCAAAACTGCCCGTGTCGCCGATCAAATGATCGGCCGGCAGTACCAGCAGTACGGCCTCAGGGTCACTTGCCCGTGCCTGCCATGCGGCGAGTGCAATGGCAGGCGCCGTATTGCGCGGCACGGGCTCCAGCAGGATCGAGGCCCCTTCCACATTCAATTCGCGTAATTGCTCGGCTACCAGGAAGCGGTGATCCTCGCTGCAAACCACGATCGGCGATGCGATGCCTGCAAGGCTGCGCGTGCGCGCCACGGTTTGCTGGAACAGCGATGAATCGCCGCTCAGCGCGAGAAACTGCTTGGGAAAATTCTTGCGGGAGAGCGGCCACAGACGCGTACCGCTGCCGCCACTCAGGATGATCGGGATCAGCATTTTATGATCTCCTGCGATATCGCGATCTGCTCAGTTCGCCAACGATTCGCGCAGACCAAGATAGAACGTCAGCGCCTGCGGATTCGCCAACGCATCGGTGTTCCTGACGGTCTCGCCATGAATCACTGCGCGCACGGCGAGTTCGGAAATCTTGCCGGAAATCGTGCGCGGGATGTCGGCGACCTGCAGGATTTTCGCTGGCACGTGGCGCGGGGTGGTGTTGTCGCGGATCTGCGTTTTGATCTTTTGGCACAATGCGTCGTCGAGGGTGACGCCTTCGCGCAGGCGCACGAACAGCACGATGCGCTC
>Ga0157370_10006587_pt1 | contig 12776 bp, 11 predicted proteins | sample C35metaG_FD_113463 | JGI IMG/M metagenome (GOLD analysis project Ga0157370, IMG submission 113463) | Corn rhizosphere microbial communities from Kellogg Biological Station, Michigan, USA - C3-5 metaG | ecosystem: Host-associated > Plants > Roots > Rhizosphere > Soil | place: USA: Michigan...
TAGAAGATCTTTTATTTTATTAAATTCTAATTGTTGAGAAGCAGATTCAGGAAAAAGTTTCATGTAAGTGTGTGAGAGGAATTATTTTTTGAAAGTAAAAGTAAGACAAGTTTTGGCGATGAGAAATTAAATGAAATGATTGAAAATAGTAAAAGGTGTACGGTGAAATTGATTCTTTTGTTATTTTTATTTATTATATCTTTTATCAAAAATAACTGTACAAAAATGCAACTGCAAAAGGATCTTTTAAATTCTGATGAATTTATAAATACTGTAAAGAGAAGGAGAGACATGATTCCATGGTGGATGCGAATCTTTATTTGGATTTTTTTGATTTTGGGGTTTTTAGTGCCTTTTTGTATTCTTTTAAAAATAGCGGGAATAAATGTTGACATTTCAATTTACGGAATTGAAAGTAATTCAATGTCTATGATGATTATTTCTTTGGCCTGTATTTTTTTGCTAAAAGGTTTTGTCGCTTTTGGACTTTGGACAGAAAAAAGCTGGGCGATTGAGTTAGGTATGATTGATGCATTGACAGGGATTACACTTTGTGGATTAATGATGATCCTTTCGATCTATCAGGGAACAGTTTTCACATTCAGACTAGAATTGTTAGCTCTGATACCTTATTTATTAAAGCTTAAAAAAATTAAATCCAAATGGATTTATTCAGTCACACAATAGATATTTCTGAACACAATAGAGAAATTAATACAAAATCAATCCGCCTGGTTTGCTTTAAAAACTCTGATAAAATTGCCTCCCAGAATTTTATCAATATCTTCTTTTGAATAGCCGCGTTTTACCAGTTCTTTGGTGATCAGGGGATATTTTGTAACATCAGTAAGCACTTTTGGAGTAATGGAAATTCCATCAAAGTCGCCACCAAGGCCAACATGATCGATGCCGGCTAACCTGATGATGTAATCTATGTGATCGAATAATAGTTCAAAGGGAACCTGCATCGCTTCAACTTCACTTGCATATTTTTTTGAGATAATATCATCGGCTTCATAATCTTTTTTACCGGATGCGATCAACGCCTTTTTTTCTTCCCGGTGTTTTTTGTGATAAGCGCTTAATTTGGAACCAACGCTACTGTCTAAAAATGCCGGATAGAAATTAACATCAATAACGCCGCCATTTTTGGCAACTGCTTTTATCTGGTCATCTTTTAAATTTCTATAAACCGGGGCAAGCGCATATACGTCACTGTGAGAAACAAGAATTGGTTTGGTAGAAGTATTGATCGCGTCCCAAAAAGTTTGTTCACCAGTATGACTCAGATCGATCATCATTCCAAGCTTATTCATTCTTTTTATCACTTGCTTGCCAAAATCGGACAGCCCTTTTTTCTGCGGAGCTACGTTTTCATTTTTTTGACTTCCGGATTCATATTCAGCACTTGTTGCCCAGGAATTATTATTGTTCCAGGTCAACGTCATGTAGCGAACTCCGCGATTATAAAGAGAATCCAGTTTGCTTAAATCATCTTCAATCATGTGGCCGCCTTCAACGCCAATCATGCTGGCAAGTTTATGCTCCTTTACGGCCAGATACAGTTCTGCAGGTGATTTTACCAACATCATTTTTGTTGGGTTTCTTTTTACCCATGCATATAAAGTGTCAATTTCTCTGTTGGCAAACTGGTATGGATTGGCTTGCTTTCCATCACAAAAAATAGAAAAAACCTGAACGTCCAATCCGCCTTTCAACATGCGGTCCAGATCACTATGGGTTTTTCCGGTCAGATCCTGGTCGAAAGAATAATTCTTCTCAATGCACGTACTGATAATGTCATTATGAGTGTCGCAGACAATTGCCTCACTATGAATTTTTTTATAAGATTGTGAATTTGCAGCAGCGGTAAACAGGCAGGCAGCAGAAAGTAGAAGAAAGCATTTCATTTTTGGGAATTTTAATTCCGGCAAAAGATACTATAACTTTTATTAGCAATGTATAAAAAAATAGGAAGATTTTAGTACCTCCTGTTTTGGGCAGGGGACACCCTAACATTTGAGACTAAATAATTTATCCAGCCTTCTTTTCCCGGTTTTTTAGAAAAAGCTGCTGACATTTAATCAGTGAATAGCCCTGACATTTCGTTTTAGAGCAGCTATCAAACCCTATTACCTTAGTAACCACATAATTTCTCTTTTCAAAAACCTTACTACCTTATTTACATTTTCCACTTTGGGTTCTTTCATAATGCTTTATAAAGGTTTCATGTTCGCCAGGAGAAGTTATTTTTTTAATAAGGGAATAAGTTGTTTTAAATCGAGATTCGATGTTACTAAGGTAATAAGGTTATTTATAGAATTACTATGGCAACAGAAACCTAGACCTTGCAGGTTCTTCTGAAAAAAAAGTAAAAATGGTTCGGACACTTCGTTAAAATAAGAAGCCACTATTGACAGTGTTTGAGAAAATGATAAATGAGCAGCGGATAATCAGGCAGATACTATAACTTATACTATCAATGTATAAAAAATGGGGAAGATCTTATTTGCTAAAATCTTCCCCATCAAAAACAAAAATGAAAAATTATTCTTTTACGAATTTATTTACAGTACTCTGTGAGCCATCAGTAGTTATCGCTTTCATAAAGTAACTGCCTGCTGGCAACTTTGAAATGTTCAAATCAATGTTATTTCCACCTTCAACAACAGAATAACTCTTTCTTTGAACAGCCTTTCCGGTTACATCACTAATGATTATTTTGATATGATTATCTGCAGGTGAAGAAACCACCAGGTTCAAATAATTTTTTGAAGGATTTGGATAAACTGCACTCAAAGCAAGTGAGTTTGCTTTTTCACCCTTTATAAGAATAATTTTTGAATAAGAAATGTGACCATCTTTGTCAACCTGGATAAGGCGGTAATATACATTCTCAGCCAATGATCTGCTATCAGTATATTGATAATTTAATTGAGAACTGCTGTTCCCGTTTGGTGCTTTTGAATTCACAAAAGCCATATCACGAAAATCATTTCCATTAAAAGAATATTGAACGCGGAAGCCTTTATTGTTTACTTCTGTTGTGGTTGACCAGCTCAATACATTCTTATTTCCAATGTGCTGTCCTTTAAAATCAATCAATGAAACAGGAAGGACAGAACCACTGGTTTGGATAGTGAAAGAACCGCGGTTACTTAAAGTGCTGAAGAAGTTATAAACACGGACTTTATAATTAGTCCCGGCGGTAACATTTAATGAAATCTGTTCAGTTCCTCCCTGCTGACTTGTATCGCTACAATCAAGAGAAGTTAAAGAGCCACAGGCTCCTGAGAAAACTTCGAGAACACCGTCAAAACCCGGATTCCCATTCATTGTTACCAGAACTGTACCGCTGGTTGCAGGTGTAAACTGGTACCATATATCATCATTTGCTGAACCGGCAAAACCGTTACATATAGCTGCCGGCTGACTTTCGGTTGCTCCTAATGTAGAACCGGTAAGAGTGGCAGAAGTAATATCAAGTGCGCCACTGCAGTTATCATTAGCTGGTGGTGGTGGCGGAGCGCTTGTGGTAAAGCTTGTTTTGTTTGAAATACAACCCATTGCATCCCCACTAGCATTTTTAGGAACTACATACCAATAGTAAGTAGTATTGTAATTGCCATTAATAAAATGAAATGAATTCGTAGTAACATTTCCGATAAATTGTTTTGGCGGGATTTTTGTACTAACATAAACATCATAAGACGTGGCGCCAGCAACTGCTGTCCATGTGAACGAAACATATGGGTAAGGATCTACATTTGTTGCCGCATCTACAGGAGTTAGGTTGGTAGCACAGCTAGGGGTTTGTGCCTTCAGGCTTGGAAATAGAAAGCATAGGAAAATCAGGGCATAGATTTTTTTCATAACAGTGGAATTTTGCGGTAAAGTTATTAATTTTTAAATCAATTAGTTTTTTTTGTCTAAAAAAAGCCAAAGCGCTTACTGGTGCAAGGTTTCGGTAATTTATTTTTCCGGTCCACTGCAATTATTCAATCCCTTCCTGTTTTTTAAAAGCGTAGGAGGTATTTAAAAGGTACTGATAAAATTCAGCCAGCGAGCTATTGGCAACAAAATAATAATTGGGCCGGTATAATTTTTTGTATTTTTCTAAATTGTCGCCCTTTAACCCGGTGATTCTCGAAATGGTTTTTGAGGAGAACCGGTAATCTATATAACGTTCCTGTTCTTCATCCAACAAACGATTTTTAAAAGCCAGTTGTTGCTTGTTTTTTCTGAATTGAAACATTCCTATCATCGCATCCAGGTCTAAACCCGCTACCCCCCCGGGATCAAAAGTGGAATGAATTCCGGATGTTTCACCACCGAATATTTTTGAATAGGATTCCCGGTTTTCCAGCGAATCTTTTTCATAAGAATCGGTAAATATAGTAACCGGGTTCAGCAATTTGTATTTTTCTTTCACTCTTACCCGTAGGGAAATATCAAATGAATTGTAGTTTTTAATAGTTTTTATAGGAAACTTTACAGTTGATTTTCCATTGTACAAAAAACGGATCGAATCTCCATTGGTTACGAGAAGGTGATATGCACCGGTAGAATCTGTAATGGTTCCTGAACCGGAGGTGCTCAAAACGTTTACCCCCGGAACCGCATATAGCTTTGAAGAATCATAAACATTTCCTGAAATCAAAATTTGTGCGGCCACTTCTGTGGTTGCAAAAGCCTGAGCCAGGATAACCAGGTATAAAATTTTTACAATCAGTTTCTTATTCAAAATGATGGTGCAATATTATAACAATGATTTTGTGAAGTTACAGGCAGATTTTATTTTAACCTATGTTTGAGAATTTAGATTTAGGAAGAGAATAGTCACTTTTATTGAACTCAGGAATTCATCCTGGTAAGAATTTCATCAATCGTTTTTGGGAAATATTCATGTTCTAATTCATGAATTTTTTTAGCCAGGCTTTCAGCATTGTCAACTTCAGTTACCTTACATTTTGCCTGCAAAATCGTTTCTCCATGATCATATTTTTCATCTACATAATGGATCGTAATCCCGCTTTCCTTTTCTTTAGCTTCAATTACGGCAGTATGAACCGCATTTCCATACATTCCTTTTCCGCCATAATTGGGTAATAGTGCGGGATGAATATTAATGATCTGATGCGGAAAATTTTCAATTAATGCCTGAGGGATTTTCCATAAAAAGCCTGCAAGAATGATCAGGTCCGGCTCAAGTTTTTTTATTTCATTCAAATAGCCTGTTTTACTAAATTCATTCTTTTCGATCAGCAGCACAGGAATGCTTTCTTTTGCCGCAATCTGCAAAACGGCGGCTTTTGGATTATTGCAAACGATCAAAACAATTTCCGCTGTTTTTCTTTCTTTAAAATAATCAATGATTTTTTGTGCATTGCTTCCTGCCCCGGAGGCAAAAATCACTATCTTGTTTTTATCGTTTTTCTTCATCTGAATTAAATAGTTGCGGTAATTCTTCTGCCCCCTTCTTTTGAATGCATCTTCTGATTTATTTATTTCATTCATCAAAAAGGCAGATTTCAAACGCAAAAGTGCTTACTTTATCTCTAACAAGGAAAGTTTTTTTGAAGATGTTGGTTTTCATGCAGGAAATGCTGTGATACGATAAAACTTTGAAAAGCTTTCAAAAGATCTTATTAGAAGTTATCTCCGCTTTTCATAAATTTTTATTCAGAAATACAAAGTTTTACACGGATACAAAGGAAGATTCGAGCTATAGGACAATTTACTCAAAGCTAAAAAGGTCTCATGTATGAGATTGAAAATGAAAAGGGTCCTGTAAAAGTGATAACTTGAAGTAGGTAAATAATTCAATCACTTTAAAAAACAGAGACCCCTGACACAAGTTAAGAAATTGGATTTTACCGGAGCAACAATTTTTTGTGGTATAGATGTACATAAAAATTGGAGAGTAAATATCCAGGACAACGGATTTGAATTAGAAGATTTTTCACAAAATGCCGATCCGGTTCTTTTACATAAACACCTAAACTGTAATTATCCCGAAGCTACTGTCAAAGTGTGTTATGAAGCGGGATTCAGCGGCTTTAGCGCTCAGCGATGGTTAACCAGGCATGGCATTGCAGCAGACGTCGCTACCACTGATAAAGAGAAGCGGCAAAAAATCGATAAAATAGATGCACGGAAATTGTGTGAACATTTGCTAACAAGAAAGATGAAAGGCATTTATGTACCAGCATTACATTGGGAGCATGGCAGTTCATTCGTAAGAGCCAGGGCAAGAATTGTGAGTAACCAAACGCGTTGTAAAAATCGTATATGGCAGCTATTGCATTTTAGCGGTTTGGCTTTGCCGAAGGACTATGAAGCAGGGCAGTACAGGAGCCGTAGCTTTGTCAAAGAACTGATGGCTACTGATTGCGGTAGAGAGGAATTAAAAATCCCACTGGGCTTGTATTTCAAAGATTTTGTACAAACCTGGTCATTATTAGTTGAGGCAACACGTGCCATCCGTCAATTATGTAAACAACGTGAATATCAAAAAGACCTGGCTCTTTTAAGAAGTATTCCGGGTATTGGAGAAATTAATGCAGCGGTAATATTATTTGAGCTACAGGATGTTGTAAGCTGAGGTTTAAGCGCTTTGATAATTTGTGCAGTTATGTAGGATTGGTTCCTAATACTCATGATAGTGGCGAATCAAAAAAAACAAAAGGTATTACTGAGCGCAGCAATCATTATCTGCGAACTGCACTGGTAGAAAGCAGCTGGAGCGTTGTCCGCAAAGATCCGGCCCTATTAATGAAGTATAAAGCATGTTGCCGCCAAGTGGAAAAAAAACAAAGCCATCATAAGGATAGCAAAACATTTATTATGAAAAATAAACTATGTTTTGAAAAATAAAAAAGAGTATGTGCCAAGTGTAGTAGCTTAGGTTTTTTAAGGCATTGTGAGCATCAAAAGTAATTTCTCATGAAAAAGGGTTTAGCAAAACCAAACCCTTTAAAACGAAATTACTTCGTCAGCCAACAAAAATGCAGCAGGTTTTAACAAGTATCCAATAAACAGAGATTTAAAACAACAGGAAGTTGAAATAGATAAAATGAGTAAATGGTGTAAAGGAGCTGAAATAACGCACACACCTACCATTTTTATTCATGGAAAACGCCTACCTGAAAATTGTAGTTTAAATGAACTGAAATACATTTTATAAAAACATTGTTTGCAAAAAAAACAAAAAGAAAACCTAAGTTAAAAAATTACAACCATATTTATTTTAAACAATTTAATTTTATCAATGATACAAAAATTAAGTAAAGACGAAATGAAAAATATTAGAGGTGGGCAATCAAAGGTAACTTGGAAATTGCACAGTTAATTTATGGTTTGTTGATCCTGTTACGGGAGTGCAATTACTGACCACATGGGATCAGTAACATGATGTTCAACGCTGGATGCAAATATCAAATAGTTGATTAGAGTTTTGAATAATCGTAACTCGAAATAGTAGGGCTCTTTTTTTTTAGATAAAAAATGTGTTCGTCCGGTTTTTGTATACACATGATTATTTGCAGAAAAGGAAAAATAACTTACATTAAATCGGGCGTTGTGATCTGGTAAGCAAGCCGGCAAAGAAGTAAATAAAGCTTTATTTCCAATTCAACTTTTAAAAAATTAAAATTGCCGATAATTCCAATTAATAATAATTACTCAGAATATAAAATGAGCTGATTCGTGAAGAGAAGGCAAATTTCTTTTACACTTACATCGTTCATTAACTATGATATGAGTTACCAGAAATTATAAAATTAGGGACTGAGAGTGTTTTATAATAAAATTTTTTTCTTGCAAGAAATCAGGTAAATGAATTGTGTACCTGAGTAAACCACAATCAAAAATTGTAACCAATAAATTTTATCAATTATGATTAAATTACCAAAAGATGAAAATGAAAAAAGTATTAGGAGGAGAACTTGCACCTCTTAGCGTTGATACAGTTTACTGTAACGATGGGACAACAACAACGCCACCCGAAGGCGATTGTTCAGTTGGTCTTTGTGATGGCCATAATGGTGTTAAAAATTGTATAGCCGGCAAAATGGGGCGGCCTTCTCTTTTTATTTTCAACGTTTTTTTATTTCATTTTTAATTCTATTCCTATTTTATGAAAAACATATTCCTCCTTATTCTATTCGCGTTGGTCCACGTTGTTATTTTTGGGCAGAATTTTACCTTTAATTGTATCAATACAAAAAAAAATGTGACGCAGCCATGTTATATTGTGCCACAGGATAATGTCTTTAATATGTTCTATCCCCTTCAATACATTAGGGATTCAGATAGCAGCTTTCACTTCACTTTAATGCCGCCTTCCATATCGTTTTTCAAAATAGGCGGAGATGCAGTAATGGTAAGCCCCGGTGATCATACGGAAGGGTATTTCAATACTTCTAGCGGTAAATTTGAACCTGCAGACAGTAATTCTATTAATTTCACTATGACGAGGATATCAAGAGGAATGACGCAGATTGTTATCAGGTATGGAATCGGAAGTGATTTTAAAGAGTTTAAATCAGTTGTTCAGTTGCTTAATGAGTACATCGACAGCACCAACCCGATGCTGAATCAAAAAGACAAACCGTGGCTTAATCCCAGTATAATATTTGCATTAAAGGAGTATGAATCTACACGGCTGGCCCACTTCCTGGTTTTGCCAGTTTTGTTCAAGAATAATTACGACAAAAATGAGCTGATACAAATGGTCCAAAAAAATATCCGGATCAGGGATCTGGAATATTGGCTGGAATTAGAGCCTGGGCGTATTTTCCTTCATACTTATTACCGGAAAATTAGTCTTCCGGATGCAAATTTCAATCTCGAAAAGTCTTTTGAAGATAAACTGTTTGCCGCTCATTTAATTCGCAAACTGCTTACCTATGATTACTTTTCAGAGTGTATGGAAAGGGGGAACGTAAAAAGCAAAATTCAGTTAATGCACGATTGGCAGCAATCCCATTCGAAATTAGAATTGTCAAATGAAGAAGATGCAGAAATGCAGCTACTTTATGCCAAAATTAAAAATATAGGACAGAATATTTCTGATGTCTTTAGTACGCTTCCGTTGATGAATCAGGAAGGGAAAATGCTGAGTAGGGAGGAAAAGCAAAAGTTGATTGCAGGAAGAAATATTATTGTTGATTTTTGGGCTTCATGGTGCGTTCCATGCAGGCAAAAGATGACCAATCTGAACAGTGATCATTTAACACTCAATCACCAACAGTACCGGATAATTTATCTGAGCATTGATGAGAATGGAGATAAATGGAAAGGGGCGCATTTTCCTTTCCTGAATAAAACAAATAGTTTTAGAATTACCGATGGCAACAATGAATTTGTCAAAAAGTTTCGCATCGGGTATATTCCAAGATATATGTTGCTGGATCAATCAGCTTTGATCAGTTCACAATTTTCTTTTGAATAAATTTAGCTTACTGAAGAAATGAAGGATTAGATTTCAAAGAATATCAAAAAAGAGATCTATAAAATATGCAAGTCTTTAATATTTTTAATACGCATAATTCTGCGCAAAGGATATTCAATTACAGCAAATTAAGAACTTGGGGGTTTATCGTATCCTTTAGAGAACCAGTATAAGGCAAAAAAACATTCACTTTTTTTTTGAAAAGTATTTCCTTAAAGATTAAATCAAAATTCCCTAGATATACTTTCTTTCTAGATTTTGGCTTCCCTTAATAGTAATGGCAATAATTATAAGTATATTTTATAAAAATATTTTTTGGCCGAAAAAATGCAGGAGATAATACGAACCTGCTTAAAAAAGAGTTAATATTTATTTATTAATTTCAATTTGTTTAAAATGAAAAAATTAAAATTAAATAGTACGATTTTTAATATAACTTTCGATTGATTCATTCGCAGTAATAATTTGTTTCTTTCACTTCTGGACCACTCTTGCCTATTATTCATAATATGATAAGAAATTATAGTTTGTGAATACAAAAACCGTAAAGGCATTCAATTTTTTTCATAATGGGTTGGGTACAATCTTAAACGATTCCTTCATTGCTCCTTTATGTCGTGGTTTAAGTCTTTTAGCTGTTACAACGAATATATACAAATGAATTTATTCATTCCTGAATTATCTCAGTTATAATCCGGAGAAATTGAAAGGGAAAAACTGTTATTGAAGGAAAAGAGCGGCTGCTTCACCAACAAAACGAATTGAGCAAAACCCTATCTTTGAATTAGAATGAACTGTTCATTTCAGCCGTTGGTGAGCAAGCGCTAAAGCCCACACTGGACACCAACTGCGGTGAGAAAAGACCGCAAAATAAGTGACTTGTAAATCTTAAATATGAACCAAAGAAGGAAGAACATATTGATTGGATTGTTCCTTATTGTGGGATTATCTGCAATACTTAAATTTTATTTTCAAACCCCCAACATGGGGATCCTATTTTTAGTAGTATTTGGTGCAATTTCAGGACTGACAACAGTTTTAGTAAGGGGTTTTATTAATCCTCCTTCCTGGTTATATCGAATTCGATTTACCGTTCTAGGAGTTTTTTACGGAATTTTCATTGGTATTTTACTTTTTGGGAAGGAAGCAATCGGGGAAAACACATTTATTATCCATGACTTAATAGAATACATAGTAATTGGCTCAGTGATAGGTGTAGTTTTTAATAATTCTGTGATGTTTAGTCAATCCCAAAAATTAAAAAGACGAAAAGGATTATTTCTACCTGAAAGACAATTAGCAAAAGATTTTGCTCTTTTAATAAACCAAAATGGAGAAAAAATCAAAGGGAAACTAGTTTTAACCAATGACCATTTGATTTTTCTTGGAAATGGGAAGGAAGAAAAAATTTTGGAAAGAGAAGTTAGTGAAATTCATCCAAATATTAGCAAAACAAAATTGCTTGGGGTACCAGATGGTTTCGGAATTGAAAACGACGATATTTTATTGAAGGTACCTTTTCCTTATTATTGGTTAAAGAGCATTAATAAAAGAAGAAAATAAAGCGACAGGGTAACAGGTGGTTTTGTGCAAGTGAGTCAGCTGGACGAGCAATGGATACCAGCACAGCAGCAACCCCTACCGTTATTTGCAAATTTAAAATCCACCATTTTGTCAATATTTAAAGTAATCTTCGGACAACAAACGCTTTGGACAGGCGCGACATTCTTTTTACGAGTTTGGGTAGGGGTAATTTTCGTCCGCTACGGTTTATCTTTATTTCATAACAGTAATATGGTTGACTTTGCTAACACCCTGAAGACAGCAAATATTCCTTTCCCTTCCTTAAGCGGATATTTGTGCAAGACAACCGAGTTTTTCGGCGGGCTGTTTTTAATTTTGGGCTTTATGAAACGACTGTTTTGCTTTTTCCTGATCATTGATATGTACGTTGCTACATTCATTTTTCACAAAGGATTATTGCTACAAAATGGTATGACAACGTTTCTGCTTTTAATTTGTTGTTTGACTTTATTACTTTCTGCTACGGATAAATTGAGTGTTGACTGGTTGGTTATAAAATATAAATTGAAAAAATGAAAACCATATATTCCACAATTTTCTTCCTGGCTATTCTAGTTCACGCTTGTGGACAGACAAATAGGCCAAATCAGCCTGCAACAATAACCAAGGACACACCTGGCATTCCGTCAAAAATAAAAATGGTTGCAGACAGTGAACCAGGGGAAACAATGATTATTTCAGGGACAATTTATTTGCCCGATGGAAAAGCACCCGCGAAAAATGCCATACTTTCCGTTTGGCAGACAGACGCCAAAGGGTACTATATTGCCGGTGGAGGTGGAGCAGGAGAATTACATCCAAGAATACATGGAAGAATGAAAACCGGTTTTGACGGGAAGTATGAATTTCGTACGATTAAGCCGGGTCAATATCCAAGCCATACTTCTCCGGCGCATGTTCATGGACACATTTCAGCGCCCGGTTTTCCGGAATATGCTATTATTTATTATTTTGAAGGAGATGATTTAATCACAGACAAAAATCGCACAGAATTAAATAGTCATCGTGGTGGGACGCCTTCTGTCATCAAATTAACACGAGACAGCAACGGAATATGGGTTGGACATCGGGACATAATTCTTGAGTATGTAAAGCCATCAAGTGAGACAATGAAGTTGCAATGGTAGGACAGTAGAAAAAACCTCCTATATTGGCGTAATGTCGAGTCTTTTGTGTTACATGCAAACCCGGGGGATGCTTGCGCCACCGGTTATCCTAAGAATATTCCAATAATAAAAAAGCTGTTGTCCTGCGGACAAATTAGAAGATTTTTGCGATCCTTGCCATATCCTTTCGTATCTGCTCTCTGGATTAAAGCGTACTTCTATCATTAATATCAATTTTCAGTAACGAAAACGAAGCCGGAAAAATTTAAAAAAAATAAGCCTAAGTACTTGATTGTTAATACAATTTCTTTCAATAGATTGCGTTTTAATAATAAATATTAACTGTTGCCTGCCAGTAACAGGCCCCAACGATTGCAAAAGACACTAACTGCCAGCAATCGTTCTTTATTTCCCCAAACACCTTAACCATATACATAACAAAAAAGGAAAAAACAATGACCAAGAACCTCAAAATGAAGAAAACATTATGGCATTTGACTGTTGCAGGCCTATTGCTTAGCAGTTGTACGAAGGATAAAGTGAAGGATTCTGATCCAATAAGCAGCCATTTCGGCGAATATATAGATGGCGACTTTAATGCCTCCCAGGGCGATTTTGCCCATGACTTTAAA
>Ga0157370_10006588_pt1 | contig 12772 bp, 8 predicted proteins | sample C35metaG_FD_113463 | JGI IMG/M metagenome (GOLD analysis project Ga0157370, IMG submission 113463) | Corn rhizosphere microbial communities from Kellogg Biological Station, Michigan, USA - C3-5 metaG | ecosystem: Host-associated > Plants > Roots > Rhizosphere > Soil | place: USA: Michigan...
ACGTCCATCGACGTGGGCGGTACCAGCAGCTCGCAAGCCATGTCTCCGGCGCTGTTATGCGAACGGCTGCGCGTGTACTTGCTGGGATCGGTATGTCCAATCCGTTGCGCGAGCGGATCGCGGGCGCCGAGGGGCACGGCTGCGAAAAGAATAAGAGGGAGAACAGTCTGTAGTCGGAGTCGGAACATGAGCATCGCTTCGTGTCAGGGATATCATATGCCCTGCTTTCGCCGACGCCGGTCGACCCGTTCCAATTGGCGGAAAATGGCGGCGTTTATCGCTTCAGGCCGAATACTCCGGTGACAGCGGCAGTCCGGGCCGTAACCTTGAAGACCTTGCCTTCCGAGTCGGATCTTTGGAGCGAACACACGCAATACCGCTCCAGCTGAGAGCCTTGCGCCCGCATCTATCCGGAGGCATTTCCGTTCCGCTCCTCCACACTGTAAAAACTCAGCGTATTATCTCCCTGCTTCATCCCCCGGTATCTCACAAACTCGCCAAACCTTTCGGGTAACTCCAGCCGGCTCGAGTGTTGGAAAATTACCAGCCCCGCGCGCCGTTGTTCAAGCGCTTCCATTGCCGCTGCGTACTCACGCTCCTTCGAATACGGGGGGTCGAGGAAAAAAATACCCGCATCGATGCCGCCGAGATGCAGAGCTGCCGAGCCCTGCACTACCTGTGCACGCCCTCCGGCCCCGAGCGTATCCAGATTCGCCCGAATCAGCTCCGCCGCAGTCCGGTTCTTCTCGATGAAAACCACGTGACGCGCCCCGCGGCTGAGCGCCTCGATGCCCACTGCCCCGGTACCCGCATACGCATCCACGAACACGGCCCCGCCGATCACCGGCATCAGAATGTTGAACAGCGCTTCCCGCAGCCGGTCCGGCGTGGGCCGCACATCCATGCCGGGCATCGACTGAATCCTTCTTGACCGGAACTCCCCGCCGATCACTCGCATCTTCTTTAATCCACCTGTTTAACCCACCTGCACCAAACCGTAGCGCCTCTGCCAGTGACCCTTGATGTAATCCACTGCTGCACAGAAATCCTGTTCCGAAGGCGGTTTCTCAACAAAGCTCCGCGCCTCACGCCGCGCCGCCGCGAGAATATCGGGATCTCTCAGAATATTCGCGATGCGCAGCGTCGGCATTCCGGATTGCTTCGTGCCGAAAAACTCTCCTGGGCCTCGCAGCTTCAAGTCCATCTCGGCGATATGGAACCCGTCCTGCGATCCCACCATCGTCCGGATACGTTCCTTCCCCGCATCGTTCAACTTGTCCGTCAGCAGGAAACAATAGCTCTGCTCCGCCCCGCGACCAACGCGCCCCCGCAATTGATGCAGTTGCGAAAGCCCGAAGCGCTCGGCTTGTTCGATCACCATTACCGTCGCATTCGGCACATCGACGCCCACTTCGATTACCGTCGTCGAAACCAGAATCTTCGTGCGGCCGCTTTTGAAGGCCTCCATTGCCGCTTCCTTTTCGGCTGCAGGAAGCCTTCCATGCAGCAGTCCGACCGCAATCTCCGGAAACACCTCGCGCGAAAGATGCTCGAACATCGTCTGCGCTGCTTTCATCGCCTGCGTCTCGGAGTCTTCGATCACCGGATAGACTACATACGCCTGCCGACCGGCCTGAATCTCGCGCAAGACCGCGCTCCACACCATCTCGATGTGGTCGGCCGTGAAATGCTGCGTTGTGAGTGGCTTGCGTCCGGGCGGCAGTTCATCAATGACCGAAACATCCAGGTCGCCATACAGCGTCATCGCGAGTGTTCGCGGAATGGGGGTCGCCGTCATCACCAGCACGTCCGGCGTGATGCCCTTTTGCACCAGCTGCAGCCGCTGCATGACGCCGAACCGGTGTTGTTCGTCGATAATCACCAGGCCGAGCTTCGCGAACTCCACGTCTTTTTCGATCAGCGCGTGCGTCCCGATCGCCACCGGAATCATTCCCGCCCGCAGCATCTCTTTAATTTTTTGCTTCTCGCGCGGCGATGACGACCCCGTGAGGGGCGCCACCACATAATCCAGCTTGTGGAACAGCGGCTTGAGTGAAAGATAATGCTGCTGGGCCAAAATCTCTGTCGGCGCGAGCACGGCCACCTGATACGCGTTCTCCACCGCGATCACCGCCGCTTCCGCCGCCACGATCGTCTTACCGCTCCCCACATCGCCCTGCAGCAGCCGGTTCATCGGGCTCGAATGCGCCATGTCGTCGGCGATTTCTTTGAGCACCCGCTTCTGGGCGCCGGTCGGCTTGAACGGCAACAGCTTCTTGATCTGCTCCCGCACCTGATCGGTCAGGTGGAACTCGATTCCCGGCATCAGCCGCGCCTTTCGGCGCTTGATTTCGAGGCCGCATTCAAGCCAGAAGAACTCCTCGAATATCAGCCGGAACTGCGCCGGAGAGCGAAACTCGTTCAGCATGCGGACCGGCGTGCCGGCCGGTGGAAAGTGCGCATCCCGGATCGCCTCCATTCGGGAAGGCAGCCGCAGTTCGCGCCGGATGCGCTCCGGAAGCCGATCTTCCAGTTCCGGCAAATCTTCCAGCACACGGTGAAGCAGAACTCGAAGGATTCGGGTATTTACCTTTGAAATCGCCTCATATACCGGTACAATCCGCCCCGTATGAAGCTGCGTTTCGGAATCCTCCTCGTCGCCCGTCAGAATCTCTGTTTCCGGGTGCATCATCTGCAGTTCGCCGCGGTACGTGTCGAATTCGATCTTGCCGAACAGGGCCACGCGCGTCCCTGGAGTCAGCCGGTCCGCCAAGTAGGCTCCGTGGAACCACTTTCCCAGAACGATCCCGCGCGAGGCGTCGGTAAATTCGGCTTCGAACAATCCCAGATGCCTGCGCCTGAGCCCCGCGACCTTTGCCGACCGCACCTCCGCAATCACCGTCGCCATCTCGCCCGGCGCGAGCTGCGCGATCGGCTTCAGATTGCTCCGGTCCTCATAGCGAAACGGGAAATAGTTGATCAGGTCTTCTACCGTTTCGATACCTTTGGCCGCGAGCATGGCGGCGCGAGACGGACCGACGCCTTTCAGATACGTGAGCGGAGTATCGTTTTCCAACTGCGGCATAGAGTGGCCCAAAGGGTAAATCCGAGTGTAGCGGCGCTGCCTCGATCGGTCCTTTCGAGGCGATAACCCCCTGCAAAAATCGCGTGTTATGCTTGTCGGCATACGAGGGACCAGTGCACGTCCGCCGCTCTGCGATTACCGCGGTCCTCTTCACACAGTGGCCCAGGCTATCCACCTTGCAATCCTGCGCCAAAGCTGCGCCGGACAGGCGTTCCGGTGGGCCAGGTTCCGGCAAAGCCGGACGGAACCGAACTTCGCTGGCTCCACCCTTTCGATCCCGCTGTAACCGAAAGGCCCCTCGCCTGAATCTATCCCTTCATTGGGTTTCCGTTCCTTTGGGTGCTTTGGGCCGACCTGATTAAATGTTCGAGTTTCTGTTCAAATACCCGCCGGCGATTTTCACGAAAGGCAAGCTTGTCCTGCTTTCGCCGTGGCCTGTGTGGCTGATGGCCCTCTTATTTGCGGCCGCTGCCGCCGGTCTGTTCTGGCACATGCAGCGCCACCGCAGCGTGCTGAAGGGCGCCCGTCCGGTTCTCATCTGGCTCGCGCAATGCGCCCTCATAGCCGTCGTTCTGTTTATGCTCTGGCGTCCCGCGATCAGCGTCGCTCGTTTGCGCCCTCAGCAGAACGTTGTCGCCGTTCTTGTGGATGACTCCCGCAGCATGGGCATCGCCGATTCGGGTACCCCACGAATCAGCGAGGCCACCAACCTTCTTAATTCAGAACTCGCTCCAGCGCTGGAAAAGAAATTCCAGGTCCGCCTCTACGAATTCGGGCACGATGCCACGCGAGTCGATAGCGTCCAGAAGATCGCGGCTACGGATAGCGCCACTCGTATCGGCGACAGCCTGCGCCACATCGCCGCGGAGGCAGGGTCCATACCACTCGGAGCGATTGTACTCCTGACTGATGGTGGCGATAATACCGGCGGAGTGGATCGCGACACCATCTCTCAGCTCCGGCAGTTGCGAGTCCCGGTTCATACGATCGGTTTCGGCCCCGATCATTTTTCAAAGGACATCGAGGTTGAGGACGTGTCGCTTGCCGCACGCGCGCTCGCCAATTCCCGGTTGAGCGCGAGAGTCGCCTTCAAACAGCATGGCTATCCAGGCGAGAAGGCGCGGCTCACGGTTCGCGAAAACGGGCATCTGCTCGGCGAGCAGCAGATCACCATCGGGCCGGACGCCGAGCAAAGCGAAGTCATCGTATTTAATACCGGAGATGCCGGGGCCCACGCCTTCGATATCGGAATCGAGCCCGAGGCCGGCGAGGAGAACACGCACAACAACTCCCTCGTGCGGCTGGTGGATGTTTCCGCGAAGAAGAAGCGCATCCTCTATATAGAAGGTGAGCCACGCTGGGAATTCAAATTTATCCGCAGGGCGTTCGACGACGATCAGAATATCGAAATTGTCAGCATGCTGCGCACGACGCAGAACAAAATCTACCGCCAGGGCATCTCATCGCCGTCGGAGCTGCAGGACGGCTTCCCGACCAAACCCGAGGAGTTGTTCGCGTACGATGGGCTGATCATCGGCAGTGTGGAAGCCAACTATTTCACGCCGGAGCAGCAGCAGATGATCCGCGATTTCGCCGACCGTCGCGGCGGCGGCGTGCTCTTCCTGGCGGGGCGCTTTACGCTTTCCGACGGCGGCTACGCGAATACGCCCATGGCGGAGATGCTGCCGCTGCGTTTGCCAAATGAAAAGACGTGGTCCCGCAATTTTGCCGATGCCAGCCTCACTCAAGCCGGCCGGGAAAGCGGAATCTGCCGGCTCGAAGAGTCGCAGGAAAAGAACATCGAGCGCTGGAAAAAGATGCCGCAGGTCGCGAATTATGCGGTGATGGGCGCTCCCAAACCGGGCGCCGTGGTGTTGATGAATGTCGCCGAGCCGGGGCATCGTTCTTCCCCTTTGCTTGCGATCGAAAACTATGGTCATGGCCGCACGGCCGTTTTCGCCACCGCCGGAAGCTGGCGCTGGAAAATGCTTCAGGATCACACCGATCGCACGCACGCCATCTTTTGGCAGCAACTGGTTCGCTGGCTGGTGACGGAGACCCCCGGCGAGGTCGTCTCCTCCACGCCGCGCCAGGTGATCTCGGACGATTCCCATGCGCCGCTGCGCGTCTCGGTGCGCGACAAAACCTTCCAGCCTGTCTCAGGCGCCACGGTTCGCGCTCACGTCGCCCGGCCCGATGGCAGATTCGACGATGTCGAGCTTCGCCCCGATCCTTTCGAAGCCGGCATCTACACCGCTGAATACAGCGCGGATCAGGCGGGTTCCTACGTCGCCGAGTTCACCGCTCATCAGGGCAAAACCGATTTCGGCAGCGACACCCTCAACTTCCGCAGGCAGGACGGCGTCGCCGAAAATTTCGGAGCCTCGCAGAATCGCGATCTTCTGCAAAAGCTCTCGAGCGATACCGGCGGAAATTACTACACGCCCTCGCGAGCGCGGCGGCTGCCGTCTGAAATCGCCGTTTCCGAAGCCGGGATTACGGCGCATGACAATCTCGATATCTGGGACATGCCCATCCTGTTTCTTCTCGTTATTCTGGTTCGCGGCGGCGAATGGCTGCTGCGGCGCAAGTGGGGTGTGGTTTGAAGCGTCTGCTGCTTATTTCCCTGGCCGCCGTAATCGCGGCGCCGGCGTTTGCAACAACTTATATAGTGACGATTGCGGGCCTTGGCGGAGAGCCCGATTATGAAACCCGCTTCGAGCTGCTCGCAAACGATACCGACAAGATTCTGCATACCGGCCCCAACGCCGACCGCTCCGTTGAAACGCTGCAGGGCGCCGCGGCGACAAAAGCGAAACTTACCGCAAGTCTGAATCGCGTCGCGTCCGAAGCCAAAGCCCAGGACGCCCTCGTTCTGATGATGATCGGACACGGCACGTTCGATGGCGCGGAATACAAGTTCAATCTGCCGGGCCCTGATATCAGCGCCGCTGAACTGGCCGCGCTGCTGAACCATATCCCGGCTACAAGGCAGCTGATTGTCAATATGACCAGCGCCAGCGGCGGCGCCACCGAAGCTCTCAAACGCGCCAACCGGACCATCATCACAGCTACGCGCTCCGGGGCCGAGCGCAATGCCACCGTTTTCGCCCGTTTCTGGGTGGAAGCGCTGCGCGATGCCGCCGCCGATACCGATAAAAACGGTCAGGTCACCGCGCTCGAAGCGTTTCACTACGCGCAAACCAAAACGGCCGCTTTCTACACCGAGCAGAAACACCTGGTAACCGAACACGCCCAGATCGACGACCAGCAGCGCGCCGGCACTTTTACGCTCGTGCGCTATGGTTCCATCGCCGCCGAAACGAGCGACCCCGCGAAAAAGGAGCTGATCGCGAAGAAAGAACAAATCGAAAACCAGATCGATGCCTTAAAGTATCAAAAATCGCTCATGGCGCCCGAAGATTACCGCAAGCAGCTCACGAATCTGCTTGTGGAACTCGCGAAGACTCAGGCGGCAATTGATAAATGAGGGTTTGGTGAAGGTTTTCGGAATCCTCGTTCTCTGCGGTCTTTCGCTTTGCGCGCAATCGCTTGAACGCGCCCGCGCCCTATGGCGCGCGCACGATTACGACGGTGCGAACAATGAGTTCCGCGCTCTGGTCAAGGCCAATCCGAAAAACGCTGCTTACCGTGTCGAATGGGGCCGCTTGTTCTTTGAGCGCTTCAACCCCGCCGAAGCCGCCAACCTTTATAACGAGGCGCTCGGCATCGATCCGCGCAACGCGCAGGCTTACCTCGGCCTCGCCGAAGTTTACGCGGATGAATTCAGCGCGAAGGCGGATCAGGCTGCCGAGAAGGCGCTCGAAATCGATCCGAAGCTTTATCATGCCCATGAGATCCTGGCCCGCATCGCGCTGGAAGACGACGACACGAAAAAGGCTGCTTCCGAAGCCGATGCTGCGCTTGCCATCGAACCTGCGGCTCTCGACGCCATCGCCGTCCATGCCTCGATCGATCTCCTGAAAGACAAGGCGTCCGATTGGGTAGCCAGGATCGGCAACCGCGGCAAGGGATTCGAGACTATTGCGCACTTCTTCGTGATCAACCGCCGCTACGACGAAGGCATCGAGTACTATCGCAAGGCGATCGCCGCGACGCCGGATCTCTGGAGCGCGCATTCGCAACTTGGGGTGAACCTGATGCGCCTTGGCAATCAGGAAGAAGCCACCAAAGAACTCCAGCTCGCTTACGACAACCATTTCCGCGATGCGGCCACCGCAAACTACCTAACGCTGATTGATTCAGAAAAGAATTACGACACCTTCACTTCGCCCACAAGCGTGCTCAGGCTCAACAAGAAGGAGGCCGACGCGCTGAAACCTTACTTCGAAGCGGAGATCGCCCGGGCAATGGCGACCTACGAGAAGAAATACGGCTTTCAGATGGATAAGGCAGTTCAGGTGGAAGCCTATCCGAATCACGGCGATCTCCTCGTCCGAACCCTGGGCCTTCCCGACGAAGCCGGCATTCTCGGCGTCACGTTTAACAACGTGATCTCGATGGACAGCCCCTCCGGACGGCCGCCAGGCAGCTTTCACTGGGCCAGCACGCTGTGGCATGAAATGAGTCACGTTTACGTGCTCACCATGACGAACGAGCGCGTCCCCCGCTGGTTTACCGAAGGTCTTGCGGTTCACGAAGAGACTGCGACTTCTCCCGATTGGGGCGATCGTCTGAGCCCGGAAATCATTACCGCTCTGCGCGACAAAAAACTTCTGCCGATTTCGAAGATCGATCGTGGTTTCGTTCACCCCACGTATCCGGGCCAGGTGATCGTCTCCTACTACCAGGCGGGAAAGATCTGCGATTACATCGCCCAACGGTGGGGTAGTTCGAAACTCGTCGATATGATTCACGCGTTCGCAAAGAACGAGCGAACCGTGGATGTGATCCGCGAGCAACTCAAGCTCGAGCCCGACGCCTTTGATAAGGACTTCCTGGCGGAAATCGACCGGCAAACCGGCTCCACAGTCAAAAACTTCGCCGATTGGACGAAGAAAATCAAAGAGGTCAATGAGCTTGCAAAAGCCGGCAAGACCGATGAGGTCATAGATCAGGGGCGCGCCGCCGAGGCGATGTACCCGGATTATGTGGAAACGGGAGACGCCTATTCCCTCATAGCCGAAGCCTGTCTGAAAAAATCGGACCGCAAATGCGCTCTGGATCAGTTAGGCAGATATTCGAAGGAAGGCGGCCGCGACGCTGCGACTGTGAAGAAGTACGCAAAGCTGCTCGAAGAGGATGGCCGGCTGAAGGAGGCTGAAGCGGCGCTCGAGCGCCTCAACTTCATCTATCCTCTGGATCCGGACCTGCACGACCGTCTGGGCAATCTGTATCTCAAAACCGGCGGCGCGAATCTCGCAGTCCGCGAGTTCAGCGTGCTGAACGCCCTTCACCCCATCGATACGGCTGGCAGCCATTACAATCTCGCGAAGGCCTATGCGGCCGCCGGCCAGAAGAACAAGGCCAGAGAGGAAGCGATCAACGCGCTCGAGGCCGCGCCCGATTTCAAGCCGGCTCAGACGCTGCTGCTCGAGGTGAGCGGCGAAAGCGAAAAATAAAACTTCATGTCCACTATCGTCTCCCCCCAGGTTGAACCGGATGTACTGCGATCGAGAATCGGCCGTTTTCGTGAAGTCGATTCGGAGATTATCCGGCAGGTGCGCCGCGTCATCGTCGGCCAGGAAGAGGTTCTGGAGCAGGTCCGGATCGGCCTTTTTGTCGGCGGCCACTGCCTTATCACCGGGCTGCCCGGCACCGCCAAGACGCTGCTCGTGCGCACGATGGCCGAAGTGCTCGGCCTCGCTTTCAAGCGCATTCAGTTCACGCCGGACCTGATGCCGACCGATATCACCGGCACGGACATCATCGAGGAAGACGCGGCCACCGGTCACCGGACATGGACGTTCGTGAAAGGGCCCATCTTCGCGAACGTGTTGCTGGCCGACGAAATCAATCGCACGCCGCCCAAGACGCAGTCTGCCCTGCTCGAAGCCATGCAGGAGCGCGCCTGCACGGTGCGCGGCCATCACTACGCCTTGCCTTCTCCCTTCTTCGTCCTTGCGACCCAGAACCCAATCGAGCTCGAAGGCACCTATCCCCTGCCCGAAGCCCAGCTTGATCGCTTTCTGTTCAACATCATGCTCGACTATCTGACGGCCGACGAAGAACTCCAGGTTGTCGATCTCACCACGACCACGCACGTGGCGCGCGCCGAGGCGATCACCACGGCCGCCGAGATTCTGGATTTTCAGCAGCTCGTCCGCATGACCCCCATCGGAGAAACGGTCGCGAGGCATGCGATCGATCTGGTACGCGCTACCCGCCCAAAGGACCCTGCCGCTCCGGATGTCGTGAAGAAATACGTGAACTACGGGGGCAGCGTCCGCGCCGCGCAGTTTCTGGTGCTGGCCGCCAAAGCTCGCGCGCTCATGAAGGGCCGTTATCACGTCAGCTTTGACGATGTCCGCGATCTCTACATACCGATCCTGCGACACCGCATCTTGTTGAACTTCCACGCCGAATCCGACCGCCTCACCTCGGACGACATCCTGCGTCAGGTACTACAGCTGAAACCCGCCCCCAGAGAGTAAGGGCGCATCTCAATCCATGCTCCAGCGTTTCCTGGATCCCGCCGTTCTCGCGTCCATCTCTTCGCTGGACCTCGTGGCGAAGACCGTCGTCGATGGCTTTGTCGCCGGCCTGCACCGCTCCCCCACCTTCGGCTTTAGCCAGGAATTCGCCGAATACCGCCAGTACACCGAGGGCGACGATCTCCGCCACGTCGATTGGAACGTCTTCGCCCGCAGCGAGCGCATCTACCTCAAGCGCTTTCGCGGCGAAACCAACTCCCAACTCCTTCTTCTCATCGACGCCAGCGCGTCCATGACTTATGGTTCAGGCAAAATCCGGAAGCTGGATTACGCCCGCTTCCTTGCGGCGTCCCTCGCCTATCTCTCTTCGCAACAGCGAGATGCCACCGGCCTCATCATTTTCGACGAAGACGTAAAGGATTATATTCCGCCTTCCACGCGCCAGGGCCAGCTCATGCGTATCCTTCACGCGATCGAAAAGGCCGAAGGCGGAACGCGCACGGATTTCACCAAACCCTTCGCTCATTTCCAGCAGTTCCTGCGCCGCCGAGGCATCGTCATCGTCATGTCGGATTTCTACGCGCCGCCGGAAGAGGTCGCGCGCGTCATCGAGCCTCTGCGGTATCGCGGCAATGAAGTCGTTCTCCTTCACATCCTTGATCCGCAGGAGCTCGATCCCAAATTCCGAGATCCCGTGCTGCTGCTCGATGTGGAAGACAACGACGCCATGGAGGTTTCGCCGGAATACGCTCGCACGGAGTATAAGCAGAAGATCGACCAGCACCTGCAGCAGCTCGCCGATAAGGCCAGCGCCGCCGGTCTCGAATACGTTTTCATGAACACCTCGAAGCCGCTCGATGTTGCGCTTCGAAATTATCTGGCGGTTCGCCAGAGGAGGCGGTAGTTGGGTTTTCTCACGCCATGGTTTCTCGGCGGACTGGCCATACTCGGCCTGCCGGTCTATGTTCACCTGCTGCGGCAATACCGGCAGAAGCCGGTCCCTTTCAGCTCGCTCATGTTCTTCGAGCGCCGCACCCAAAGCTCCATCAAGCACCGCCGCCTGAAGTATCTGTTGCTCTTCGCCCTGCGCTGCGCCTTTGTCGCCCTACTCGCGCTCGCCTTCGCGCGGCCCTATGTCCACTCCACGGTTATCGCCCACGCGAATGGCGGTCGCACTATGGTCTTCGCCATCGATAACTCGTTCAGCATGCGCCAGGGTGACCGCTTCGCCCAGGCCAAACGGGACGCGCTTACCGCGATCAACGCCATGCGGGAGGATGACCGCGGTCAGATCGTCTCCTTCGGCGGACCGGCAAAGCTGCTCAGCGACATGACTCAGGACAAGCAGGCGCTGCGCTCAGCTGCCAATGCGCTCGAGCCGGGCGATGGCGCAAGCTCCTACGCTGATTTATCACGCGTGCTCCGTTCCACGGCGGAAAGCCTCAACACCAAAATTGACGCGTACGTTTTCACGGATCTGCAGAAGACTTCCCTGCCCCCGAGCTTTTCCGATCTGCGCCTCGCGGATGGCACCAAACTCGAAGTACATCCCGTCGCGACCTCTCCGCTTCCGAACTGGACAGTCGAGAACGTCGACGCTCCCGCCCGCGTATTCGATACGAAGAAGGTCCGCACCGTCGCCACCATCGCGGGATTCGGAACTCCCGAGGCGACCCGTCATGTGACTCTGCTCGCGAACGGCAAAACGCTCGAAAGCAAAGATGTCAAGGTTCCCGCCGCCGGCCGCGCCACAGTCGAATTCCTCTCGCTCGACGCCCCTTATGGGCTCACCCGCTGCGAGGTTCGTATCGACGGCAGTGATCGGTTCCCTGACGATGATCACTGGTATTTTTCCGTCGAGCGCGCGGACCCGAAGCCCGCCCTTCTCATCACCGGCGACAACAATACCCAGAGCGCTCTCTACGTCCGGACCGCCCTTGAATCCGCCTCCGAATCCGCATTCCGAATCGAGACCATGCCTTCCAATCAGGCCGGCAACGCGAATGTAGCCAAATACGCGTTTGTCATTCTCGACGATCCCGGTCCGCTCTCGGATCGTTTTGAACAGGCGCTCGAAAACTACATCCACGCCGGCGGCTATGCCCTGATCGCCACCGGACGAAACACCACCCCCGGGCGCAAGCTTCCCGCCACGGATATTTATGTGGTCTCCATGCGGACCGCTGCCCGCGACAACGATCGCGTCCTGACCGTCGCTTCCACCGACGAGTCCTATCCCTCGTTCGCCCGAGGCCGCAATTGGGATAACGTCAGCTTCTATCAGGTCGCGAAGCTTCAGTTGCCTGCTGAGTCGCCCGATACCCGCATCGCCGCCCGGCTCTCGGATGGCTCCCCTTTGCTTGTCGATCGCCGCGTCGGAGACGGCCATGTCCTGATCTTCACGTCGGGCTTCGACAACGTGGCGAATAACCTTCCATTGCAGCCGGTCTGGCTGCCCTTCCTGGATCAGACGACGCGCGAAATGGGAGGCGTGGGCAGCTCTCTCGGCAAGTACAACGTGGGCTCCTTCGTCGAATTGCGCACCCCGAGAGAGAAAAACGTCCCGGTCGAGATCATCGGCCCGAGCGGCGCGCGCGCGTTGACGCTCGCCGAATCTTCGAAGGCGAGCACGTTCCAGTTTCCGGCGCAGGGCTTCTACGATATCCGCCGCGCCAACGGCCGTGAAGAACTCGCCGCCGTCAATCCGGACCGCCGCGAATCGGATTTCGCACTCGCTCCGGCGGAAACGGTGCAACTCTGGAAGAATACGGGTGTGGCCCCCGGAGAGGGACCGAACGGCACGGCGTCAGGCGAAGATCAACAGAAGACGGAGTTATGGTGGTGGGTGTTGGCCATGCTCGCCATACTCGCGGTTGCGGAATCGGTCCTGGGGAACAGGCATCTCACTCCCCATAAGGAAACGGCATGAATCCACTCGAAGGTCTTGCTGAATATCTCGATCGGCTGGAGCGGCGGCTCCGGCTGTTCACGTGGACGCGAGGCGCGGCGGCAATTGCTGCGGCGGCCCTGCTTCTCACCGTTATCATTGTGGCCGTTCTGATGATGGCCGCCT
>Ga0157370_10006590_pt1 | contig 12771 bp, 5 predicted proteins | sample C35metaG_FD_113463 | JGI IMG/M metagenome (GOLD analysis project Ga0157370, IMG submission 113463) | Corn rhizosphere microbial communities from Kellogg Biological Station, Michigan, USA - C3-5 metaG | ecosystem: Host-associated > Plants > Roots > Rhizosphere > Soil | place: USA: Michigan...
AATTTATTTCATAAAATCAATATTAGTGACAGCCCCTTCGGAGTAGTCATTTCGAGCAAAGTACAACGTAGCCAAGAACCACGCAGTGCTCAGCGAAGCTAAATCTGTTTCTATAGATTTCTCTGTTCCACTACCAGTGAAAAACCGGTTGGTTTCAGTCGAAATGACGAATCTTCTATGAGGGCTGCCAATGGTAGTTCGCATTAACCTGCACTTCTGCTCTATGGCTTTTGGGAAATTGGCAGAAACAAAGCAGCAATCTTCATTGGGCTTTAGTTGTTTTGGCGGGGATAGGGTCAGTACTTTCTGGTTTTCCACTTTTTGCTGTATTTTAGCAAAATACTGATTCAAAGTATTAATGCTTAGTCGCTCGCTATTAACCTTTCTTGGCATACTGTGCTGTTTGTTTGCTACAGCGCAACAAAACGATATTGAACCATTGATTAAGGCCTGGCGTACAGCAGATACCAGCCAAACCCACCGGGCAGAAGAAACCTATGCCGAACTCAAACATCGGCGGGAAGTAGTAGAAAGAATGACGGTAGGCAGGAATCAGGAATGGAAACGCTTATTGCTTGAACAGCAGAAAAGGGTTAGCGCATTGTATGCCTGGCTTGCCAACAATCCCGACGACAGATTAAAAGTAAGGATAACCATGTACGAGATTCTGGGCAAACTGGAACTCAGCGTGAAAAGAACGCCACAAGATTCGGTAGCGATTTACAACAGCGTTAAACTGGCTCATAAACTAAAAGACGAGCAGCTAAAAGCCGAAGTATATACCCTTTGTGCCGAGGTTGGCCGGGGTAGCAACAGGTATGTACTCTATAATTTAAAAGCCCTTGAACTCCAACGAAAGATTGGTTTAACGCATTTTAAGTATGTACATAACCGTTTTTTTAATGTAAGCCTTGGTTTATATCAGAGCAATAATTACCGGCAAAGCATCAATTACGGCTTGCAGTGCCTGTCGTTTAAAAATACGGCAAAAAAAACATGGGATCCCAGGGTTTACCTCTTCCAGCTCGATGTTGTAGGCGCAGCTTACCTTAAACTCGGCCAGTATGATAGTTCACGATATTATTATCAGCAAATAATTGATACGCTGACTAAAAAGCCAGATCCCGTTTCACAGGTTCATGTTTTATGGCTGGGCATTGCCAAAGGTAATATCGGCCATTCCCTTATCTTACAGGGTAAGGAAACGGAGGGCATCCCGCTGGTAAACCAGCAGTTAACGAGCGCCAGGGAGATAAAATCTTACAACAACATGGCCATTGCACAAAATATCCTGGCCAGTCTCGATTTTAGAAATCAATACTATAGTGAGGCTGTTGCCAAATGGAAGCTGGCTTACCAATGGGCATTGAAGAGCGAATATTATGTGATAGAACAAAAGCTATTGTCGCTAAAAGGCCTTGCCGATAGCTATCGTAAACTTAACCAGGCAGATAGTGCCTATAAGTACAGCGATCTGTACAACAAATTAAACATGGAGCGCCTGTCAGATCTCAGCTCGATGCAACTATCGGCCATTAAAGCTAAAATGGAGTTTGATGATCTGCAAAATAACCTCGAAGTAATTAATGCCCGGCTAACCAAAGAAAAGCTAACGCGTAATTTTGTACTTGGGGGTGTTTTTTTATTGATGGTTATTACTTTGCTGCTTTATAACAGGCAAAGGCTTAAAGATAAACACGGAGCAGAAATGCTGCGTCAGCAAAGAACGGCTGCCGAGAAAGAGGTGAGTGAAGCGCGCGATAAGATTAAGGTTTTTACACAACACATCCGCGAAAAGGAAAAACTCATCAAAAGCCTTGAACAAACCATCAGGCACAATAATGGAACCGATGCAGCCGAAAAGGAAATCATTAACGAAAGTTTGCTGCATTATGTGTTGCTTACCGATGAGGAATGGAGCAGGTTTAAAGAAGCTTTTAATAAGGCTTATCCCATATTCTTTCATCGGTTAAAAGAGTTAATCCCCCGCATTAATCCGGCAGAAGAGCGTTTGGCCAGTTTAATCGGCCTGCAATTAAACAACAGGCAAATTGCGAATATGCTGGGCATTAGCGCCGATAGTGTGGCACGAAGCAAGCGACGCTTAAAAAAACGTATCGATCTGCCTGATAATGTACTTCTGGAAGACTATATCTTAACCTTAAACGACTAATCCTTTCATCAAAGCGCATCGGTTTCTTCTAACCCGATGCCTGCCACCTCAGGCCCAACGATATTTCAGCATGTAGCGCATTTTTCAGGAATGCCCCTAAATGCCCTGTTAGGGGCATAATGTATCAGTTGTCCGCTTTTTGTCCGCCCTGTAAAACATATTCCTATAAGGTTTATGATAAAATTTGCGCATGCCTAAATCCAAAAGAAAGTTAAGTATTCCGCTTGTGATCATTTTGGTGGCACTATGCCTTATGATTCTGATTTGGCTATATTTTTCTTACCGCATATTAAAAATCTAAATATGAAAAAAACGCTACTATTTTTTCTGTTGTTTATTGCTGTTCATCCATTAATGGCTCAAGATGTTTGGTTGCAAAATCATTTCTCGCCAAATTCAGGGTCGGCGTTAAGTAATTTCGAAACGGTAACGGTATTGATTAACAATAACTCGGGTGTAATTATGCCCTCAAATACGATAACCGTTAATTATTCGATTAACGGCGGTGCAACAGTATCGCAACTGCTAAGTACAAATTTAACAGCTGGTGCCAGCTGGAATTTTTCTTTCAATACAAAAGCAAATCTGTCTGCTCCCGGAATCTACGTTATAAAGGTATGGGTCGCGCGGGCTGGAGATACAAACTCATTGAACGATACTTTACAATGGACCGTACAAAATGGTTGCCCGTTAACCATGAATCAACCTGCAAACCAGCAGGCCTGTAACGGAACAAGTACAACTCCGTTTAATTTTACCAGTGGCACTTCCAATGTGGTTTATAGTTGGACGAATTCAAATCCGGCCATAGGTTTGGCAGCAAGTGGCAAAGGCAATTTGCCATCGTTTAATGCCGTAAATAGCGGAACAGGTCCGGCTGCCGCAACCATAACCGTTACACCAAAACTCGAAACGAGCCAAACCTACAGTTACACCGGAAACATGCAAACATTTGTAGTGCCGCCAGGTGTAACCAGCATTACGGTTGATGTAAAGGGTGCACAGGGAGCAAGCGCGATTTACAACCAGCCGGTTACAAAGCCCGATGATTTAGGCGGGAAAGGAGGTAGGGTGAAAGCCGGATATCCGGTTACACCGGGACAAACACTTAATATTTTTGTGGGCGGTATTGGCTACAATGGTGGTGGTACCGGAGCAGGATCGATAGCACAACCCGCCGGTGGGGGTGCTTCCGATATCAGGATAGGCGGAACAGCATTAGCCAACAGGATAATTGTAGCTGGTGGTGGCGGCGGTGGTGGAAACAATTGTAGCAACAATGCCGAGCCTGGAGGAGCGGGAGGAGGTTTAACTGGTGAAACGGGTTATCAATGTGGCAACCAGTCGGGTACAGCGGTTGGGCAAGGTGGAACACCATCGGGCGGTGGAGCAGCAGGTACCACACCTGCAACAGCAGGACAGCTGGGCGTGGGTGGCAATGCCGGTGGCCAGGGCACAGCCTCCGGTGGTGGTGGCGGCGGTTATTATGGCGGCGGTGGTGCCGCTTATGGTGGTGGCGGCGGAGGCAGTAGCTATACCGATCCTTTGGCCAATGATGTAGAACATACACAGGGTTTTCAAACAGGCTTAGGCGAAATTATCATTACTTATGAGCTGCCATGTGCCAATCCGGATACCAAAACTTTTACTTATACCATCAGCCCTACAGCAACTGTTGTGCAACCGGCCGATCAAAGCGTATTTGGTGGAAGCAATACCACAGCAATCAACTTTAACAGTCCTACAACTGGCGGATATCTCACGTTCGACTGGATCAATGATACCCCTGCCATAGGCCTTACGTCAAATGGCACCAGCAATATTCCTGCTTTTGTTGCAACGAATACAACCAATGCACCGCTTACTGCTACGGTTACAGTTACACCAAAATTAATCAGCGGCATTTTAGATATTAATCAAACCGTAACAGGCAATTGCGTAGCGAATATCTCGCAAGTTAATATTGCACAATCTTTCAAAGCAGGGGGCAATTCTATGGCAGGAGCGGGTGTTTTACTAAATTCATTGGGAGGCAATGGAACCGTTACTGTTTCTCTGTGGGATAAACTGCCCAACGCCGGGGGCGTGCAGCTGGCCACAGGTACCGTGGCATCTTCTCCAAATTCGTGGGCAGATGTTTATTGGTCGCCGGTTGCAGTTACTCCGGGTACTACCTATTATTTAGTGCTTTCGGGCACAAACACAGCCAACTGTTTTGCCGGCAACATTAGTAATCCATACCCCGACGGACAGGTATATGCCAATAGCGGCTATCAATCGTTTCCAACTTTTGATTTTGCCTTTCGAACTTATGTTCCCGGTTCGGTAAGCTGTACGGGTACACCGCAAACTTTTAAGATTACCGTAAAAGCGCTAAAACCCGATGCGAATGGTATCATGTATGTGAAAAAAGGAAGCAGTGGCAATGGCGATAGTTGGGCAAGCCCAATTTCAGAACTGGCTGATGCATTAGTGGGGGCCAAAAGCCTGAATGCTGCTACACCAGGCAAGGTAAAACAGATTTGGGTAGCTGGAGGTATGTATAAGCCGATGTATAACCCGGCAGATAATGCTTTTGGTATTCCGGCGGGACGGAACAACACCTTTTTACTGGTTAAAGATGTGCAGGTATACGGTGGCTTTGCCGGTAGCGAAAACGCGCTGCCGCAACGCGATTTAAGCATCGCTGCCAATGAAACCATATTGAGTGGCGATTACAATGGCGACGATGTTCTTTCCGGCTATGGCACAACACTAAATTTAACCGGAAATACAGAAAATGCCTATCAGGTGGTGATGGCAGCAGGCGATGCCGGAACTGCCTTGCTTGATGGCTTTACCATCAGCGGAGGTAATGCCAATGGCGGCAACCTGCCGCAAATTAATGCACAACAATTTTTGGTAAGCTCGTGGGGAGGCGGCATGTACGTATCTAACAGTCCAACCTTGGCGGTAAACAAACTTCGTTTTGTAGGCAACAAGGCCAGTACGGGAGGTGCTATGGCCATTAACGGTGCTGCTGCTGCACCTCAAATGCAAGCGCTTGTTTTTGCCCAAAACTATGCCGAACAATCGGGAGGGGCATTATACGGCGCTCAAAACATGAACTTAACCAATTGCTCCTTTATCGGAAACAAATCAGCCGACCTGGCGGGAGCCCTGTTAAAAGCAGGAGGTATTTTATTGGCCGATCGGTGCTTTTTTGCCGGAAATGCCAGTGCAAACAGCGGTGGGGCTATTTATGATCAAAGCGCGCAGGGTAATACCTATATCAATACGGTATTTGCTGCCAATCAATCGGGTAACAAAGGAGGTGCTTTATTTGTAGGTAATATTTTTAACACCCGCACCAATAGCTTTATCAACTGTACTTTCTCAGGAAATACGGCAACTCAGGGGAGCGCAACTGTAGAGTGGACCAGTGCCACCACCACCTTCCAGCAACAGCTGGCCTTTGTGAACTCGATTGTAAACGATGGCGAAAACGCTGTTGGTGCCGGAGGAGAAGTTAAGGCTTATCTCAAAAATACCCTGCTTAAACAAAGTACAGCAGTTTCGGCCAATGTTATTTTACAAGGTAATTCGGCCAGCCTGCTCAACATCGATCCCTTGTTTACCGACGCTGATGGTGCCGATAATTTATTGGGCACATCCGACGACAACCTCACCTTAAAATCGACCAGTTTAGCCGTTGGAGCAGGCGATAATAGCTTGTACACCGGCAATATCAATACCGACAAAGACCTGTTGGGTAATACGCGCTTAACTGGAACTCAAATAGATCTGGGTGCTTACGAAGCCTTGGTGCAGGCACAAACCATTACGGCAGCTAACCACACCAAAACTTATGGCGATGCAGCTTTTGAACCCGGTGCAACAGCTAGTTCGGGATTAAGCGTAAGCTATGCATCAGCAGATAACAACATAGCCGAAGCTTTTCAGGATGCTGCGGATGGGAATAAATGGAAACTGAATATCAAAAAAGCCGGTACGGTAAACATTACGGCCAGTCAGCCCGGTAATGGTGCTTTTAGTCCCGCTGCAGATGCGGTATTCAGCCTGGTAATCAGTCAGCGACCGGTAACAGTAAGTATTAAATCTACTGCGATACTTAGCAAGGTGTACGATGCCGGTACTGCAGGAACGGTTCTTCCAACCGATCTTACCCTGGCCAGTGGCGATGTGATTAATAACGACGATGTGCAGCTGAGCCTGAACTCCAGTGCAGCGCAGTACGATACGCCGAATGCCGGAACCGGAAAGACAATTACCTTGCCCATAAACCATGTTTTATTAACCGGTTTACAGGCAGGAAATTATAAAGTAGCCAATATTAGCGATCTCTCGAACTCCACCGCTTCAGTAACGCCAAAACCATTAACCATTACTGCCAATAATTTCAGTAAAGTGTTTGATGGCTTTGGCTATAGTGGTGGTAACGGGGTAAGTTATGGTGCTTTTGCCCTTGGCGAAGACCCGGCTGTACTTTCAGGAACACTTAGCTACAGCGGTACATCGCAGGGCGCTATAAGTACGGGCAATTACACCATTGTGCCTGGTGGACTAAGCTCGGCCAATTATGCCATCAGTTATACGAATGGTCAGCTGGTTATTTCACTCAACAACGTAAATATTTTAACCTTTAACAGTCAGACAGCAGGTAGCTTGGTTAATAAAACCTATGGCGATGCAGATCTCAATGCATCGGCCAATGCCAGTTCTGGTTTGCCGGCAAGTTACCAAAGCAGCAATTCATCGGTAGCAACAGTAAATGCTTCGGGGCAGGTAAGCCTGTTGGGTACAGGTACAACCACTATTACGGTAAGCCAGTCTGGCGATACAAATTATGGGCCGGCTACACCGGTGACTTTTCAGGTACAGGTAGCCAGAAAAACACTAACGGTTACAGCAAACGATTTTAGTAAAACCTATAATGGAGTGGCTTATACCGGAGGTAATGGCGTAAGTTATAACGGCTTTGTAAACGGCGAAACAGCAGCTGCACTTAGCGGAACCATCCGCTACAATGGCAGCTCACAGGGTGCCCTTAATACCGGAAACTACACCATTATACCCGGCGGATTAACCTCGGCCAATTATGATTTCGATTACCGGAACGGCACACTCAGTATTGTGCCATCTGGTGCCAATGTAATTACTTTTAACAATCAGGTAACAGGTGCTACTTTGTTGCTGACCTATGGCAATCCGCTTGTCGATGCAGCTGCTGTAGCTTCATCAGGTTTGGCCGTAAGTTACACAAGCAGCAATCCGGCAGTAGCGCAGGTAAATGCTTCAGGGCAGGTACAAGTTCTGGCAGCAGGAATTGCAACCATTACAGCCAGTCAGCCCGGCGATGGTAACCATGCCGCCGCTACGCCGGTAAGTTTTACCATCAGTGTACAACAGAAACCGTTGACCATTACTGCTAATAATTTCAATAAAACGTATAACGCGGTGGCTTACACCGGAGGTAACGGAGTAAGCTATAACGGATTTGTAAATGGCGAAAACGAACAGGCTTTGCAGGGTGCCCTAACTTATATGGGTACGGCCATTGGTGCTAAAGAGGTAGGGAGCTATTTTATTAGCCCAACTGGATATACCTCCGGCAACTATGCCATTACTTATCAGGATGGAAGCCTAACTATAACCAAAGCAAGCTTAACCATTACGGCTCAGGCTAAAAGTAAAGTTTACGGCGACGCTGATCCGGCATTAACTTATACGGCTACTGGTCTGGTTGGTAGCGATGCCATTACAGGTGCTTTAAGTCGCGCAGTGGGAGAAAATGCAGGTACTTATGCCATTGGTCAGGGTATACTTTCCGCCGGTGCCAATTACAGCATCAGCTATGTGCCGGCCAGTTTCAATATTAGCAGCAAAACGCTTAGCATTACCGCTCAGCCTAAAAGTAAAGTTTACGGCGATGCCGATCCGGCATTAACTTATACGGCTACTGGTCTGGTTGGTAGCGATGCCATTACAGGGGCTATAAGTCGTACGGTTGGCGAAAATGCAGGTACTTATGCCATTGGTCAGGGTACACTTTCCGCTGGTTCCAATTACAGCATCAGCTATGTGCCTGCCAGTTTCAATATCAGTGGTAAAACGCTCAGCATTACTGCTCGGCCTAAAAGTAAAGTTTACGGCGACGCTGATCCTGCATTAACTTATGCGGCTACTGGTCTGGTTGGTAGCGATGCCATTACAGGCGCTTTAAGTCGTGCGGTGGGCGAAAATGCAGGTACTTATGCCATTGGATTAGGAACGCTTAACGCCGGTGCCAATTACAGCATCAGCTATGTTCCGGCTAGTTTCAATATTAGCAGCAAAACACTTAGTATTACCGCCCAGGCTAAAAGTAAGGTTTACGGCGATGCCGATCCGGCATTAACCTATACAGCTTCCGGTTTGGTAGGAACCGATGCCATTACAGGTGCCTTAAGTCGTGCTGTAGGCGAAAATGCAGGTACTTATGCCATTGGATTAGGAACGCTTAACGCCAGTGCCAATTACAGCATCAGCTATGTGCCGGCTAGTTTCAATATTAGCAGCAAAACACTTAGTATTACCGCCCAGGCTAAAAGTAAAGTTTACGGCGATGCTGATCCTACATTAACTTATGCGGCTAATGGTCTGGTTGGTAGCGATGCCATTACGGGTGCTTTGAGTCGCGCTGTGGGCGAAAATGCAGGTACCTACACCATTGGATTGGGTACACTTAACGCAGGTGCTAACTACAGCATCAGCTACTTGTCGGCAAACTTAAGCATTACCAAAGCCCCACTTTTAGTAAGCGCGAATCATGTGGCCATGTGCGAAGGGAATAACCTGCCTGTTTTTGGGGTAGCTTATTCGGGTTTTAAAAATGGTGATACCGAAAATAGCCTCAGCACCAAACCAACAGTAGCTACGGTGGCCAATAGCAGTTCGGCTGCAGGTAATTACCTGCTTAATCCGGCAGGGGCAGTTAGCAGTAATTATACCATCAGTTATGCAACGGGTAATTTAACCATTAATGCATTGCCCGTTGTTAGTATTACCAGCAATAAAGGACTCAGCATAAGTAAAGGAGAAACGCTAAATCTTTTGGCAACTGGTGGCGGAAATTACAGTTGGAGTATGGCAAACGGGATTACAGGTGGCCAAAACAGTGCTATGTTAACCATCAGGCCGGGCCAAACCACTACCTATAACGTAACGGTTACCAATGCCAGTGGCTGTAGCCGTTCGGCTAATCTTACCATCGAAGTCCGCGATGATTTTGAAGCCGTAAAAGCCAATAACATCCTCACACCGAATGGCGATGGGGTGAATGACCTTTGGGTTGTTGAAAACATAGATGCCTATCCGAACAACACCGTGCAGATCTTCGATCGTGCCGGAAGGGTGCTGTTTTCTAAAAAAGGATACACTAACACCTGGGATGGCACCGTTAACGGGCAGGTATTAACCGAAGGTACTTATTATTACATTATAGATTTTGGGACAGATAAGCTTAAGAAAAAAGGTTTTATTACGCTGGTTCTACAGCAATAAGGATTTCCGGTTCACAGTTAATATAGCTTCACGATGAAAATAAAATGTTCGATATTATTCACCGCTATGCTGATTGGTTTTTCGGTTGGCTTAAAAGCACAATTGAATCCGCTTCAGGCACAATACTATACCAATCGCTATTTGGGTAATGCGGCAATGGCCGGAATAGAAAAAGGCCTGGCCTTAAATCTGAGCCACCGCTCGCAATTTAGTGGTATGCCCGGGGCTCCGGTATCGCAGAACCTCACGGCCGATTATGGCTACAACAGGGTAGGTATGGGGCTAAATGTAACCCTCGATAAGGCGGGTTTGCAAAATTTTGTGCGGGTACTGGCTAGTTACGCCTACCATTTGCCTTTAAACGAAAGCTCGATCCTGCATTTTGGCCTTTCGGCCGGAATTATGAACCAGCGTTTGGCCACCGACGAAATTAGTGGCAATCCAAATGATTACCTGGTGGGGCAATACAACCAGCGTCAAACACATTTTGACGGTGATTTCGGATTGGCCTTAACTACCGGAAAGATCAGTATTGAAGGCGCTTTACCAAATTTAAGAAACCTGTTCTGGAACGATAATGGCAGACTGGCCGATCTGCCTACCTTTTATTCGGCAGTGAGTTATAAAATCCCCGTTAACGATGCCGAGCTCGAACCTAAAGTGGCATACAGGGGGATTAAAGGCTTAGCAAATATTTGGGATGCCGGTGCCCAGCTGAGTTTAGTAAAAAAGCAAATTATGCTTAACGGCATTTATCACAGCACAGGCAGTACGAGTTTTGGAGTAGCCCTCGATTATCAGAAAAAGTACCTGATCTGTTTTTCGCACACCTTGCCAACCAGTGCTTTAGCCAATTATGCCAATGGCGATTTCGAAATTAACTTAAGGCTTAGGCTTTAAGTCTGCAGGCACTGAAGCGATTTTTTTAAATCCGGTAAGGGTTAAGCTTTTATACGAAGGCGTTAATTCATTTTTTTTAAATATATAGTTGTCATCCCGGAAGCACATAAGCCCTCAAAACTGAGGGCTTTTTGCTGTATAATCCGCTCGTAATTTACTGTATTTTCAAGCCTGGTACATTTAAGATATTACGGAATTGTAACGGATCTGCTTCGGGTCATTGCGAAGCAATTCCGAAGATTATCCGAAGGAACTCCGAAGAAATAGCTAAAAAATAGTCTTTTTATGCTGCACTAATTTTAAGCAGCTGTTTAAAAATGAATAAAAAATTCACCGGTCTACCATGTGGGTGGAGACACCTATTTCTAGGAAATGCAGATGGGCGGTGTCTCCACCGCCCATTTGATATTTTTGCAGAAATTTAAACAGTTTCTAAATCAACGCCATGATAAAAAGGATAGATCTGTAGCTTAATGAATCTGCGGATTGCGTACCACTGACGTTATTTAATTATTATTTATTAATCTGTGATTTATTCGTTTATATCGTTCCGTCCAACAGGGCCATAGCACGGTATCTCCGTTCTACTCAAATACGGCCTAATAAATTTTTCGGGCTCCACTGCCCCAGCCATTTCACTGGCTTCGAAAGAAAAATTTTCAGCCGGTGGTTTTTGTTTTTTCATATGCCTCTAAGTTTTTAATTGTATTCAAGCTAGCTACGCTGGTCTTTTTGGCAGCAAAAAGAAAGAGCCCTTCGGCGGCGGTGAGCCGAGGCAAGAAAGAGCAAATAAAATCAATTAAACTTTACTTAAATTGATTTTTATACCAATAAATTATCCATCAGGCATTATCCCTGGTGTTCGGGCGTACCGTTAGGGTCCATCCATACATATTCCCAGTGGTGCCCGTCCAGGTCGTCGAAACTGTGCTGGTACATAAAGCCATAGTCGGTAGCAGGATTTGGTATGGTAGCACCGGCAGCCACAGCTTTGTCTACCATTTCGTTAACTGCATCTTTGCTGTCGGCCGATAAAGCGATGGAGGTTTCTATTGCTTTGTGGGCATCTACAATTTCTTTCTGGGTAAAAGTCTGAAAAAAGGGTTTGGTAAGCAGCATCACATAAATGGTATCGCTAATGATCATACAGGTTGCCTTCTCGTCGGTAAATTGGGGATTAAAAGTATAACCAAGTTTGGTAAAGAATGCTACAGAACGGTCGAGGTTTTCGACTGATAAGTTTACAAAAATTTGAGTTGCCATAATTGTTTTGAGTTTGAGTATACCCAAAGGTACGGCTATGCTTGCTTGGTGTAAATGTGTAAAAACGACAAGTTAAGGGGTTAAACGCGACTAATGATTTTAATTAAAACAAGGTTTGCCGGTTTAGCTTAATGGTGATTTTCTACAGTAGTGAGGTGAGATGTTTTTCACCATCTAAGGACATTTAGAAAGATGGCACGATTGCCAGTTTTATTTCATCACCTAAGACATATAAGCTCATGCAAGGGGAATTGCACCTACATGAAACTTATATGTCTGATATGGTTTTATTTTAGATGGTAATATATGAGTTGTAATCATCAATATTAATGACATTCCCTGAACCACGCAGTGCTCAGCGAAGCTAAATCTATTTAAAGATCTCTCCATTTCGCTGCGCTTCAGTCGAGATGACGGTTCTTCTATGGGGGTTGTCAATGGCGAAGGATCTGCTTTAATACTATACGAGGCGTTTCGATAGATGATCAATGCTGATTTTGAACGAGAGAACAGCCATTATGGCCATTCAATCATTCAAAACTCAACCATTCAAAATTCCATTACGCCAGTACTTCTTCGCGCATTTCCTGGGCTGCTGCTACCATTTCAATCAGTGCTTTTTTGGTTTCATCCCAGTGGCGGGTTTTTAATCCACAATCAGGGTTTACCCAAAGCTGATCGGCCGGAACCACGGCTTTCGCTTTCTCTAAAAGCTGCACCATTTCTGCCCTCGAAGGTACCCTTGGCGAGTGAATATCGTAAACACCAGGGCCAATTTCATTCGGATATTTAAAGTCGGCAAAAGCATCAAGCAATTCCATTTGCGAACGCGAACATTCAATGGTAATTACATCGGCATCCATATCGGCAATATGCTGTATAATATCGTTAAA
>Ga0157370_10006592_pt1 | contig 12768 bp, 11 predicted proteins | sample C35metaG_FD_113463 | JGI IMG/M metagenome (GOLD analysis project Ga0157370, IMG submission 113463) | Corn rhizosphere microbial communities from Kellogg Biological Station, Michigan, USA - C3-5 metaG | ecosystem: Host-associated > Plants > Roots > Rhizosphere > Soil | place: USA: Michigan...
CTGCTCCGCACTGGCGGGCCCCATAAGCTGGCGAGCATCCGGCGAGCTGCCCTGACCGACGCTGGTTGTCACCTGACGCTCGACGGCCTGCGGAAGCGCGAGGATGGCCTGATCCAGCGCATCGCCGCCGCAGCCCACGGCGACCTGCTGGAGCGCCAACGCGAGCGCGGCTGGCGAACTGTGGAGGAAGCCGTCCGTCATTCCGGTGAGCTAATCGAGACAGTGCACGACGAACTACACGACGGCTTACCGCTCCTCTACGCGCTCGCGCCAAACTCGGACGAACGGCTGCGGCGCGGCTTCATGTGGCAAGCGCTGGTCGGCGTTTCGGCAGTCACGGAGCACCTCCGCCAAATCGTGCGGTTGCACGCCGGTCCGGGCCCGCATACCGGTGTCGATTACCTGTTCGCCGACATCGCTCAGCACGCCCTATTGGTGACCTTCCCGGACTGCGATGACAAGGAGATCGCGCACGACATCTTGGTTAGCCTGGAGCGCTGGGACGTCGAGGCTTTCATCCCGGCGATCAAGGCCCATCCAGATGGTGATGCCTTTTTGAACCGTTGGGGTGCCTGGCTGACATCCTGCCATCCCACCTGTGCATACCAACGGACTGATATCGTCCGGCTCTGCTGCCGGCCGCATCAGCTGACGGTTGCCCTCGGGGAGTTTGCCGTTAATTACCACGAGCTGCTGACTGGCGAGCTCGCGAACTTTGTGGCGGAAGAAATGCCCACGACATGACCGAGGCGTGACAGGAACGTCATAAACACTGGCTGGTCCGCGCCGGATCAGGTGGCAATCGATAGACACCTGGCGGTTAGCCACGTCAGTTCGCTCAGGTCCGCGATGAGGGCAAGTCGCCACTCTCCCCGTGGCTCGCCCCAATGATTGGACCGCCCCTCCCAGGATGAGCGTGATCAATACCCGGAACTGTCCAGAATTTGACCAGAGGATGGGCTGGCCCATTTGGTAGGCGTGCCGAAAGCTCCGGACGGTGGGAGAGGAACGTGAAGTGAGGTATCAGAAGACCGTGCCACCGATCGCCGGAAGGGGCTTCGGCCGAGGCTGTCCGTTTACTTCGCCGTACTTGCTGCGGTCTTATCAGTCGGCGCTGCACACCCAATGGCGACAGAGAGGGATCGTCCCCATGCGGGGTCTGCTGACGGTCAAGGCGCTTGCGGCGATCCGGCAAGTGGCAGACTGCGCTCGGGCGGCTGCCGTGCGGAGAGATTTGATAATGGCCGGTACAGGCTTCACGCCGCGGAGCATGAGCGTTGTCTCTGCGCAGAAACTACCGGTGGATTGCGGCATGGGAGACATCTATGGGTCAAAGTGGACCCATGGGCTGTTGGCTGCGGTCACTGGTCAGCGACCGCAGGAAGTGCGTCATAGCGTCGAGTGGGGTGTGGCCAATTTCTTGGAAGCTCGCGGCGACACACATGGCGCACACCGTGACGACTACCCAATCGCCTTCGTGCTGATAGTAAGGGCGCCCAACATTGGAGGCGAGGTTCTATACTCGCCCACCAATTCTGATGAGTTGTCTGGGGTCCTTTCACTTGCCGCCGGAGACGCATATGCCATGCGCGCAGATCGCATCCTTCATGCGGTCGCGCCTGTAAGCGATGGCACGCGGGCAGCGCTGGTATTCGCCTATAATTTCGCCGGAAATGAGGTACAAATTACTCCATCGGCTTCCATGTTATATGAATGAATTGCAAGCAAGCGTGGTAAATTACTTTCAGGAGATCCTGATGACAGAATCAATCATCGCAGCAGATGGCATTGAGCTTGATGCGACTTGGCAGCCGGTGTCCGGTGACTTGCGCGGGGCAGTACTGCTCGTGCATGGAATTAATGCCAATAAAGATGAAGGTGGTATGTACCGGCGGCTCGCCGAGTATCTGGCGTCACAAGGCTTAGCCTCACTGCGATTCAGTTTCCGTGGTCACGGCGATAGCGAGGGCCAACAACGCGGTGCAACGGTGTCCGGCGAAATGTTGGATTTGTGGGCTGCCATGGACTCTTTAACCGAGCGTGTTGGTCCCGGTCATCCGATTTTCGTAGTGTCATCAAGCTTCGGCACCGTCGCGACAGGCCTCCTTCTTCCGTTCCTAAAATCGCGATATGACATTCAGGGGCTGGTGCTATGGAACCCTGTGCTTGACGTCGCAGGCACTTTCGTCTGCCCCCGTACGCCGTGGGCGCGAGAGAATTTCACTAAAGATGCATACGATATGCTCGACCGCGAAGGCTACATGCTGCTAGATGGCGAGTTCGAGGTGGGTAGGGTTCTTGCCGATGAAATGGGACGCCTCGACCCGCGCCCCTCGATAGCGTCCAGCGGACTGCCTCTCCTTATCATCCATGGCGATGCAGACAGATATGTGGACTATCACGTCAGCGCGACATTTGCAGCCCATGCTAAAGCTGCTCTCGTGACGATAGCTGGCTCGGATCATGGATTCGATGAGCCATCAGATGAAGCTACCGCTGTGCGCGAGACCGCCTCGTGGATAGGCAAGCACATTGCTGCGTAGGGGAAGACCTCTATTAGTTCCTCCCGAGAATGCAACCCTTGGCGTGGGTACGCGTATCGGGCAATACACAGTACTTGGGGTACCGGCAGAAGCACGTCTCCACGGAACGCTCTCCGCCCCCATCGAGGTCACCACAATCGGCGCGCGCACCGTCGTTGGGCACCACGTAGTGATATACGAATCGACCGTGATCGGTAGCGACTGTTATGTAGATGATCACTGTCGAATAGGTTATGGAAGCAAGCTCGGCAATGGCGTTCGCCTGATGTACGGGGGCTTTGTGTGCGACCGCGTCAACATTGGCGCCAATGCTCGGGTGGCAGGTTTCGTCTGCGACCGTGCGGTAATCGGCGAAGGAGCTACATCGATGGGTAATCTCGTGCACGCTTACACGGATCCGCATGCGGACTGGTGGGGGCCCGATGAAGCGGCTCCTACAATCGGCGCGGGTGCAACCGTCGGTTATGGAGCGCTGGTCGTTGGCGGTGTACGTGTCGGGCCAGGTGCATACATAGCCGCCGGCGCGGTCGTGACCCGCGACGTCGATGCTGGTTCAATAGTCACGGGGATCAACTGCCAGACGGCGCGCGCCGTTTGGAAGGGACGCCACCTGGGCTAACAAATTACACAAATGCAGTTGCCTCCGTATCACTCCCGGCATCGTCTTTTGGAAGCTGAGTAATAAGCGGAGGGTCGAATGCAACTGCCCTCAGCATCGGAGGAAACCTTTTCCGAACGTCAGCGCGTGGATGTTCCACATACATCGCTGGCAGGAACTCGTCTGCTGGAATGATGGCTCTCAGAGGTTCAGTTCCGAGCATCCGTGCCGCGGCGTCGCGAGTCACAACGTAGCCGAATGTGCAATGGCTATATCCAGGTATGACGAGATGCTCAGTGACGCGGGTGTCTGGCCCAATAGGAAATCGCCCTAGATAAATGAGGTCCCACGCGACTTGATCTTGCTTCAGCCCATGCAAAGCACGGCGAAACCTTGAGTGAGCGTTTGGTGCTATGACAACATCGTCTTCGACGATGATTCCAAACGGAGCAGGCGAATTTGCGATTGCATGCCAACAGTGAATGTGGGCAATGCTGCATCCGACTTCGCCCCACTTGAGTGGTCTATTCCACCACATGTTACCGCTCTGCCGTTGCTCCCAATCGAAAAGTTGGTACCCGCTGGAAGCGAGGGTTGCATGTGATAAGCGCAGGCCATCGGTCTCTATCGGCCAATCACTGGTGAACTCTACTGTCGCCTTGAAACCGGCTCGTTGCAGCTGTAACTCCATCCATTGTCGGCGGTCGTGTCGGCGCGGAAGGTTCACTACAAAGAGGGGCGTATGACATTCGATCATGATCAATGACTAACTCGTAGTAGTCACGATACTGAACTGCGACCGCTTTCCCGCTGGTCGGCACATAAGACTTACGAGACCTCCATCGGCGAGGTCCGGAATTTCTGCTATGCCACCAACTCGCGCTGTTCTAGCTAGAACGATGAGGTCATCGTCCAACGATACGTGGCGAGCGATGAACGAGAGATTCCTAGCAGCGATCTTGCCATCTAAGAAGCATCTTGCAGCTCCTTGGACGCCTAGGGTCAAGCACCCGCCCATAAGCGTGACGGAAATCCCGCTCTTTAAGTTAAGGCGCGCAAAGATGCTAACGTCTGTTTCCACTGTGCCGTCCGCATTCCATTCAGGAACATAGTGGTCCTGCCCGACAATGAGCGGGTCGTCCTCACCTAGACTGTGCTCCTCGAAGCGGGCAGGGAGCTGATTCTGAAATTCACGATATTTGCTATTCCATGGGGGGCCACCGATCACAATGAGGTGTTGACAGTGGGTGTCTCGATACTCTGACGGAAGGAAGTCCCGTACGGAAGCGTCCGGAGCAAGCTGAGCTAGGCATGTCTTAGTGATCACAAGGCTATCCAGATCGGCGAAACTTGCATACCGCAAGTAGTTGCGGTCCGCAGGATCCGCGAACTCGGGACGCTCATCAGGTGGAATCTCGGAGCAGACGATGTCGACGGTCGCGCGCTCGGTCAGACGCCAGAACAGCCTCAGGGCGGTCCGCGCCGCGACCGCTTCAGGATTTTCGTCGCTCCTAACGTTAAATGGGACTTGCACCTCGCCGCTGACCGATCGGTCAGCTAATAGGTAGTACGCCAGAGAGCGTAGGGCACGGTTCCCGCGCCGTCGGACGGTTTTGCTGCTAATACCAGTCAGCGCAGCGTAGTCTTCCTGGCGCTGCCCCAGCTCGTCGGCATAGATCAAATTGCTGCAGTTAAGTTCGATCGCTGCAACCTCTTTGAGGTCGGCGCTGAGGCGTTCAATCGCTTCCTCAATGACGCGAACTGATGCCGTAATGAAAGCAGTCTCGTCATCGCGGGATACGCCCGTCCGGCGCTGCAGAACGTTTTGGAAGCTGTCGCTCCTCTCCAGGATTCGTGTAGGCTCAGCGAGTCCCGAGCCGGCGCGCAGCGCGACTAACTCGTCACGAATCTCGTCGATTCTTCTTGCCGGGCTCGAATTCATGTGTCCAGTATCTGTCCACTGGACGTTCCCTGTCCAACGTGGGCACTGCATGGGTGCGAATTGGGATTTCGTTACGCCCCGTGATCGCGAACCCTCGCTTATATGCCAACCGATGCCAAGGGCAGGTCGCCTCCCAGGCATGGGCCGGTCCATTCGACCTTACCCGATATGACCCGCGTGCTTAGTGACATCTCGGACAGAACACATAGATGGTCGAGATTCATCGGCTCGGCCGATCCATCCGGCGACATCCGCCGCTCGGACCTCAGCGAGAGGAACCCAAGTGAAGATCAACCCGAAGCGCCGCACGCGACAGCGTGCGGCCCAGGACCCGCCCGCCCTCAACATCCAGCGCGGGCTCGGCTACCCAGGTGGCTACCAGGACGAGCACATCGAGAGCTTCGCACATGAGGACGGGCAGGCGGCCGTTCACAACCCCGCGGTGTGGGGCGAGAACAACGTGCCCCACGCGATTCACGCGTTCATCCACGGACACGACACGAACGCCAGCCTGATCGGGCATGACGTGCGTGGCCGGCTGCAGACCGTCTATGCACGGCTGCGTGCGCTGATTCCCCAGGCCAAGACGACCGAGCAGAACGCTCTGGACGACGTCGAGGGCTGGCGCACCGCGCAGATCGAGCAGGCCGAGCTAGCGCAGGAGATCAAGGACGACGGACTGGCGATCCCGGACAGGTTCACGTTGGTGTGGATCGTTCTCGCGCTCCTGGCCCTGTTCTTCGGCGACCTGGCGATCATCAGCCTGTCGTTCGAGGTCTTCCGACTTTCGGACAAGCCGCTCGTTCCAGGTCTCAAGCTGACCAACGAGCTCCACCTGGCGGCGGTCACGTCTGTGACGGCGCTGCTCATCTTGGCGCACGTCGCGGGCTACAAATTACTGCTGATCGCCCACGCCGTGGGTAGGCGGCGCAAGGCGATCACGCCCGAAGCCAAAGAAGAGCTTCCACGTCCATCCTGGATCGACGCCGCGATCGCGGTCGGTTGCGTCGTCGTCGCGTGGTACGTGCTGCAGGCGCTGAGCGCTATCCGAGTGGACTACCTGCGAAGCCGGGGCGTCCAGTCGCAGCCCGGGCCGTTCCTGTACCTGCAAGCCGGCATCTTCCTGGCGGCTGCGGTGCTGTCCTATCACCTCTCGCACCCCTACGCCCGGAAATGGGCTGATGCTGGGCGCCGGGTGAAGCGTGCCACTGCCAAGCAGAAGTCCTCAGAGGAACTGCTCGGCGAGCAGACCGGCAAGGTCAATGAGGACATCGACCTGCTCGGCACGCTGCTCGGCCAGGCCGGTCACCACGTCGGCGTCAGCGAGTCCAACGTGAACCGGCAAGACCGCATCTATGCCCGCCGCGTCATCCTGTCCCAACCCGAGCCGACCACCGAGCGGCTGTTCCCCGAGACGCTGCCTGGACCGGTGAACCGCCTCGAGGAAGAGCTGAAGAAGTTCCTCATCGGCGTCACCGCCCTGCCGACGTTCGAGTATTTGAACACCGACAAGGTAACCGCCCGGCGTGAGGAGGTCCGTGAGGAACTGGTGCAGCTGGCCGATAACTTGCGCACCAAGGCGACGATCAAGCCGAGCGGCAACACGTCAACCGCGGTCCCGGGCAGCCCGGCGGCCGGTACCCATCACATGCCGAGCGGTGACGGCCTGGATCGCAAGTTTGTAGACCTGGGGCGCGTCAACGGCGACCCGACCAAGGCGAGCCCGCAGTGACGGCCTACGAGGAGTGCCGGCAACTCGCCGGCACTCAGGCCCTCCGGCTTTGGTCACCGGGCCGCGCAGCTCTCCGTATTGCGGCACCGGTGTGGCGCCGGCCCCCGCGCGGCGCGCAGCCGATCGTGCTGCCGCCCATCACCGGCGGCACGATGAAGGAGATCCGCGCCAAGGCGAAGCAGATCAAGGCGGTGTACGCCCCGGACGACAGCGGCTCGATGTACGGCCCGTTCGGCGACGCGCTCGGCGTTCGCTACGCGGCAGCCAAGAGCCTGGTCGCGCTCCAGCGCCGCTCCGGCGGCGGTAAGGCCGGTGTCATCCACTGGGGGAGCGGCGCACCCGCATCCCTGGCCACCGCGCCGGTCGACGTGACCAAGGGAAAGCACACGCTCGACAAGGCGCTGACCATCCCGCCGACCCTGGGCGGCAACGACCTGCCGGCCGCGCTGCGCCGGACCGCAGAAATCCTCCTGCCGCTCGAGCCCGACGAGATCCCGCTCGTCTTCGTGATCACCGACGGCATCGAGGCGGTTACCACCGCCACGCACGACGCGGTCGCCGCGTTGCCCGCAGGTTGCGTGCACCTGCTACTCGTCGACCGGTCGAACGGCTGCACGCCCGGCATGGAGCTCGACTGGGCAACGGTCGCCTTCGGCAGCTTCACCCGGCTGACCCACCTCGACACGCGAGCGATGGCGACCGAGATCGCACAGATCTACGCCACCGCCCTTGGCTTCACGCTCTCGACCACCAAGGAGTCCACAAGATGAACGGCACTATCCGTACCGGCACCACTCTCATCAGCCTCGGCTTAGCCCTCTGCACCCTGACCGGCTGCATCAGCGCCGGGACAGCCAGCGATGATCCGTCCACGACGACCGTGACCTGCAACGGCACGCCCGATCTGTCCAAGAAGCCACCCACCGTAGCCATCCTCGGCCAGAACGGTTCTGCCGCGGCCAAGTACTACGCCGACGACCTGAACAAGGTGATCAGCGGGTCCGAGTCGGTCAAGGCCCGGGTGATCGTGAACGGGATCGGCACCAACGCCGACGCGCCGAGCTTGCTGACAAACCTCCTGCTGGTGCCCGAGGGTGAGAACGACACCGTCCGGCAGGAGGACCTCACCTGCAAGGAGAAGCTGATCCACGACGCCTTCTCCAGCACGCTCGCGAAGCAGCCCGATCCCAGGCCGCTCGACGTATTCAGCGCGATCTACACCTTGTCCGGCAACCTCGTCGGCACTCCCGTCGGCACGCAGGTCAACCTTGTCCTGCTCAGCTCGCTGCTGAACTCCTCCGGCATCGGCGACCTAACGAAGTTGGCGGTACTGACGAACATCACCGGCACGCTCAACATGATCGCAGCCGCAAAGCTCAAGCCGGACTGCACCGGCTGGCGCGTCTACGCGATCGGCGCCAGCTCGAACAACGTGGCCCAGGACGCCCAGCTGCGGGAGTTCTGGCGGCGGTACTTCGAGTGGTGCGGCGGCTCGCTCATCACCTGGACGTCCCACCTCAGCCAGTTCCCGGTGTCGAGTGGCGCAATCCAGCCAGCCGACACCACCCAGATCCCGATCCACCGTGATCCCGTGAAGATCACGGCCGTGTTGAACGGCGACGTGACGTTCGACGACGGCCAGGCCGACCTTCGCCCCGCAGCCGAGGATGAGCTTAAGCAGCTCCTGCCACTCACCGTCGAAGGCAAGGGCCGCATCCAGATCGACGGGTACACCGACATCGACACCGGTGAAGGGCCGGCTTGGCTTCAGGACCTGAGCACCCGACGGGCCGACGCCGTACAGGGCTGGCTCATTGCCCATGGCGTAGCAGCATCCCGAATCAACCCTCGCGGACACGGCGCATCGTCACCGGTTTACGCCGACCCGAAGACGTCGGCGCAGCACCAGGCCAACCGCCGCGTCGTCGTGACCATCTACATCAGGTAGGCGACTGTCATGAGGGATGCTTACGACCTGCTCGGTGAAAGAGTCGGCGCGCTGTCTGGCGCAAACCGGCACGGTCGGCGGACAGATAGACCTCGGGAAGCTAGCTGGCCGCAAGGCCGTAGCTGACCGCCGTTTCCTCGACGATCTTGTGCAGGGTCTTGAAGCGCTGGCTGATGGCGCTGACCGACGTGCCAGCGTCCTTGGCGATGTCGCTGGCGCTAGCACCGATGATGTAGCGCTTCAGCACGAGGCCGCGCTGCTCGACGCTGAGGTCCTGGGTGATCAGCCGCAGGTCGGTGTCGACAACTGTGGTGTCCTCGACCAGGTTCCTCGTGCTCGTCCATACCGGCGAGTCGGTCGGCTTGACCGTTTCGCGCTCCGCGGTGTTGCGGTCGATCGCACGGTAGGCCGCGCCGCGCATCGTCGTCGCGATGTAGGCGGCGACCCCCGGCGTGCCCGATTTGTGGGCGCGGACGGCCATGACCACGGCATAGCGTGCGGCGTTAGCGATGTCCTGCTGGAGGTGGTAGTCCATCGACAGGAGTGACGCCAACTTCAGCGCCTTCGGCTCGAAGCGGCGCACGATCTCGTTCATTGCGATGCTGTCGTTGCTGTCCTGGGCCTTGGCGGCCTCGACCAGCGCTTCCAGGGCGGCGTCAGCCGCCCAGACATACAAAGAACCCACTTCGGAACTACCTTTCTCTCGGAGGAGAAGGGGTCCCAAAATGGGCGAAGATGACTTATGGCTCGACGACGCCAGTTGGCACAGGACCAGGCAAGCTGTGTCCCACGCAATGGTGACGAACCCCTTCGATCTTGAATTGTGACATCAGACTAGCAGTCGGATCTGACAATACGAAGAGCTGCAAGCCTGCCATGGATAGAAGGCAGCCCCGCTCGAACTAGTGAAGGTTCGAACGGGGCTGACTTCAGATGTTTCAGGCGACGTCGTCGGCTGGTGCCGCTGCACCAAGCTCGATGCCGCTAAGGCTGGTGAGCGATGTGGCCAGCTGCGGCGACCAGATGGTTACCCGCTCCTGTTCGTAGAACGTGCGTCGATCGGATTCAGGGTCGGTGTCCGCCTCCGCGTTGCCCAGCGTCCAGAGCAGCACCTCAAGTCCAGCCCGGAGGCGGGCGTTCGAGCCGGGGCCTTGGTAGAGCTTGGTGTAGAACGGGTGGGAGACGTTCAGGTACAGGACGCGTGTGCCGCCTTCCTGGACGCAGCGGAAGAAGGGTGCTCCGGGTAGATCCTCGGTTTCGACCTCATGATCGACACCCTGTCGGCTAGCTTCCAGCTGGCGCTTGACCGCCTCTGGTTCGAGCCCGGACTGCTTCGCTCGACGCGTCGCTGATTGGTCAAGGTTGGTCTGTGCCTCCCTGGCGCGCTCCGCCGTTGGCTTTGGCGGTGGTGCGGTTCGGAATTTCTCGGCCGCCTCGATGGCCTCGACGGATGCGCGCTTCGCATGGGAGTCTGCTTCAAGCTTCGACGCGAGTTCCTTCGCCTCTTTCTCGTACGCCGTACGCATCTGCCCAATCGCCTGAAACATCTTCGCGCTGTCCTTGAGCACGTCCCAGACGCTGTCGGCCGGCTTGACCTGCTGCTTCGACGTAGTAATTGAGAACAGCTCGTCTAGTGTCGCATCGAAGTCGACCTCGACCGCCCAGTACCGGTCCGTCGTCGCATTGAAGGATGCTCCTGGAATTGAACGTGGCGGTCGGACCACGTCGATCTGCCGTCCGTTGCGCATAAAGATGATGCCGTTGTTGGCGTCCGCGATTTCCAATCGTTCGTTGGTATTGCCGCGGCCGGGTTTGTTGGTGTGCTTCATCTCCGGCTTGCGAAAGAACGTAGAGGGCAGCCGCGAGTATCGGACACGCATCTGCCCGATGACCTTTCCCTTCTCCTTGACGTCGACAACGGCGGGGTCGTAGGCGATGGCCCGGTCTTCGTCCAGGTCGTAGTAGCGGAAGCCCGGAGTGAGGAAGAGGGGGTCGCACGGTTGAACCGTTTGCCCATCGACCGTCATCGGCGTGGCCACTAGGAAGTTGCGGTAGATCACACCCAGATGGGTCATGAGGTTCGCCCGAAGAGTTTCGCGTTGCCTGTAATCGATCCGATCGAGATCGCCGCCCCAGATGACCACCGTGCCGTGCGTGAACGTCTCCCAGCGGCGCTTGCTCTTGAGGTGGTCGACCACGAACTTAGGCAGTTCAGTCTTCTGTTGGACTGGCATCTCGATGCGCCCGTTCTTCGTCCACGATCCGTTCTTGATCTCGTCGATGTCGAGATACGCGGAGTGCCACGACCCGCCCTGGGTTTTCGAGTAGACGGTGACGCGGTGGCATTGACTGACAGAAGCGCTCGGCAGGCCGTAACCGTACTTTCCGAAGCCGGCCCGATTCTCCGCGCGTGTCCCGGCGCCCCAGACGAGCGAGGCACGGATCATGGTTGGTTCCATGCCGTAGCCGTCGTCGATGACCGCAATTTGAGTCGGCTTTGCACCCGCATCGAAGCCAAAGACGACGTCGATCTGAGTCGCCGCGGCCTGGATCGAGTTGTCGATGAGTTCGGCCATGGCGAAGGCGGTGCTCTTGTAGCCGATATCCCGCATACCACGCACGAAGGCGTCGCCCACCAAGATGTCCCAGGTGAAGTTGTCGTCCTCGAGCTTCTTGATGTACTCCCGCTGGGCTCGTAGGCCCTCGTCGGCAGAGGTGATGTCCATGGCTTCCTCCTTGGGTCCGATTGGACGGGCTCGGTTGGTCCGTCTCAAGGCTTGGACCTTCATATAAGGCGCTTCGGCATCCATGAAGTGAAGGCTCTCCCCAAATTGGATCTGCACGGGGTTTGGTACGCCCGTTTTATCCAGATTCTTGCCTTGGGCTGTCACGAGTGTCAGGGTTCGGTTTTGTCGGAGGCACCTGCCAGAATGACAGTGATGTAATTCGGAAGGATGGTCCATGGCGGCGACGAAGCGGTCCCGGTCTCCAGGCGTAGTGAGCGCCCCGACAGCTAGGCGATGCCGCCAGGAAAAGTCGCCGGCTATCCGGAACGTTGAGGTGGCGCGGATCCGACCGGAGGAAGGCCTGGACAGGAAGCGCGACCGGGACGGGCATCGCGAGCTGCGGAACTCCGTCCAGCAGTTCGGAGTGTTGACCCCGGTCACCGTTCGGCTCGCCCCGGACGGCTCAGGCGACTACTTGCTGATCAAGGGCCAGGGCCGCACGCTGGCCTGCCGAATGCTGGGCATCAAGAAGATTCCGGCCATCGTGGTCGACGACGAGTTCGCTGACAACGAGAAGGTGCAGCAGTTTCTGGTCGAGAACGTGGCCCGACTCCGCATGCGGCCGATCGACCGCGCGTTGCTCATCGCCCGGGCGCGGCGTGATGGGGAAGAGACAGCGGACATTGCTCGGCGCTTCGGGGTCACCTCGGCGACGGTCCGGCGGCTAGAAGCGCAGCTCGACGGCGCGAGCAAGCGCGAGGTCGCGGTGCTCAAGGAGGGCAAGGTCAACCTTGCGCTACACGCCGTGGTCGCCCGCCGGGTCAAGATGGAGGACCGCGGTGATGTGCTGGAAGTGGTGAGCGAGCATGGCCTCCGAACCAGGGAGGTTGACGCATTGCTCGTCGCGATCGGCTGGGCGAAGCTAGTTGAGCTCGGTCCAGCACACAGCTCGCAGCGGCTCCTGCTGCTTGCCTGGGCGTGCAGGACCTTCGCCAGTTTGGATAGATCTTCCATCGATGATCGGTTGCAACAGGTCGCTGAACGGCTGCCGTTTGAGTTTGAAGGCGGCACTCTGCGATCGGCGGTCGCCAGGTGAAGATCGTACAGGTGAAGCCCGATGATCTGGACGTCAGCGACGAGCTCATGCGGTCCGGCAGTGCGAAGCAGTTCGAGGAGCGGCTGAAGGCCTCGATTGAGGAGATCGGCCTAGCGGAGCCATTGAAGGTCGCGCCTATGCCGTCCGGCCGGTATCTAGTCGTGGACGGAACGATGCGGCTGC
>Ga0157370_10006593_pt1 | contig 12767 bp, 12 predicted proteins | sample C35metaG_FD_113463 | JGI IMG/M metagenome (GOLD analysis project Ga0157370, IMG submission 113463) | Corn rhizosphere microbial communities from Kellogg Biological Station, Michigan, USA - C3-5 metaG | ecosystem: Host-associated > Plants > Roots > Rhizosphere > Soil | place: USA: Michigan...
CGAGGCCGCCGCGGTGCAATGTCCGATCGATCTCGGTCCGATCACGGCGATGCAACGCGGCGACTTCGAGTGGCGCCTCACCGTGCCCGACGACGGCCACCTGCCGGAACGCGGCCTCGTGCCGACGCTTATCCAATGGGCGGGCCCGCTTCATCCGGCCGATGCCCTGCCTGATCTCGGGCTGCGGTTCGTCGCACTGGCCGGCGAGCATCCGGAACCGGCCGGCGCGCGGCGCGCGCTCGGTGCCCTGGGCCTTTCCGAAACGCTGAAGGTCACGTACGGACGCACGCCGCGACTGGCGGCGATGCTGCGCACGCCGCGCGGCATGGTCACGCTCTAAGGCAGTCGAGAATTTCGACGTGAGTGAAGTTTCCGCCGAAGTATCGAACGGCGTCGTCACGCTCGACGGCACCGTCGACGATCGCTATTCGAAGTACATGCTCGATGAGATGGTCGACCCGATTGCGGGCGTCAAGGACGTGGACAACCGGCTGCGCATTCAGCGCGGCGGTGACCAATCGAGCAGCGGCACGTCGGGCAGCTCGTCGGCCAGTACGCGGTCGAGCGGCCGTCGCGGGGGGTCGACCGAGCAGAAGCAGAAACGCACGTTAGCGCGCGATTCGCCGCTCACCGCGAAAAGCGCCGGCCGGGGCCGGCGCTATTTGGCTCGTCAGTAGATGAATATCCAGTACGCGAGCGCTGCAACCAGCGCGTACTTGACGGTGCGAAACGCGGTGCGGTTTCGCCGCTTCAAGCGCGTGAGCAGATCGCTTCCCTGACCGACAAGCGCGTAGATCCGATTCAATGCACCGACCGGCTCGTTCTCGGTGTTCTGCGTCGATGCGGCGCGAATCACCGTGCGGCTGACGAGTCGGTTCACCGCCTGCATCACGCGTGTGCGAAGCGGCCGCTCGACGTCGCAGAACAGGATGATCCGCGTCGTATCGGTCTTGTTCTCGGCGGAGTGGATGAACGTCTCGTCGAAGAGCAAATCCTCGCCATCGCGCCACGAGTACGGCTGGCCGTCGACGAAGATCCGGCATTCGTCGGAGTTCGGTGTGACGAGCCCCAGGTGATAGCGCAACGAGCCGGCAAACGGATCGCGATGGCGATTGAGCTTGCCGCCGGGCGGCAGCAACGCGAACATCGCGGCATTGACCGTCGGCAGCGATTCGACGAGCGCAACCGTCTTCGGGCATGCGGCCTCGGCCGAGGCCAACGGCTCGCCGTACCACTTCACGTAGAAGCGCTTCCAGCCATTTTTGAAGAACGAATTGAAGCCGAGGTCGTTGTGCCCGGTGGCGGCGCGAATGTGACCCTCGTCCACCAGCGACAGCGCCTCGTCGCGGATCGTCTGCCAGTTCGCGCGCAGCACGTCGAGCTCGGGGAGGCTCCGGGGATCGAGGATCGGCTTCGCAGGCACCGCCGAGAACAGGTACATCAGCGTGTTGTACGGCGCCATGATCGTCGAGTGATCGGCGAACTGCTTCGTCAGCTTGTGCCGAACGCGGCCGCGGAAATGGACGTAGAGCGCCGACGCCAGGAAGACGTACAGCACGATGAACTTGGGTGCGATGAGATTGGCGATCACGGCGATGCGACAACAAGCGCGCGATCGAACGCGCGCGCGTATTGTACGCCCGGACTTCCGCTACTTCGGCGTCTCGGGCGTATTGAGTTGCGCGTAAACGAGGCGGCCGATGGCGAGAAGCTGCGCCTTGTCGAGCTGTCCCGACAGCGCGTAAGCGCAACGATCGTCGATCCAGTAATAGACACCGATGCCGTCCTCGACCGCATAGCGAAAGGCGGTTTCCTCGGTGCCCGGCGGTTGCTTGCGCGCCTGCAGCGTGAGACGCTGTTTTGCGCCGTTCTCGTACATGAAGAGCGCCGTCGGGCGCTCGTTGCCGGCGACCAGGCGCCCACCGACGAGCGAGTAGCCCACGCTGTTCAGGTCCGGCGCGTGCAGCGGGTAGTCGAGACGCTTCGAAAGCCAGGTGACGAGCCGCTTCTCCTCGGGCGCCCACATCTCGACCGGACGATTGACGTCCGATGCGTAGAGGGCGTGCGTGAACGCGGCCTGGCGCGCGAACGTCGTCGGCATGCCGGCGATCTCGAGTTGGGCGTCGCGCCAATACCAACCGCCGCCGAAACCGAGAACGAGCGTTGCGATGGCCGCAACGCTAGACGCAGCCAGCCACTGCCATGCGCGAATCGGTCGGTGCGGCATGCGCGCCGCATCAACGAGCCGCTGCGGCGACGGTTCGGCCAACAGCGTGTCGAGACCGTCACGGAGCCACGCATTCTGCCGCTCGATGTCGCGCACCCTGGCCGCGAGCGCAGGATCGGCGGCAAGCGCCTGCTCGACTGCGGCGCGCCGGTCCGCGGGCAGTTGCCGGTCGGCAAACGCCTGGATGTCGTCGTCGCTGATCGCGCTCATCGGACGATCCTCCGCGCTACGCGCTTCGGTGCCAATTCGCGCTCGAGGCGGCTCTTCGCGTTCATGGACAGGATGTGGGGCTCATCGAACGATTTTCAGCGGGGTAACCGGATCGCTTTCCGATGCCATCGACCGGCGGAGCTTCGCGCGGGCCCGTGAGAGCCTCGACATGACCGTGCCGACGGGAATCGACAGGACCTCGGCAATCTCCTCGTAACGCATCTCCTCGACCGCTGCGAGCACCAGCACCTCGCGTTGCTCGGCCGGCAATCGCGAGAGTTCGCGCAGCACTTCCTGAAGCTCGACGTGCGCCTGCTGCGGTGCGCGCACCGGAACCTGCCACGCAGCCCCCCCCTCGCCGTCGCCGTCGAGCGAAACGTTTTGCGCATCGCGCGCGGCGAGCGCGCGCTGGTTCACGAATACGTTGTGCATGATGGTGAATAGCCATGCGCGTAGATCGGTGCCCGCAGCCCACAGCCGGCGCTTCTCCCAGCCGCGCGCCAGGGTCTCCTGCACGAGATCATCGGCGCGCGCGGAATCGCCGGTCAGCACGCGCGCGTAGCGCCGCAATCGCGGGATCGCGGCAACGAGATCGGGGTGCGGCAGCGGAGCGTCGACGCTCATCGTGGGCGGGCCCGCCACGCGGGCCTTCGCAGGCGGCACCAATGCGCCGTTCACTGCGGTGAGCATGTTACGCCGACCGGCTCCGAGCCGTTATGCGACGTGCGCGAACGGCGAAGCGCCCGCGAGCGCCGCACGAACCTCGATGCGGTTGTCGATCACAGCGACCGCTGCTGCAGGCAAATCGAGTCACGGCACGCCCGCAAACAACCGCTTCAAGGCCGCTATTCCATGAAAGTGTCGGGCATCGGCTACATCAGGATCAGGGTCGCGAGCCCGAGAAAGATGAAGAAGCCGCCCGAATCGGTGACGGCGGTGATCATCACCGACGAGCCGACCGCGGGGTCGCGGCCGAGGCTCATCATCGTCATCGGAATCAGTACGCCCATCAACGCTGCGAGCAGCAGGTTGAGCGTCATCGCGAGCACCATAACGAGGCCGAGCAGGAGCTGGCGATACAGCATCACCGCCACGACCCCCATGACGCCGCCCCAGATCAGACCGTTCAATAACGATACGGCGAGCTCCTTGCGGATCAGCTGGCGCGACTCGCCGCGGCTCACCTGCCCGAGCGCGACGGCGCGCACGATCATCGTGGTCGTCTGGTTGCCCGAATTGCCGCCGATGCCGGCGACGATCGGCATCAGCGTCGCGAGCGCGACGAGGCGCTGGATCGATCCTTCGAAAATGCCGATCACGCGCGAGGCGACGAACGCCGTCACCAGGTTTACCGCGAGCCACGCCCACCGGTTCTGGAACGACTTCCATACTGACGCGAAGACGTCCTCCTCGCCGCGCAGACCCGCGAACGCGAGCATTTCCTCCTCGCTTCGCTCGCGCACGAAATCGAGCACTTCGTCGACGGTGACGCGCCCGACGAGCTTGCCGTTCGTGTCGACGACGGGTGCCGACACGAGGTCGTAGCGCTCGAATGCGCTCGCGGCCGTTTCGACCGGCTCGTGCTGCAGCAGGCGTACGATCGGCGGCTCCATCACATCGGCAACGAGTGCATCGGGCTCGCTGACGATCAGACGTCGAAGCGGCAGGACGCCCTGCAGGCGCTCGTCGCGGTCGACGACGAAGAGCTGGTCCGTCTGCGACGGCAGCTCCTCGAAGCGGCGCAGGTAACGCAGCACGACTTCCAGCGTGACGTCGGGACGCACGTGGACGCTGTCGAAGTCCATCCATGCGCCGACCATGCCCTCGTCGAACGACATCGCCGCGCGCAGCTGCTCGCGCTCCTCGATCGGCAGACCCTGGAAGACATCGTCGATCACTTCCTGCGGCAGGTCGGGGGCGAGCTCGGCGATCTCCTCGGCGTCCAACGCCTCGGTCGCCGCGACGAGCTCGTCGGTGTTCATCGACGAGATCAGCGACTCGCGGACGGCGTCCGATGCCTCGACCAGTATGTCGCCGTCGCGATCGGCCTTGACGAGGTCCCAGACGTAGAGCCGCTCGTCGAGCGGAAGCGCCTCGAGCACGTGCGCGATGTCGGCCGGATGCAGGCGGGCGAGCGTCCGCTCGAGATCGGCCTTGTTCTGCCGGGCGACCACGCTCTCCTCGACCGCATCGCGCGCGGCCTGTGGCGCGTGCCAGTGCTGCTCGTGGATCAGGCCTTCGACGAGTCTCGCCTTGCGCAAGAGCGCGGTGACTTCGGCGAGCGCGTCCTGCACACGCGCTGGCGCAACCTCCGCGCCGTGCGCTCCGGGGCCGGCTCGCGCCCGGGACGGCCCTTCATGCTCGTGCGGCTCGCTGATCCCCTCCGGCATCGCGGAAGCTTACGGCAAGTCCGCCGCCGGCATTCGCGCGAGGATGATGCGAATCTTGCGGTTCAGTCCCGGCGCCGATTGATGATGCTCGTAGAAGCGGGGATTCGGCGCCATCGCCGCGAGACGAGCCGATTGCTCCGACGACAGGCGCGCCGCCGGAACGTCGAAATAGTGCTGCGCGGCCGCCTCGGCGCCGAAGATGCCGCTCCCCCACTCGATGACGTTGAGGTAGAGCTCGAAGATGCGCTCCTTGTCGAGCATCGCCTCGAGCATCACGGTGATGACCGCTTCCTCGCCCTTGCGAAGCCAGGTCCGCGAGCCGGAGAGGAACAGGTTCTTCGCGAGCTGCTGCGTGATCGTCGAGCCGCCCGCGACGATATGCCCGCGCTTCTCGTTCTTCTCGAGCGCGAGCGCGATGCCGTCCCAGTCGAAGCCCTCGTGGTCGACGAACTTCGCATCCTCGGCGGCGATCATCGCGCGCTTGAGCGACGTCGCGATCCGCTCGTAGCGGACGAACCGGTAGCGAAGGCGCGCGCGCGGGTCCTTCTCGCGCAGCTCGCTCATCCGCTCGGCCATGAACGCGGTCTCGCGCGGCGGATGGTCGCGCCACCACCAGATCATCGCCGCGAAATACGCGTGCAGCGCGACGATCGCGAGCACGCAGAAAGCCGCCGCGAACGCGAGCATCCGCGTCAGCCCGCACCTGCGCTTCACAACGTCATTCGCTGGAAAGCTCGTCGCCCGGCCCGAACGTCCACCGGCGCGTGATGCTCAGGATGTCGGTATCGCGGCGGATGTCGTCGGGAAACGGTGCGTACGGGGCCGCCATCTCGACGATCTTCACCGCCGCCGCATCGAGAATGCGATGACCCGACTTGCGGTTGACCTCCACCTTCTCGACGCTGCCATCCGCGCGGATCGACACAGTCAAGGTCAACCTGCCGTGCAGCTTCTTCTGCCGCGCCGCCGCCGGATAGTTCAGGTTGCCGATGCGCTCGACCTTCATCCGCCAGTCCTCGACGTAGCGCGCGAAGCGATACTCGCGCGCCTGCGAGCCGATGTTCTTGCGCCGCGGGATCTTCTGGTACTCGTCGAGATCTCGCGCGATCTTGGCCTCGAGACGGACAACCTCCTGCATCTTCTGCAAGACGTCGTTCGCGGTCGGCGACTCGGTCGGCTCGGGATCGGCAAGCGGCTTGGGCCCGGGCGTCGCGATCGCGGTCGGCGAACGCAACTGCGTCATCATCTCGTGCGTCGTGTTGTCCGGCACTTCCTGGCGAGACGATGCGACTGCGACGTTGCGGCGCGGCGTTTCGTGCAGCGCCGGCAGCGGCGTTTTCGCGCGCCGATCCTGCTCGGTGTTGCCACCGCCGTCGAGATTGGCCTGCGCGAGCAGATCGGCCTTGACCGGCTTCGACGCCGACTTCGCGTTGACGAGCGCGACTTCGAGCGGCGGATTCGAATCGTGGTCGCGCCCGGATCCGATCGTGAAGTGCAGCGTCAGCGCGATCGCATGCAGCGTGACCGAGATGCCGATCGCGATCGCCATCGTCGACATGCGACGCGGCGCGATCAGCGCCTCGATCGGAATGCGCGCCGGCGGCAGCGCCCCGGCCACCGAAAGCCGCGCCTTGCGTACGGGCGACATCGCGCGCGGCCCATGGGCAGCCGGGATATCGTTGACAGGCTTCGACGCTTCGACGCGGCTTGGCAAGGGAGCGCTCGGTTCCCACGGAGCTTCGGCCGGTCGATTGTAGCGTGCCTATGCCACCGTCATGGCATTTCGGACGGCCCGCCGATCGGTACGCACGCTCCGCGTGGCGGCGATCCAACGCTTTGCGGGCGACGCGAGCCGCGATCAGGCCGCCGCCTCGGCCTGTCCGCCAAAGCCCGCGAAGCGACACTCGAGCGTGCAATCGAAGAGATCGATGCGGCCGATCGCGACGCGAACGCGCTTGTCGGGCGCCTGCGGCGGCATGTCGGGCAGGCGCATGACGATGGGCAAGCGCTCGAAGCGCACGAGCGTGTCGCGGATGACGGATGCACCGCACTCCTCCATGCGCTCCTGCAACAGCCAGCGCAGGCACCAGTAGTGCTCCATCCGGTCCTGCATCTCGGCGTACTGCGAATAGGTCGCCTCGAAATCGGCAAGTGCCGCGAAGAGCTCGGGATCGTTGTCGGCGTAAGGCGCGCGGCCTTCGCCGACGACGGCGAGCAGCTGCTGCTGATTGACGAGATCGCTGTAGCGGCGAAGCGGCGAGCTCGCCCACAGGTAGTGCCCGACGCCCAGTCCCTGGTGCTCGCCCGGGCGCGTGCTCATCTTCACCTTGCCGCCCGACTGCACACGATAAAGGCCGGGAACGCGTGCCAGGCCGAGCAGCCTTCCGAAGCTGTGGTTGACGTGGATCATCAGCTCGGCAACGAGCTTGTCCAGCGGATTGCCCCGCGGCCGCGGCACGATCGTCACGCGTCCGGGCTCGCCGGCGCCGTCGCGCTGCCAGTCGACGTCAAAGTTGTAGTCGATGCGTGCGATGTCCGCCTTGCCGCGCTTGTCGGCAAGATGTCGCGCAAGCCGCCAGAGCACGCGCAATTCCGGCGTCCATTGCGGCTCGTCCGCGGCTGGCGGCTGCGCGAACGCTTCGGCGATGAGGTCGTCGTGACGCAGGTTCGCAGCCATCCGCACGCGCTCGACCGCGGTGCGGTGACGCACTGGAATGCCTTCGGCGTCGGTTTCGACGTAGAGCGACAGAGCGGGCGGCGTACGCCCGGCCGCCAGCGTGAACGCCTGCACGACGTCGTCGGGGAGCATCGTGATCTTGCGCCCCGGCATGTACACGGTCGACAGGCGAACGCGCGCGATCGCATCGAGCGGCGTGCCGCGTGCGATCGCGAGCGCGGGACACGCGATGTGAATGCCGATCTCGCTGCGTCCGTCGCCAAGCTCGCGCACCGAGAACGCATCGTCGATCTCGGTCGTCGATGCGTCGTCGATCGAGAACGCGTGCACCGGGGCGACAGGCAGCTCCGGCAACTGCGGCAGCGATCCCCACGCGGGAAAATCGGTGCCGTGCGCGAACGCGTCCACGATGAAGCGGCGGAAGTGATACTCGTGCGACGAGGCGATCGCGCCACACGCGTGCAGCAGCTGCACCGCGCTCATCCGCGCCGCTTCGCACGCGGCATTGAGCGCCTTCCATTCCGGCGCGTTCCTGTCCGGCTTGTAGAGCAGCATGTCGAGCTTCGCGGCGAGCGGCGCCGGCAATCGCCGCGCCTCGAGCTCGGCCGTCCACTGCGCGATCTCGCGCGCCTCGCGCTCCTTGCGCGCGACCGACGCGAGCGCGGCCCTCAGCGCATCGGGCGGCGCGCGGCGAAACCGGCCGCGGCCCTTTCGATAGAAGTACATCGGCGCGCGTGCGAGGGCGATCGCAACGGCAGCCGATTGCGCCGGCGCCGGCCTGTCGCCGTAGTATTCGCGCGCGAGCTCCTCGAAGCCGAACTCGTCGTCGGGCACCACTTCCCACAGGAAATTCGGATCGAGCTCGGCGACGAGCTCGTGCGCACGCGCGATCGTCTCCGCCGGCGACGGCTCGGCGAAGCGCAGGAGGACGTGCGCGGCCTTGATCTTCTGCCGCTTGCCCGACACGGCTTCGACCTGCAACGATGCGTCGTGATCGGCGAGGAGCGTTCCGGCCTTCAACTGGCCGTCGTCCTCGAACAGCACGTTCATGGAATTTTGAGTCGCGCGGGCGGAAGCGAGCGACGCGCGGCGGTGACGAGAGGCCGGATTATACGGGTAGGATCGGTACCAGGGATCAGGGGTCAGGAAGCGAAACGGGAGAGATGATGGAATATCGAAGGCTTGGCAGAAGCGGGCTCGACGTGTCGATCGTCTGCCTCGGCACGATGATGTTCGGCGATCGCACGGACGGGCGCGAGGCGAACGAGATCGTCGCCGCGGCACAGGACGCCGGCGTCAATTTCATCGATACAGCGGATGTCTACGCGAACGGTGCATCGGAGACGCTCACCGGGGCGGCGATCGCCGCCAGGCGCGATCGGTGGATTCTCGCGACGAAGGTCGGCAACGTGATGCCGGGCGACGAGAACCGTTCGCCGTTCACCGGCGGCTCGTCGCGCCGCTGGCTGCTGGCAGGGTGCGATGCGAGCCTCGCGCGTCTTCGCACCGACTACATCGACATCTACTACCTGCACATCGACGACCCGGCGACGCCGCTCGATGAAACGGTTGCGGCGATGGGCACGCTGATCCAGTCGGGGAAGATCCGCTATTTCGGCATCTCCAATTTCCGCGGCTGGCGCATCGCCGAGCTGATGCGCTGCTGCGAGCGTCAGGGCGTCGCGCCGCCGGTCGTCTGCCAGCCGTACTACAACCTGCTGAACCGGATGCCCGAAGTCGAAGTGCTCGCCGCATCCGACTACTACGGTATCGGTGTCGCGACGTATTCGCCGGTCGCGCGCGGCGTCCTGACCGGCAAGTACGCGGGAGGCGCGAAACCCGAAGGTTCGCGCGCGTCGCGCAACGACAAGCGAATGATGCAGACCGAGTTCCGCGAGGAATCGTTCGCGATTGCCGACGCGCTGAAAGCGCATGCGGAGAAAACGGGGCGCACGGCGATCTCGTTCGCGCTCGCATGGCTGTGGGCGAACCGGATCGTCGCGTCGGTGATCGCCGGACCGCGCACGCTGGCGCAATGGCAGGACTACGTCGCGGCGATCGGCACGCCCTGGAGCGCCGACGACGAAGCGCTCGTCGATTCGCTCGTGCGCCCCGGTCACCCATCGACCCCCGGTTTCAGTGACCCGCAGTATCCGATCTACGGCCGGCGGCTCGCGTAGCTATTTCTCGGGGGCCGTCTCGAGCGCCTTGATCACGTCGTCGGTGATGTTGACGGCACGGCCGACGAACGCGGCGTCCTGCAGGATCAGGTCGAAGTGGTTGTCTTTCGCGTACTTCGTCAACACTTGGTCGAGCCGCGCCTTCAGCTTGTCGAGCTCCTCGAACTGCCGTGCGCGAAGGTCCTCGGCGAACTGCTGGCGCTGCCGCTGCACCTCGCGCGTGCGCAAGTCGAGGTCGCGGTCGCGGCGCGTCGCCTCGTCGGCCGACAGCTTCGGGCGATCCTTGGCGAGCTGCGCGCCAGCCGCCTGGACGTCCTGCTCCTTGCGTGAAATTTCGGCATCGCGCGCCTTGAATTCCTGCTCGATGCGCGCCTGCGCCGCCTGTGCGGCTTTCGACTGCCGCAGGATCTTCTCGACGTTCATCACGCCGATCTTGTACTGCTCGGCATGCGTCGGCAGCGCAACCACCGCGGTGGCAATGGCGATTGCGGCAACGCAGACGAGCTTCATCGAATAGCAGATTGTCGGCATGGCGCTTCGAGCGCGCGCGAAAGCGAGCGGTTCCCCGACGGCGCGCTGCGTGCGCGTGGGCCTCATGGGTTGGCGATCCCGTGCGGAACATGACCCGCCGACACGTGCTGCGCGGCGGATTCGACGTGCCGCGTCTGGTCGTCGAAGAAGATGTCGGCGCCGAATGCGCGCAGGAACTGCCCCTTGTCGAGGCCGCCGAGGAACAGCGCTTCGTCGATGCGGATGTTCCAGGCACGCAGCGTCCGGATCACGCGCTCGTGCGCGGGCGCGCTCCGCGCCGTGACGAGCGCCGTGCGGATCGGGCTGCGATCCTCGGAAAAATCGGACTGGATTCGATGCAGCGCTGCGAGGAAGTCCTTGAACGGTCCTCCGGACAGCGGCGTCGTCGCGGCATCGCGCTCGCTTTGCGCGAAGGCGGCGAGGCCGTTCGCCTGGTAGATGCGCTCGGCCTCGTCGGAGAACAGCACGGCGTCGCCGTCGAACGCGATGCGAAGCTCGTCCGTCTCGTTGCGGAACACGCTCGGAAAGATCGTCGCCGCCGCGTAACCGTCCTCGAGCGCGCGGCGCACGTCGTCGGTGTCGGCGGAAAGGAACAGATGCGCGCCGAACGCGGGCACGTAGCGCGACGTCGGCTCGCCCTTCGTGAACGCGGCACGCGTGATGTCGAGGCCGTAGTGCTTGATCGCGTTGAACACGCGAAGACCGGTGTCGGCGCTGTTGCGGGACAGCAGGATCACCTCGACGTATTGCTTCGACAGACGATTGAGCCGCAAGAGCTTTGTGACCAGCGCGAACGCCGGCCCCGGCTCGAGAAGCTCGTCCTCGTGCTCGATCTGATAGCGATGGTAGCTTTCGACGCCGAGCTCGGTATAGACGCGATGGCTTTCGGTGAGATCGAAAAGCGCGCGCGAGCTGATCGCAACGACCAGTTTCCCTGCGAGCGTCGGGGCAACCATGGAGCGCAATACTAACGCGGCGCGCAGAAGACCGGCCCTTCCAGCACCCAGCCGTCGCCTTGCATCTGCGACGCGATCGCCGGATCGATGACATAGCGGTGACGTCCGTCGGTGACCACCGCGCCGGGCCTCCACAAGCGCAGCACCGTGTCGTAGCCGTCCGGACACGCGCCTGCGTTGGGCAGCATCGCGCGAAACGTCGCGCCCTCCTCGATCCAGTGCGCGTCCTTGCGCACGATGTCGCACTCGTTCGCGTACGCCGTATAGAAGTGCGAGTTCGGGCCGACCCCGGGCGTGCCGAAGAAACGGCAGACGAGTTGGGCACGAGGGTCGCTTGCATCGAGCGGCCACGCGTTGAACGTTGCACCGGTGCGCGACCAGCCGGGGCCGAGCGCGCCGCGATCGAGCAGCGCCGCTTCGTTCGGATCGGCCGTCAGGAAGTACTGGCCGTCGCTGGCGTTGTGGAATTCGACCACCGGAATGGTCGCCGATCCATCGGTCCCTTGCCCGATGAGCGTGGCGCTCGCGAGCGCCGCCAGTTGCGGCGCATCGACGACGAGATTCGCCTGCCGCGGGCCGCTCGCCTGCGGATGGAAGTAGAGGTTGAGCGTGCAGCTTGCGCCCGCTGCAATCGCGCGGCCGATGCCGCAGGCACCCGCGCCGTTGCCGGTCTCGCCGCGGAAGTCGTACGGGTCGACACCGTTCAGTACGAGCGCGCTCGGGACGAGCGGCGCTGCGCCGGTGTTCTGCAACGTCAGGACGAGCGCCGGCGTTTCGCGGCCGACGGCTTCGTTGCCGAAGTCGGCGAGCGCCGGCACGAACGCAAGCGACGCCGTTCCCGCCTGCGCATCGATCGCGCGACCGTAGAACGTCAGCAATTGATCCGGCGTCGACGTCGTGTTGTGAAACCAGAGCGCGCCCGACGCCTGTCCCGGGACGGTCGGCTCGAAATACACGGTTGCGTCGCAGGCGTCGCCCGGCGCCAGCGTCATCCCGGTCGTGCACGACGTCACCGTCCGGAACGCACGGTTCGTCGCGCTATGCCGGCTCACGTCGGTGAATGCGAACGGCGCATCGCCGCAGTTCGACACGCTCACCGTCGCCGACGTGCTGCTGCCCACTTGCTGCTGGCCGAACAGCAGCGTATCGGCGCTCATGCAGATGCGCGAAGCCGCAAGCGCAGTCGAGCAGACGGCGGCGAAAACGACGGGTACGAAGCGGGCGAAGGCGCGAAGCGACTGCATGGCGGCACTCGACGCGCATCCCAAACGATGCACGTCGAGGCGCGGATTATTGCAGCTTGGCGTCCTCGGCTACGCGGCGCGCTTCAGATCGCGCTCGAGCTCGCGGAACACCGCGTAGATTTCGCCGACCGCCCATGCGAGGTCGTCGCGCGGGATGTTGAGCGGCGGCGCGATCCGCACGACGGTGCCGTGCGTGTCCTTCGACAGGATGCCGCGCGCGAGCAGCCGATCGACGACCGGGCGCGCCGTCGTGTAGCGAGGATCGACCTCGATGCCGATGCGCTGCTCAAGGCCATCACGCCGCGCACCGCGGCGTTTCTCGTCGAGCCGATCCAGGGGGAGGGGGGCATCA
>Ga0157370_10006594_pt1 | contig 12767 bp, 7 predicted proteins | sample C35metaG_FD_113463 | JGI IMG/M metagenome (GOLD analysis project Ga0157370, IMG submission 113463) | Corn rhizosphere microbial communities from Kellogg Biological Station, Michigan, USA - C3-5 metaG | ecosystem: Host-associated > Plants > Roots > Rhizosphere > Soil | place: USA: Michigan...
AGATGCCGTAGTACAGCACCTTGAACATGCGCAGCGCGTTCCACATCGGCGTGCCGTTGTAGATGTCGCCGGCCAGCAGCGACATCAACGCCTCCTTCACCCGTAACGGGTTGCCGGGGTGCATGAACATGTCTCGGATGATCGGGTTGGTCACGCGGTAGATGAACCACGAATACTCGCGCGGGCCCTTGCGCATCATGGCCTCGAAGCCTTTGCGCGCAGCGGCCAGTTCGGCCGGCTGGTCCAGCGCGGTGGCCACGAGTTCGGCGCCGTCGAAGGCGCTGTGCATCGCCAGGTACACGCCTGACGAAAACATCGGGTCGATGAAGGTGAAGGCGTCGCCCAGCAAGAGGTAGCGGTCGCCCGTCGCGTGCGTGCTCGAGTACGAGAAGTTGCCGGTGGCGTGCACCGCGTCGTCCACCAGCGTGGCGTTTTTCAGCCGGTCCGCGAGCACGGGGCACAGCGCGATGGTGTCGTAGAAGAAATCCTTCAGCGGCTTGTCGCGCGTCTTCAGGTAATACGGCCAGCAGACCGCACCCACGCTGGTGGTGCCGTCAGCCAGCGGAATGAACCAGAACCAGCCGTGCGGAAACCAGCAGATGCTGATGTTGCCTTCCTTCTTGCCTTCGAGCCGCTCGGCGTTGGTGAAGTGGCCGAAGACGGCGGTGCTGTTGTGGTCGGGGTTCTTTTCCTTGCAGCGGAATTTGTTGGCCAGCAGCGTGTCGCGGCCGGTGGCATCGACCACGAAGCGGGCGCGCCAGCTGCGCTTCGCGCCATCGTCCATCTCGGCCTTGACGGTGGCTCCGTCGGCATCGAACGCCACGTCGCGCACCTTGCAGCCTTCGATGGCCTCCGCGCCGCGCGTGGCGGCGTTGCGGAACAGCAGTTCGTCGAGCTCCGAGCGGCGCACCTGCCAGGCGGAGTCGAGCGACTTGTCCCAGCCCTCGGCAAATTCGACATAGCTGCGGTGCTCATGCTCCGGCGAGACGAACTCGATGCCGAACTTGGGCATGCCGATTTTCTCGACCTGGTCGCGCACGCCGAGCCTCTCGAAGAGCTCGACGTTCGCCGGCAGCAGCGATTCGCCGATGTGAAAGCGCGGGTGGTGTGCCTTCTCCAGCAGCACCACCTTGCGGCCTTGCTGCGCCAGCAGCGCCGCAACGGTCGATCCGGCGGGGCCGCCGCCGATCACGAGCACGTCGCAGGACGCTTCGTTGACATGCGGGCTGGCAAGGGAGGCTTCGGTCGAAGACATTCAGGCGGTACAACGTTGATTGATGACGATGTACAGCATAACGCTCCTCGTCGAGCGCCCCCTCCGGCCGGCTTTACTTCAGCGCCATCGCGAACACGTGCAGCAGTCCGCCGTTGTCGGTCTGGAACGGCAAGGTCACGCTCCTGACCTTGCGCCGCCGGTCGAGCGCTGCATCCCAGTAATAGACATAGGCCTTGGTGGCGTCGACCTTCCCATCCTTGCCGACGCGATGGTCCGTGGTCAGTGCCACCTTGTTGTAGCTGCCGACCGGGGTGCCTCCGCCACCCAAAGTCCATTCATCGAAGCGCAGGTCGAAGCGCTCGGAAGTGCCGTCGTCGTAGGTCACGGTCAACTTGCCGGTCGGTGCCGCTGCGGCGCCTGTGGCACTGCCGAGCAGTGCCAGCGTCCCTGCGGCCTGCGGTGCAGCAAAAGTGATGGTCTGCCCTTGCGTGACCATGTTGTCGAGGCCCGCCTTGCCATCGGGCCATTGGAAATCCATGCCGTTGAAAGACACCGTGCCACCCGCCGCTGCGCCGGCCGTGGCCAAGGCTTGCGCGGAATAGCTCCAGCCCCCCATGTCGAAGGTGTAGCCCTCCAGACCACGCTCGGTGGGCGTGCCGTCGGTGCCGATGCCGCGGTTGTTCAGCGCTGCGCCGAGACTGTCGAAGCCATCGAGCCCGAAGGACGGCATGCGCGGGGCGGAATCTTTTCCCCACTGCGATTCGGTGGTTCCCAGCACGAAGTCCAGCTTCGAGTCCTGTCCGAGGTCCTTCAGCGACACCCAGGGCGTATCGATGGCCTGGCCATTCAGCTTCAAGCTCTGGATGTAGGGTGCGTGGGTGCCGGCGCCGGTCGCGTTGAGCGAGAGCTTCTTCGTGCCATCGGCCCAGCGGATGACCACCTGGTCGAACATCGGGCTGCCGATGGTCAGGCCGCCGACCGATTGCACCGCCGGGTACAGCCCCATGGCAGCCCACGCGTACCACGACGACACCGCGCCCAGGTCGTCATTGCCCGGCAGGCCGCCCGGCTCATCGAAGAACACGGTGTTGACCACGTCGCGCGTTACTTTCTGCGTGCGCCAGGGCGCGCCGGCCCAGTTGTAGAGCCACGGCGTGTTGAAGCTCGGTTCGTTGCCGGCGTAGTAGTTCGGCAGATGCGTTCCAGCGTTGAGTTTCTGAAAGAACTTGTCCAGCCGCTTGACGACTTCGCCGTTGCCGCCAGCCAGATGGAACAAGGCGCGCGTGTCGTAGGCCGCCATCCAGGTGTACTGCTCGGGGTTGCCTTCCACCATGTCGTCGCCTCCCGCGACGGAATCCAGCGCCTTCCAGCTGCCGTCGCGCCAGCGCGGCAGAACCGTCCTGGCGCCGGTGTTGAACTGGTTCTTCCAGTTGGCCGAGCGACCAAGGAACATCTGGTGGTTCGTCGTATCGCCCAGCGCCTTCGCGAGTTGAGCGGTCGCAAAGTCGGCCACGGCAAATTCGAATGTCAGCGCGCCGGCCCAATGGCCGTTGTCCATCGCCGAGTAGCCCTGCACGAGGTAATCGTTCATGCGCTCCTTGCCATCGCGCAATCCGCCGCCGTTGCACGTCAGGTCGGTCTTGCTGCCGACCAGCGTCATGTAGCCGAGCGCCTTTTTGGCATCGAAGTTCGTGGCGCCGAATGCATAGGCACTCCCGACGCTCGGCACGCCGGAATCGCCCGGCATGATCGCGCCATCGGTCGAGGCCGTGCCCCAGCGCGGTATGCCGCCGCACTGGTCGGCATCGACGACCAGCGACTGCATCATGTCCCCCGTCTCTTTGGGGAACAGCATGCCGGTCATCGGAATCAGGCTGCGGTAGGTGTCCCAGCTCGAGAAGTTGATGTAGTGGGTGCGGCCGGCTTCCACCTGGTGCACCTGCCTGTCGAAGCCCCTGTATTCGCCCGTCACGTCGTTGTTGATGTTGGGAGACAGCAGCGAGTGGTAGAGCGCGGTGTAGAACTTGCGCTTCTCGGCTTCCGTGCCCCCGCGCGTCTGGACGACGTTGAGCCGGTCGTTCCAGGCTTGCGATGCGGCCTTGCGCACGCCATCGAAATCCCAGCCCGGGTTTTCCTGTTCGAGGTTCTTGCGTGCGTTCTCCCTGCTCACATAGGACAAGCCGATCTTCATCAGCACGGCCGGCCTGGCACTGGCATCGAAACTGACAACGGCCTTTCCGCTGGTCTTGGTGTCGGCCGTGATATCGCGGTCGAACTTGGCGTAGAAGTACACGTCGTGCATGTCGAAGCTGTTGTTCTGCCAGGCGCAGAAGCGCACGGCGCGCGTGGATCCCCACAAGGCATCCTTGCCCACGGCCTCGATGACGCCTGTGGTCCGCGCCTGCTGGTTGGAACGGGTGGCGTCGATCACCAGGAATGGCGTCTTCCTGTCGGCCGCGAGCGCCGACTGGGCCGGAAAGGTGAAGCGGCCCGCACCGGTCCGGGTGGTCGTGGTCAGCTCCGTGGTGATGCCGTCGTTGAGCGTGACCTTGTAGTAGCCCGGCGAAGCTTCCTCGTTCTTGTGGTCGAAGTTTTCGGGCGATCTGGGGCCCACCGTGGCCGGGTCGAACGTCGGCATGATCGGAAACTCGCCCCCGTTGCCGCTGCAACCGGAACCGCTCATCTGCGTGAGCGGGAAGCCGACGATGGTCTTCTCCTTGTAGATGTAGCCCACTGGCTTGTCCGAGCCGCCGGCGCTGGGCGTCATCGGGGTCCACTGCACCATGCCGAAAGGCGTGGTCGCGCCCGGGAAAGTGCCGCCGCGCGCACCCGAAGGCACGGGATCGTCGGCGGGCACCACGGAATCCGCCGTGCCGACGAAGGGATTCACGTAGCCGGTCAACACCTGCTTGACGAAGACCTCATCGCCCCCGCCGAAGGGGGGCGGCGTCGTTCCGGTATCGACCGGTGGCACCGCGGGCGTGCCTGTATCGCCACCTCCGCCTCCCTGGAATGCGGGCAGCGAGAACACGGTTCCGCCACCACCGCCGCCGCCACAACCGGCGAGCAGCGAAGTTGCGCTCAGGGCAATGCCGAGCGCCCTCACCCATTGGATCTTCATGACCGTGTCTCCCTGACCGTTGATGGAAGAAGGCGCGAGAGCCGCGCCCGTGCCGCTCGACCTGGCGACGATGCTCAGCCCGGCGATGCCAGCGAGGCGGTCGCCTTGGTGTAGTCCGCAGCAGGCCCCGAAGGCGGCGTCAGCGCCGCATCGGAGGCCCAGTCGGTGGGCGTCGGCGACAGCTTGTAGGTCAGCGTTCCACCGTCCTTGATCTTGTCCACCGGCAGCCACGAACCTGCGTAGGCGGTGCCGTTGAACTTCATCTCGCTGATGTAGCGCACGTCGTCGAGCAGCGCCTGCTGGTCGGCTTCGATGCGCAGCTTCTTGCCGTTGCCCAGCCACAGGGTCATGCCCGAGAACTGCGGTGTCGAGACGGCCAGGCCCGGTGCCGACGGAATCGCCGGGTAGAGCCCCATCGCCGCCCACACGAACCAGCCCGAGGTCGCCCCCATGTCGTCGTTGCCCGGCAGGCCGCCTGGCTCGAGGGAGAAGTTCTTCTTCAGGATGACCGGGATGATGTACTGCGCGTACTTCGCCGAGCCGAGCCAGTTGTAGGCCCATGGCGTCTGGAAGGCCGGCTCGTTGCCGATGTAGTAGCGGCTGGAGCGTTCGCCGCCGTTCAGGTCCTGCCCGGTGGGTTCGCGGCCGGTGAACGGGTTCTTGTCGTCCAGAACGAACAGCCGGCCGAGCCGCTTGAGGGCGCCGTCCTTGCCGCCGAGCTTGTCGGCGAGGCGGGTCCAGTCGTGGGCGAAGGTCCAGATGTAGTTCTCTTCGGTCGACTCATGGAAATCGCCCGCCCCGTCCCACGTGCCGTCGGCGGCTTTCGATGCCAGCGACTTGCTGGTGTCGTTGAAGATGTTCTGCCAGTTGCCGGCCCGGTTGAACACCTTGGCGATCACGCCCTGGTCTGCTGCTCGCGTATCGGGCAGCGCATCGAGGAAGGCGCCGACCGAGCGGTCCGTGGTGATCGCTTCGAGGTCGTCGACGAGGGATGGTCGTAGTTCCTGTCGGACGGAATCCAGCCGAGGCGGAGGTAGTCGGCACGGCTGTCGCCCGCCTTGCCGATCGCATAGATGTTGTTGCACCGGCTGTTGGCGTCACCCACCGACTGCAGCATGTATTTGCGCGCGTTCGCCAGATCGAATTTCTTCGCGCCGAACAGGTAGGAGCCGGCCACGACTGTCGGCGCATGGTCGCCATTCATCGGCACCGTGTCCTCGCTGCCGTCCACCCAGTGCGGAAAGGCGCCGCACTGCTGCGCGTCGGCCACCAGCGACTGCATCATCTCGCTGGCTTCGTCGGGTGCGATCAGCGCGAGCAGCTGGGCCTGGCTGCGGTAGGTGTCCCACATCGAAAAGCCCGAGTAGTGGGTCTTGTAGCCCGCGTCCTTGCCGTCGACCTTGAACTTGTAGCTGGCGACGTTCTCGATGGCGCGGTCGGGCAACACGCTGTTGGGCTGCGCGATGTCGACCTGCTTCATGCTGCGGTAGTCGCCGTTGACGTCGCTGTACACGGTCGGGCCGCTGTAGACGCGGTAGAGGGCCGTGTAGAACTTCTTCAGGTTCGCGAGGGCCGCGTCCTTCTTCTTCGCATCGAGCTTGTCGAGCTCGCCTTCCTTCGCGAGATCGAGCTGCACCACGTTCAGCCGGCTGTTCCAGTTCTTCCCGGCCGCGGCCTGCACCGTGGCGAACGACCCGTCCGCGTTCTCTGCTTCGAGGTTCTTCTGCGCGTTGGCCACGCTGACCGAGGAGATCCCCACCTTGACCTGCACCGCCAGGTCCGCATCGGCCAGATCGAACTGCAGGATCGCCGCCTTGCCCGCGATGGCGGAGCTGACCTTCAGCGGTTTGTCGAAGGTCGCGTAGTAATAGACGGGTTGCTTCCACGTGCCCCCGCAGAACTCGTTCGCGACCGCCTTGCCGGAGACCGACTTGCGGTCCGCGCTCAACACGATGTCGGTCAGCTCGGGATAGGGCACGCCGCCCGGGCTCTGGCTGGATCCCTGGTTGGGGTTGTTGCGGGCGGAATCGATGACGAGGTAGGCCTTGTCCTTGTCCGCATAGCTGATCTTCGCCATGCCGGTGCGCGTGGTCGCGGTCAGCTCGCTCGTGATGCCGTTGTCGAACTTCACCTTGTAGTAGCCGGGTGCGGCCGACTGGTTCGCCTTCGTGTAGCGCAGGCCGCCCGAAGGGATGCCACCGCTCGCGTTGTTCGGCAGGATGGCCACCGCGCCCTGCCCCCTGCAGCCGGGACCGTTGAGGTGGGTCATGCTGAAGTAGCGGATGCTGGTGTCGTCGTAGTAGTAGCCGCCGGAGCCATAGCCCCAGGGCTGTCCGCTGCCCCGCGTATCGGGGCCGAAGCTCACCATGCCGAAAGGTGCCTGCGCACCCGGGTTGACGTTGCCGGAATGGCCGCTGCCGGTGTCGGAAATCTTCGTTCCGACGAAGAGGTTCACATACGGTGTCAGCGCGATATCGACCCGCTGCTCCGGCGCGACTTCAGGCGGCGTCGTGCTGGTCGGCGTCGTGCCGGTCGGCGTCGTGCCGGTCGGCGTCGTTCCGGTCGGCGTCGTGCTCGTCGGTGTCACACCCGTTGTCGTATCGATTGCCGTCGGCGGTAACGTCGGCGTTGCGAAGCCCCCCGAGCTGCCACCGCCGCAACCCACCAACACGGACGCGACGGCCAATGCCGTCACGACGCCCTTGCTTGCATTTTTCTTTTCCACGTTGTCTCCCTTGCTGCTTGCACATCGCCCACGGTCGGGCGCCAAACGGCCGCAGTGTATGTACGGCCTTCGTGCAAATGCGCTTGTGATTTCCCGGACGAAACACAGCGTTGGCAGAGCAACAAAAAAGAACGGCGGCCCGAAGGCCGCCGTGTCGAAGAACGCAGGTCAGGTCAACCTGCGCGCCGCTGCCCGGCAAGACGCCGCACCACCGTCACCAGGCGATCCACCTCGTCGAAGGTGTTGTAGAACGCAAGCGACGGCCGCACCGTCGTCTCGACACCGAAGCGCCGCAGGATCGGCTGCGCGCAGTGGTGACCGGTGCGCACCGCGATGCCTTCGTCGTTCAGCGCATGGCCCACCTCTTCGGTGGTGTAGCCGTCGAGCACGAAGGACATCACGCTCGCCTTGTCGGCCGCGGTGCCGATCAGTCGCACGCCCGGGATCGCACCGAGCTGCTGCATGCCGTACACGAGCAGGTCGTGCTCGTAGCGCGCGATGTTCTCGATGCCGACCTTGTTGACGTAATCGATTGCGGCGCCCAGGCCAACGGCATCGGCGATGTTGCCGGTACCGGCCTCGAACTTGTTCGGGATCGGCTGGAACACGGTCTTCTCGAAGGTCACATCGGCAATCATGTTGCCGCCGCCCTGCCACGGGGGCATGTCTTCGAGCACTTCGCGTTTGCCCCAGACCACGCCGATGCCGGTCGGGCCGAACACCTTGTGGCCGGAGAACACGAAGAAGTCGGCGCCGATGTCCTGCACGTCCACCCGCATGTGCGAGACCGACTGCGCGCCATCGACCAGCGCCTTGGCGCCGGCACGATGGGCCAGCTCGACGATCTCCTTCACCGGCACGACCGTGCCCAGCGCGTTGGAGACCTGCGTGACGGTAACGATCTTCGTGCGATCGTTCAGCAGCTTGCGGTATTCGTCGAGCAGCACCTGGCCGGAGTCGTCCACCGGGATCACGCGCAGCTTCGCGCCCTTGGCGGCGGCAAGCTGCTGCCAAGGCACGATGTTGGCGTGGTGCTCGAGGTTGGAGACGATGATCTCGTCGCCCTCGCCCACGTGCTGGCCGCCCCAGCTCTTGGCCACGAGGTTGATCGCCTCGGTGGTGCCGCGCACGAAGATCACCTCTTCGACTTCGGGTGCGTTGATGAACTTGCGCACACGCTCCCGTGCGCCTTCGTACGCATCGGTGGCACGCGCAGCGAGTTCATGCGCCGCGCGATGGATGTTCGAGTTCTCGTGTTCGTAGAAGTACGCGATGCGGTCGATGACCGACTGCGGCTTGTGCGTGGTGGCCGCGTTGTCGAACCACACGAGCTGCTTGCCGTTGACGCGCTCCTGCAGGATCGGGAAATCGCGGCGCACGGCGTTGACGTCGAACGGCGGATGCTGGCCGCTGCCAGCGAGCGGCACGGCGTCAGGGCCGCGCGGGTCCGGCTTGGCCGGCGTGACGAAGCCACTGGGCAAGCGCACCGCATCGACGAAGTAGAACTGCGCGTCGCGACCTGCCGGTGCAGACGGCGGGCTAGGTGGCAATGCGGGTTGAGCGGCCGGCGCCGCCAGCCCCGCGAACGGGTCGTGAACCGCGAAGCCATCGCTGGCACCGGCCGTCGGATGCCCGTAGCTGTTGTTCAGAAAGTAGAACGGCGATGCTGCCGTCTGCGGCGATGCCGGTGCGCCCAGCTGCTGTGGCACACCGAGCACCGTGCCGCCCGAACGCGGCTCGAAAGCCGGCGCGACCGAGAACACCGTGTCCGGCACGCCGTTGCCCGCCACCGCATGCGGCAGCAAGGCCGGCGCGCGGTTCGCGAGAGAAGGCAATTGCGTCGGCGATGCGGGCAGCACGTTGGCGCCCGGAATCTGCCCTTGCGGAATCGGCGTGCCCGGCACGCTGGGTCCGAAGCCGGCGGGACTCACGAGGGGCGAGCCCGGCGGTGCGATGTTGGACGGGAACTGCGCGCCCGGCACCAGCCCGCTCGCCACGCCGGGCAACGAGGTCGGCGGCGTGCCCGGCAAATAGGCAGGTGCCGTGCCCGGCAACGCGGAGAACATGGCGCTCGCCATGCGAGCGAGGATGGCCGGATCGAACGGCGCCTCGCCCGGAGTCGTGGGTGTGCTCACCGCGGCTTACTTGTAGGTGTCGGGATAGTCGTGGTACTTGCCGATCTCGACGTCGTCGAGCACCGCCAGCGCATCGGTGGTCAGCACCGCGAGCGAGCAATACAAGGAGATCAGGTACGACGCAATCGCATGGTTGTTGATGCCCATGAAACGCACCGACAGCCCCGGACTCTGTTCGCCCGAGAGGCCCGGCTGGAACAGGCCCACCACGCCCTGGCGCTTGTCGCCCACGCGCAGCAGGAGGATCTTGCTCTTGCCATCGGCCACCGGCACCTTGTTCGACGGAATCAGCGGAATGCCGCGCCAGGTGATGAATTGCGAACCGAAGAGGCTCACGGTCGGCGGCGGCGTGCCGCGGCGCGTGGCCTCACGGCCGAAAGCGGCAATGGCGAGCGGGTGCGTGAGGAAGAACGCGGGCTCCTTCCACACCTTGGTCAGCAGTTCGTCGAGGTCGTCAGGCGTGGGCGCGCCAGTCAGCGGGAAGATGCGCTGCTCTTCGCTCACCTGGGCCAGCAGGCCGTAGTCGGGGTTGTTGATGAGCTCGCTCTCCTGGTTCTCCTTGATCGTCTCGATCGTGAGGCGCAGCTGCTCCTTGATCTGGTCGTGCGGGCTGCTGTAGAGGTCGGAGATTCGGGTGTGCACGTCGAGCACGGTGCTCACGGCATTGAGGTAGTGCTCGCGCGGGTTTTCTTCGTAATCCACGAAGGTGCGCGGCAGCTGGTTTTCTTCTTCGCGCGAAGTGCAGGTGACCTTGATCGACTCGGGGTTCTTGACCTTGTTGACACGGTAGATGCCCGCTTCCACCGGCACCCATTGCAGGAGGTGCGTCAGCCAGCGCGGGCTGATGGTCTCGAGCTGGGGAACTGTCTTGGTGGCGTTGGCTAGCTGGCGTGCGGCGTTGTCGCCAAGGGCGGTGGTACCACCGACTGTTGCGCTCATGTATTCAAGCTCCGTGAAAAGGTAGGCAGGGGATAAGAAGAAACTGGTCGCCAGTGTCCGGGCGCCAAGGGTTTCCCCTCAACAGGCTATAGCCGCCAAGTTGATCCGCCTTGCAAGGCGCGATTGCTCCAGCTGCTCACAGCGCGCGAGCAGGTTCACGATGTTGATGCCGAGCGCGGTCGCGAGCTTCTGCGCGGTGACGATCGACGGAATCACGCGGCCGCGTTCGACCTCGCCCACATACGAGCGATTGAGGTCCGAGCGCTCTGCGAGCTGCTCCTGCGACCAGCCGTTCGCCTCGCGCAGCTGGCGCACGGTCACGCCGAAATCTTCGACAAAGGCTTTCATGGTGCGCTCGCTTTCGGTGCGTTCTGCAAACTGGCCTGGGTCACGCTCGCGCCCGGCTTCACGTCGTCGGTGATCCACACATTGCCGCCGATGACGGCGCCTTTCCCCAGCGTCACGCGCCCGAGGATGGTTGCGCCCGCATAGATGACCACGTCGTCCTCCACCACCGGATGCCGCGGCAGGCCCTTCTGCAGGTTGCCCTCGGTGTCGGTGGGAAAGCGCTTGGCCCCGAGCGTCACGGCCTGGTAGAGCCGCACGCGCTTGCCGATGACCGCCGTCTCGCCGATCACGACGCCCGTGCCGTGGTCGATGAAGAAGCCCGCGTCGATCTGCGCGCCGGGATGGATGTCGATGCCCGTCTGCCCGTGCGCGAGTTCGGCAACGATGCGCGCGAGCAGCGGCAGGCCCAGCTTGTAGAGCGCGTGCGCGAGGCGGTGATGGATCATCGCGAGCACGCCCGGATAGCACAGCAGCACCTCGTCGACGCTACGCGCGGCCGGGTCGCCCTGGTAGGCGGCTAGCACGTCGCTGTCGAGCAGGCGGCGCAGGCCCGGCAGTGCGTTCGCGAACTGGCGCACGGCTTCGGTGGCCGCGTCGTCGATCTCGCTCGCGGGGCGCGGCTCGAGGCGCGCATTGAAATTGAGTTCCAGCCGTGCCTGCACCAGGAGCGCCTGCAACGCGGCGTCGAGCGTGTGTCCGACGTAGAAGTCTTCGCTCTCGTGGCGCAGATCCGGCGGACCGAGCCGCATCGGAAAGAGCGCGCCTTTCAGCGACTCCACGATCTGCGTGAGCGCATCGCGCGACGGAAACTCGCGCGCCCCGGGCTCTCGCGAGCGCCGTTGTGAATCGCGCCACTCGTCACGCACGCCATGCAGCGCGCGCACGATGTCGCTTACCTCGAAATGGGCCATGTGTTTTTTCCTCCCTTGAATGTCTTGTGCGAATTCTTCTGCCGGGTATGACTCAGTCCTGCACCCAGGGCAGTTTGTGGAATCGCCAACCGTCCGCACCACCGCGGTGCTGATGCGCATCGATCTCGCCCTCGAAGCCTTCGAGCACGTTGAAAACGTGGGTGAAGCCGGCCTTTGCGGCCGCCTCCGCGGCCAGCGCGGAGCGCTTGCCGCTGCGGCACAGCAGCAGCGCGACGGCGTCCTTGCCGCCCTCCTTGGCGAGCTTGGCTTCGAGCTCGCGCACGAAACGGGGATTGCGGGTGAGCGCGGTGCCGGTGGCCCAGGCCACGTGCAGGCTCTCGGGCACATGGCCGACGAACTTGCGTTCCTCGCCCGAGCGCACGTCGACCAGCACGGCCTGGCCCTTCTGGACCAGGTCCCAGGCCACCGTCGGCGTCACGCCGCCGGCATAGGGCCAGTTGTTCTCGGCGGCTTTGGCGCGCGCCTGTTCAAGTGCTTCGGGCAAGACGACTTCTGCGAGTTCTTCAACTTCCACTGACATGCTGTGCGGCTCCTGTTGTGCGTTGGAATTCGCCTTTGATGGCGATAACCACCACTTTAGGAGCGCCGTCCGGAAGCTCAAACGACTGAAAAGTCGATTCCTAACAACCGGGCGTTGTATAGCGCGATGTTGTGTGTTCTATGAGGCGGTTGCGGCTTCGGCCGCGCGTACGGCGGGCGCCGTCAAGTCGACGCTCTTCGCACCGTCCACGCCGTACGGCACGTCGCCCGCAACTGTCACCCGGCGCACCACCCGGTGCTGATCGCCGTAGTCGTTGATCGCGTAGTGCTGCGTGGCACGGTTGTCCCAGATCGCGACGTCGCCCTGCGTCCAGCGCCAACGCACCGTGTTCTCGAGGCGATGCACATGGCTTTGCAGCACGCTCAGCAAGTGATTGGAGTCATAAGTCGAATGGCCGAGCAGCCGCTTCACGAAGTGGCCCAGGACGAGGCTGCGCTCGCCGGTCTCGGGGTGCACGCGCACCACCGGATGCTCGGCTTCGAGGAGGCGCCGGGTGAACACCTCCTTGTAGCGCTTCACGCCCTCGTCGGCCAGGTCGGCGGGCTGCCGCGAGGCGGCGTAGTCGTAGTCGTTGCCATGCACCGCGCGGAGACGATCGGCCAGCGCCTTCAGGTCGTCCGACAGGCTCTCGTAGGCGGCCACGGTGTTGGCCCAGACGGTGTCGCCGCCATAGGGCGGGATCACGACCGCACGCAGGATCGACACCTGCGGGTAAGCCACCTCGAAGGTCACGTCGGTGTGCCATGAATTGGCGCGTCCGCCGTGGCGCGAATCGAGCTCCAGCAGCTTGGTGCCGTCCCTCGAGGGCAC
>Ga0157370_10006595_pt1 | contig 12766 bp, 10 predicted proteins | sample C35metaG_FD_113463 | JGI IMG/M metagenome (GOLD analysis project Ga0157370, IMG submission 113463) | Corn rhizosphere microbial communities from Kellogg Biological Station, Michigan, USA - C3-5 metaG | ecosystem: Host-associated > Plants > Roots > Rhizosphere > Soil | place: USA: Michigan...
GATATTCGGACGCGCGCCAACTGGAGCGCTCCGAACGCCTCGCTCATCGAGCGCGATTCCGCGGTGCGTCTTCAGGGATACGACGATCGCGCGCGAGTCGTCGAAGTCAAAGACACGCAGGGCAAGCCGTTCTACACCATCCGCTACGACTATCGCGAGCTTCTCCCGCTGCTGCGCCATAGATGGGAGCCGGATAACCCCGCCGTGAAGAGAATCCGCGAGCGCGAGCGCAACGTGCATCTCGCGATCTCCGCCGCGCTGCAGATGAGGGCCGCGGATATTCTGCGCACGCGCCTCGCCGCCCTTCATCTCAGCCGCGGCGCTCTCGTCGTAATGGATCCGCAGACGGGTGATCTGCTTGCGTCCGTCAACTATCCGTCGCCCGATCTTCTGCAGGAGAAACTGACGCTCGGCGAAGCCGCCGGACCGCTGCTTGATCGAGCGCGCTACGGCCTTTATCCGCCCGGCTCCACATTCAAGATCGTGACCGCCATGGCCGCGCTCCGCCTGAACCCCGCGCTTGCGCATCAGCAATACCAGTGCATTCGCCTCCCCGATGGGCGCACCGGCAACTACGTCGGCAATTCCCGCCGCCCTGTTCGCGACGACACCGAAGACCGGAATCCTCACGGTACGCTCGATATGAGCCGCGCGATCGTTGTCTCCTGCAACGCGTACTTCGCTCAGCTCGGAACCTATAAGGTAGGTCCGGAACAAATGCTCGATACCGCAAAGCTGATCGGCGTGTCGGTCGCGAATCCTCCAACAGTGAAGAATCTCCGGCCGCAGATGCCGCAAGCATCTTACGGGCAGGGCCAGGTTGTGGTCACGCCGTTCCAGATGGCGCGCGTGGCTTCCGCCGTGGCGGCCGGGGGCCAGCTTCCATTCGGTAAATGGGTCATTGACGAGAGCAACGCGCGCGCCCAGCCGCCGCAGGCCATCGTCTCAGCAAAGGACGCGGCGCTTCTCGCGAAAGACATGCGAGGCGTGGTCACCAGCGGCACCGGCCGCAGGCTGGCGGCCATCAAGCCGGATATCGCTGGCAAAACCGGAACCGCCGAGCTTGCCGCTGCGCCGTCGCATGCGTGGTTTATCGGCTTCGCGCCGTATGCGGACACTTCGCAGGCCGCGCCCGAACATCGCATCGCCTTCGCGGTCCTCGCGGAAAATGGTCACTATGGCGGAACCGCAGCCGCGCCCATTGCAGGCGATCTGGTGCAGGCCGCCAAACAATTGGGGTTGATCCAGTAATGGCCTTTCTGAAACAGATCGAGAAGGCTCTCGACCAGCGCCTCCGCGGTATCTTCGGCGGCTCAGGCTCCGAACCGGGCGCGCGCGAAGCCATTGAACTCTATCGCGACGCCCTCGACCAGATCAGCGCTCGCGCAAGCGCAGGCAAACGCGGCGACCGCATCTTTCCCTTCGATCTCATCCGTATCGAGCTCATGGCCGCAACTCCCGAGCGTAAGGCTGTGCTCGAAACACTGTTCGAACCGGCGCAGATGCTGGAGGATATTCGGGCATCGCTTGTGGAGGAGCGCGTCGCCGCTCCCCGTGAGCTTGCAGTCCAGATTCATTTCCCGCCTGAGGCAACCGCGGAGCTGCGCGTCATTTGCGAGAAGGCCACCACGCAGTTAACTGAATCGCAGGAGGCGGCTGTTGTCCAGGCCACCCCGGCAAAGCTGATCACGAAATCGGGCATCGCCTCGGCGGAAATCTTCCCGGTCGAGCGACCACACGTCAACATCGGCCGTGTTCCGGAAGTCGTCGATTCCGTTGGCCGGCCGGTTCGTCGGAATGACATTCATTTCCCGGAAGGCGCTCACGAAGCCAACTCCACGGTCTCGCGTTCACACGCCCATCTCCGGTTCGATTCCGGCGGCGGCGAGTGGCGTATTTATGACGATGGCAGCTCTCTCGGCACAAGCATCTTTCGGGACGGCCGGCGAATTGAAGTCCCGGCACACGCCAGCCGTGGCGTCGCCCTTCGATCCGGCGACGAAATCTACCTGGGCCAGGCCTGTCTCCTGTTTGAATAGGTTCGAATAAGTCGCAGGAGCCGAAGCGCAATAACCCGCCCAGGCTCCTGAATACCACAGTCAATCAATACAGGAAAAACATACCCGAAGGGCTGCCTACAGCCGTGTAGTTACCTGTAAAAATCAACTGGCCGCCGGAGACCCTGAAAGTGGTCACGTTGTCGGCTCGCTGATTACCACAGACCGCAAATAGACCGAAGGGATCGATGGTGAATATTCTCGGATAGTCCCCCAGCGTTGAAGCGTAGCTTACCTGATTCAGGAAGCCATCGGGTTGGACGCTGAAAACGGTGATCGTGTCGTTCGTGCGGTTTGCGCCGTAAACAAACCGGCCGTCAGGCGAAACGCGGATTTCCGAAGTAAAGTCCGTACCGACGAATCCCGGCGGCAAACTCGAGACCTGCTGTTGTTGCGTAAGAACTCCCGTACCGGGATCGAAAATCCAGAAGATGATGGTGGACGCTTCTTCCTGAATGGAGTACAGCCACCTGCCGTTCGGGTGAAAGGCGAAGTGCCTGGGCCCATCGCCGCTGTGCGGAGTGTCCTGCGGAACATGGACGAAGCGTGGCGTGGCCGGAGTCAAAGGCGGGACCGCTCCCGGAGTCAGTTTCCATATATAGATCCGGTCCTGGCCGGCATCGGCGCCCAAAACCCATTGGTTCGAGGGGTCCGCCTCCATCATGTGCGGGTGTCCGGTTCCTCCCACCTCATGAGCGCTGATGGCGAAGCTCCCCGGGGGCGCGTTCGCGGCGTGCTGCTCTCCATTATTCGTGGGGTCCGACTTGTCAAATACTGCAGGCCCGAGCGAACCATCTTTCCTGATTGGGAACACTTCGAAGTGCCCGCCTGAATATTCGGCCGAGAAGAGATATCGGCTGCTTTGGTCAACGCTGACATGAGCCGGAGCGCCCAGGGTGGCTTGTGTATTCAGAAGCGTCAGATCGCCTGTAGCGCGGTTAATGGAGTAAGCGCTCACGGCTCCGGGCGGTCCGAATTCATTCCCGGCATACAGATGCGTGCGATTCGTATCGAGCGCAATCGTAGATGGACTGGGTGGGGATGTTGGGGGCGTTGTCGCGACGGAAGCTACGAGTCTGAGGACAGTCAGGCTACCCGTAAAAAGATTAAGTTCGCATAAGTAAATCCCCTTCCCGTTACTTCCGAACGCTGAAGGATTATCACTTGTGTAAGTGCTGATGTAAAGCCAGATCGTTCCGAACGGAGCGCCCGTGGGCGGTATCTGCTGACCAAAAGCCTGGGGTACACTCGCGGCGGCAGCAAACGCCCCGGCGCCCATGAGTAAGTTACGACGCGACAAGATACTTTGTAAGGTCTCTTTTGTGGGCTCCATTACTTCCCTCCATACAGGCGCGCTCCGCCTGAGTTCAAGTGAATAAATTGCGGACACATCCAAAGCATCCGCAACGGATCGGCTACCAGGCGGCGGCGACGCCGTCCGGAATCAGGTAATGGTGGGGATTTTACACCGCTGTTGATTTGATTTCCAGAGCTTTTTTGTGTGATGACAGCGCAAAATAAAATAAATTCTTTACGCGGAGGACCGCCGAATTCAGGCGACACTTCTGCGAGACGGCTCCTTTATAACTCGCCCGGGGGCGCGCGCTAAGTCAGAAACACAATGCTGGCGGGGCTGCCCACCGGCGTGTACGCGCCCGTGAACTGCAGTGCGCCGGTTTGCGGGTTTATCCGGAACGTAGTCACTGAATCGCCTCGCTGGTTGCAGCAAAATATGAAGCTGCCGGTGGGATCGATGGTAAAACTCCGCGGATAGTCTCCTCCGGTCGGTGTTTCTCCCACGCGACTCAGGGCGCCGTCTCCGCCAATCGAAAAGGCCGCGATTGTATCGTGAAGCCTGTTTGCCGCATAGAGGAACCGTCCATTCGGAGATATCCGAATCTCCGAGGTGAAATTTGTCCCCGCAAAACCCGGCGGCAGAGAAGAGTATGTTTTCTTCGCGGTCAGCCTGCCGGTCTGCGGGTCATACGTGAAAAAGATAACTGTCGACGCCTCTTCCTGCAGCGAGTACATCCAGTTCTTCGTCGGGTGAAACGCAAAATGCCGCGGACCATCGCCCGGCGGAGTGGCGACGCTCGAAGCCAGGCTGAGCGTGCCCTTGCTCCGGTTCAGCGCCCAGACGTGTATCCGATCTTCGGCCAGATCGGTGGATATCACGAACTTGCCTGCCGGATCGGCCTCGATCATATGCGCGTGCGGCGCGTCATGTCCGCTGATCGCAAAGCTTCCGGGCGGTGCAGTGGTCGGTTTTGCCGGCCCCACAGGCGCCATTCCTTTTCCAGGGACCACGTGCGTCGCATTGCCCAGTGAGCCGTTCGCCGGGTCGATTGGCAGCACCGCAACGCTTCCCCCGGCGTAGTTCGCCACGAATGCGAACTGTCCTTTCGGATCCACGCTCATATGCGCGGGCCCCGCACCCCCGGAACCGACAATATTGATAAACGTCAGATCACCGTTCGATCTGTTGATCGACCACGCGCTTACGGCTCCGGTTTTCCCTCCATTAAAGTTGGACCCTTCATTGGTCGTATAGAGATATTTCCCGTTTGGGTGCAGCGCGAGCCAGCCAGGTGAGTCGGTCTTCGCAGCTAGTTTCACCGGTGTCAGCTTTCCGGTCTCGAGGCTCACGTTGAAGAGGTAAATGCCCTGTCCGTTGGCTCCCTTCCCGGTATATGTACCGAACCAGGCCAGGACCGACCGGGACGCCGCCCGTCCCGATTTCAGCGCCGCCGCGCCAAGAACCGCCGCTCCTGCAAGCAGACTGCGGCGGGACATCCCGTATGCCGGGAGCACGGCGCGATCTTCAGTTTCCGAGCGTTTCATGTTCGATCCTTCCTTTCAGTGAGGAGCATGGGGAGTCGGGCCGGATCGTGTCCGTCCGCACTTCGCTCCGCCAACGCTACTTTAATTAAACCGCTACTGCCCGCAGACGCATTTTCCGCCGGCTGGGGAATGGATCGCGAATCCATCGGGTACCGCGTCATAATATGTTCGAGATGCCGATCTACGAATACCTCTGTGAATCCTGCGGCAACAAATTCGAAAAGCTGGTTCGCCGCTCTGAAGACGCGCTTGAATCCGGCTGTCCCTCCTGCGGGCAGAAGCACCTGAAACAGGAGTATTCGACCTTTGCGCCGCGCGCCGGCTCTTCTTCGTCCAGCGCCCCGGAAATGCCGGCATGCCCAGGCGGCATGTGCAGCAATCCCGGAATGTGTGGCCGGAACTGACATGAGCGCAACCGATACCGCTCCCGTTCACACGCTCGATCCTTCGGGCGAGATTCTGACCCCTGAGGCGCAGGCTCTTCTCCAGGAGCTTCACCGTCGCTTCGATGCGCGCCGTCGCGAGCTTCTTGATCGCCGCGTCGGCCGCCAGCGGGAGATCGATTCCGGAAAATTGCCGGACTTCCTGCCCGAAACGCGCGAGATTCGCGAATCGGAATGGACCGTCGCTCCTATTCCCCAGGATCTTCTCGATCGCCGGACCGAAATCACCGGCCCCACCGATCGCAAGATGGTCATCAATGCGCTCAACTCCGGCGCCAGCATGTTTATGGCGGATTTCGAAGATGCCAACTCGCCGACCAGCCGCAACGTCATTGACGGCCAGAAGAATCTCCGCGATGCGATCCGGCGTGAGATTTCGTTCACGGGTCCCGAAGGCAAGCAGTACAAGCTGAATGAGAAGACCGCCGTCCTGCTGGTTCGGCCGCGCGGTTGGCATCTGGTCGAAAAGCACTTCAAAGTGGATGGCCAGCCGATCTCGGGCGGCCTGTTCGATTTCGCGCTGTATATGTTCCACAACGCGGCCGAGTTGATCCGGCGCGGCAGCGGACCTTATTTCTACCTGCCCAAACTGGAGTCCCACCTCGAAGCCCGCCTCTGGAATGACGTTTTCGTTTTCACGCAGGATTATCTCGGCATCCCCCAGGGCACCATCCGCGCGACGGTTCTCATCGAGACCATCCTCGCCGCATTCGAAATGCACGAGATCCTGTGGGAGCTGCGCAATCATTCCGCCGGACTTAACTGCGGCCGCTGGGATTACATTTTCAGCTTCATCAAGAAGTTCCGGAATCGCCCGGATTTCATGCTGCCCAACCGCGCCCAGGTCACCATGACTGTGCCCTTCCTCGCGGCCTACGTGGATCTCCTGATTCAGACCTGCCACAAGCGCAACATTCACGCAATGGGCGGCATGGCGGCCCAGATCCCCATCAAGAACGACCCGGCCGCCAACGAAGCCGCGCTGGAGAAGGTCCGGCAGGACAAGCTTCGCGAGGCGAAGGCCGGCCACGACGGTACCTGGGTCGCGCATCCTGGGCTCGTCGCCACCGCAAAGCAGGTGTTCGATGAGTACATGCCGCAGCCGAATCAGATCGATCGCAAGCGCGAGGAGGTACGCGTCGAGGCGAAGGATCTGCTCGCCATTCCGAAGGGCACGATTACCGAAGATGGCCTTCGCCTGAATGTCGACGTCGGCATCCAGTACCTCGAAGCCTGGCTGCGCGGCAACGGAGCAGTACCCATTTACAACCTGATGGAAGACGCCGCCACCGCGGAAATCTCGCGCGCGCAGGTCTGGCAATGGCTGAAACACGGCGCAAAGCTGGAGGATGGACGCCCTGTCACGCCAGATCTCGTCAAGCAGACTATAGCGGGCGTACTCGAGCACCTGCGCTCGATGGTTGGCCCCGAGCGATTCGATAAAGGCAAATACCAGGTTGCGGCGCAGATCTTCGAGAAGATGATGCTCTCCGGCGAATTCAATGAATTTTTGACTCTGCCGGCTTACGAGTATCTGGACTGACGGCGCGTTGGCCGTCGAAGACAGCGCTGGAGAGTGCTACAGACTATATGCACACATCACGCAACGTCCGAAAGCGCATGACAGTGAATAGGGCGTTCCGCAGCATTCGTCGCAAATAGGTTCAAGGACATGTCACGCTTCGGCTGTGGCCAGTCACGGATATCGAAGCTCCGCATTTGCAGTTCAAATCGGTGCCGCAGTCAGTGTGATTTCGATGGCCAAATGCGACAGTTCGCCAGCTTCTGCGTGGGGCAGGCGACGCAATATTGCTCTAACGGCAACTCGCGTTGTTCGCCATCGGAATTACGAGGAATGAAATAGTTGCCGGAGCCAGCATGACGTGCCCCGGACCGGTTGGAACGCTTGTTAATGGCGGGAGTCCGTCATCGGCGCCCAGCTTCAATTCCGTACCGTTCAGTTGGACACGAGTGTCGTCGAGGTTCTTCGGGGATGGTACAGATAACGTATACCGCTCTGCCGCCGCCGTAAGTTCAAACGAGTGCGCTCCTTCCTGATCGGTGTTGATCGCCAGAAGCGCTACGCCGCCGGGCTGCCCGCGAAGACAGTGAGCGTACAAATGCAAGCTCGGGGCGTGCGAAGCGCCAGCATCGAGCACCGTCGTCCCCATGAACTTGCGCCATAGCAGAGCCGCCCAATAATTGGGCCGCGGAGCCAGCGTGTTCTCATCCAGCAGGCCATAGTCGCTCGAAGCGAGCGTGTTGTGCATGTTGACCTGTACGCCCCGTTTGGACATTCGCCCAAGCTGATCCAGATAGCGGAACGTATCGAGGAATGTGGACGCCCACGGATCGCCACCACAGGCGGCGTCGGCCGTTTCGGTGATCCACAGCGGCTTGCCCGGCTCGAATTGATCGCGAAGACCAGCATAAAATGCCTCGATGCGATCCACTCGGGAGAACCACTCGTCCGAGAGCGCGGCCGCGGAATTTGTTATTGCCGAGTCCCCCATGCCCGCGCACCGCTTCGAAACCGCTGCGTAGGAATGGTACGAGAAGACGTCGAACACGGGTCCAGTGGCCTTCAGCAGGTCTTCTGTCTTCAGCACGCTCATCGATGGCGGCGCCAGCGAAATTCCCTCGCCGACCGAACCAGGGCCGAGGAACACGATTTCAGGAGCAGTCTCCTTGATGAAGCGACGGAATACGGTGATATCCCGCGCATAAGCCGCCGCATCGTAGCCCTGCGGCGCCCCACCCATCGCCGCAAAGGTCGGTTCGTTCATGAACTCGGCTGCAGCGATGCTTCCGCCGATCGATTTGGTGTACGCAAGAAACAGCCGCGCCTGATCCGCGGTCCAAACACCCGCGGCATTGCGAGTTCCCACACTCGTGCCGAAGGACGTGACGATCTTTGCATTCGCCGCGCGAGCAAAATCGACCACGCCCTGCCATTCCCGGCGGGTTAGCACCCCATTGAAGCCTTTGGGCGGGTTCTTCGGCGCGGGCTTGCGGGAATCCTGAAAATAGGTCGTGTTCGCCCAGGTACCGCTGACACGCACGTAAGCAGGACCAAGAGCTGCTGCCAGCGTACGCAAGCGGGCGTTGCTCAGATCGAGAGGCGGCCGATATTGATACAAATCCAGGCTCATGCCCGCGGGCTGATTCGACCCGGACTCCTTCGCTGACGACTGCGCTTTGAGAACAGCGTCTACGTCTTTATAGGGCTTCCAGAATCTGCCGCCGGTGACTTCCACCATTTCAATGTTGTACGACTGAAATCGATCATCGACTGTGCCGATTCGGCGCATATTCGAAGGCGCAACGGAGTCCGCGGATGAAGCTTGGGGAGTTTTCGAGCACGCCACTACTCCGAGTATCACCAGCATTGCGCTTACGCCAGGGCCGAAGCATACGTTATTTCTCATGCGCACCTCTTCTCTTACAGCACTGGTCGCGGCGGAGCGATTATACTCGACGTGCGAGCGGTCAGGCTATGGAGTACCGCGTAAATTCACCCCATGAAAGGCTTCCCGATGAGTGACGCAAGCTTGAACGCCACCACTGGACTTGCAAAGCTCGGCGATCTGCTGCCCGATCTGGAATCCGTCTACAAAGATATTCATGCGCATCCAGAACTATCGATGCAGGAAACACGCACAGCCAGCATCGCGGCGGACCGTCTTCGTGATGCCGGTTATGAAGTGACCTCCCAAGTTGGAAAGACCGGTGTTGTCGGTCTGCTGCGCAACGGTGCAGGACCAGTGGTCATGCTGCGCGCCGACATGGATGCGCTTCCGGTTCAGGAAGCCACAGGTCTGCCCTACGCCAGCAAGGTAACGGCCACTGACAGCACCGGGAAAACCGTTCCCGTGATGCACGCCTGCGGTCACGATATGCATGTAACCTGGCTGATCGGCGCAGCCACCCTGTTTGCGAAGGCTCGTGACAAATGGAAAGGGACGCTGATGCCCGTTTTTCAACCAGCAGAAGAAACAGCAGCTGGCGCACAGGCAATGATCGATGACGGGCTCTTTCGGCGCTTCCCGAAGCCCGACGTCGTGCTCGGCCAGCATGTGATGAGCATGCCTGCCGGCATTGTCGCCGGCCGTCCCGGAGCGACAACGTCCGCCGCCGACAGTCTTCAGATTCGATTATTCGGACGGGGCGCTCACGGATCGATGCCAGAGGCCAGCATCGATCCGGTGGTCATGGCCGCGGCAACGGTGCTGCGGCTGCAGACCATCGTTTCCCGGGAGGTGGCGGCGAATGAAGCAGCGGTTGTCACCATCGGTGTGCTGCAGGCTGGCACGAAGGAAAATGTTATCCCTGATGAGGCGATTATCAAGCTGAACGTGCGCACTTTTGACGAGGGCGTTCGTAAACGCGTGCTGGGAGCGATCGAGCGGATTGTGAACGCCGAAGCCGCCGCCTCAGGCGCCCCGGAGAAACCGGAGATTACGACTCTGGATCGTTATCCTCTTGTGACGAATGATCCGGACGCGACCAGGCGAGTGAGCGATGCATTTCGTCAGCACTTCCCGGCCGACCGCGTGCAGGAAAGCAAGCCGACGACGGCGAGCGAGGACTTCGGATCATTTGGATCCGAATGGGGCGCCCCGTCCGTGTTCTGGTTCGTAGGCGGAATCGATTCCGACATCTACGCGAAGGCCAAACAAGAGGGCCGGATCGGCGAGATTCCGACCAACCACAACCCCCACTTTGCACCGGTGATCCATCCAACTTTGCAGACCGGGGTGGAAACCATGATAGTCGCCGCGCAAGCCTGGCTCTCAGCATGAGGCCAGATGGTCATCACCAGTTGGTTATCACCAGATGGTCATAAATGGACACGTCCTGCTAAACACGCTTCTGGTTGCCTTCGATCTTGCCGGTACGTTCGTATTCGCACTCAGCGGCGCGACGGCTGGAGTTAAGCACAGGCTTGATCTCTTCGGGGTTCTGGTTTTGTCTTTCGCGGCGGGGAACTCGGGTGGGATCGCCCGCGATGTGATCATCGGCGCCGTTCCTCCAGCGGCCATTAGCGACTGGAGATATGTCGCTGTCTCGGTTCTTGCCGGCCTGATCACCTTCCATTGGTATCGAACGATCAACCGGCTGAGCAGCCCCGTGCTGGTGTTCGACGCCGCCGGACTGGCGCTTTTTGCGGTCTCCGGCGCGGGTAAGGCGCTGGCTTTTCACGCAGGGCCGGTCGCAGCGATGCTGCTGGGCATGCTGACGGGAATCGGAGGCGGCATGGCGCGAGATGTGCTCGTCAGAGAGATCCCCACTGTGTTACGCACTGAGCTCTATGCCGTTGCGGCCCTGATGGGCGCAGCTGTGGTCGTAATCGGCAGCGTGCTGCATCTCTCATCATCGGTCGCCGCTACAGCCGGCGCAGTGCTGTGCTTTGCGCTCAGATTTATGGCAATACGACACGGCTGGCAACTTCCAATCGCCCGACCGTTCGACGAACCGTCTGCACGAGGGATGCGCCGGCCGCATGGACAATAGCGCGAGGAGACCGAGTGAATGAAATCGGACTGCCCGGCATAAAACAAGACCAAACCACTTACTGCGCATGAGCGTGACGCTGTTCGCCGATTACGCAGTGAGACTTACAACATAAGAAAGGCGGCTTGAAATGGCCGGAATGCCTGCGATCTTTTTCGGACACGGCAATCCTATGAACGCCCTGCTGGATAACCCCTACACGGAAGCATGGCGAATCATCGGGAAGCAGATTTCAACACCGAAAAGCATAGTATCGGTCTCGGCCCACTGGTTTGTGCCAGGAACCGGCGTCACCCTCAGTACCGCACCGAGAACCATTCACAATTTCGGTGGTTTTCCCCGAGAACTTATCAGGTGCAGTATCCCGCGGCTGGCGATCCGGAACTAGCCAGGCGCTTACAGCGAATGCTTGCGCCAGTGCCGGTCACACCTGCACATTCGTGGGGGCTCGATCACGGCGCCTGGTCCGTTTTGCGCCACGCCTGGCCCAAAGCCGACATCCGGTTGTGCAATTGAGCATTGATGAGGCCCAACCCGCTGCCTTCCATTTCGAAATCGGCAGAAAACTTGCGCCTTTGCGGGATGAAGGAATTCTGATTGTGGAAAGTGGAAACGTGGTACACAACCTTCATGCCTGTGCTTGGGGCCGTCACATGCCCGATCCTTATGACTGGGCCATTCGCTTCATGACTGGGCCATTCGCTTCGAGAGCGAAGCGAAACAGATGATGCTGGCCGGAGAATATAGCCCCTTGATTCACTACGAGAAGCTGGGGCGCGAGGCGACTCTCTCCATTCCGACTCCAGACCACTATCTGCCATTGTTATATGTGCTCGCCACGCGGCAGGAAAGTGAACTGATCACATTTCCCGTTGAAGGTGTAGACGGAGGATCGATCTCGATGCTTAGTGTGAAGATCGGGTAGCCCCGAACGAAGTCAGCCTCAACGCGCCCGTCAAATCGCCCTCAAGCCACCGCCGTCGCCTTCACCTTCTCCACCACCGCTCGCGTGAACTCTTCGGTTCCCGCCGTTCCCGCCACATCGCGCGTCAGGTGTTTCCCTTCGGCGTATACCGCCTCAATCGCCTTCTGCATCCGCACCGCCGCGTCCCGTTCCCCGATGTGCGCCAGCATCAGCCGCGCCGATTGCATCAACGCCGTCGGATTCGCCAGACCTTTTCCCGCAATGTCGGGCGCGGATCCGTGTACCGCCTCGAAAACCGCGCAATTGTCTCCCAGGTTCGCGCCCGGAACGATCCCGAGTCCGCCCACGAGCCCGGCCGCCAGATCCGAAATAATATCCCCGTACAGATTCGGCAGCACCAGCACGTCAAAGGTCTCCGGCCGCATCACCAGTTGCATGCAGGCGTTGTCCACAATCAGTTCGCCGTATTCGATTTGCGGAAAATTCGACGCCACTTCCCGGCAGCAGCGCAGAAAAAGACCGTCGCTCATTTTCATGATGTTGGCCTTGTGCACCGCCGTTACTTTTTTCCGGTTCTCGCTTGCGGCCCATTCGAACGCTGCCTGCGCAATCCGCATTGAGGCCACCTTCGTGATCACCTTCACGCTCTCGACCACATCCTTCGCCACCTCGTGTTCGATACCCGAATAAAGGTCTTCGGTATTTTCGCGAAAGATCACCAGATCGATCGGCAGGTCGGCGAAACGCGTTTTCAATCCCGGCAGCATTCGGACGGGCCGGAAATTCACGAAGGTATTCAGCCGTTTCCGCATCGCCACGTTCACGCTCGGGTGCCCGCTCGCGATTGGCGTTCCCACAGGCCCTTTCAGCCCCACATTCGTGCGTGAAAGTGATTCAAATACCTCTTCCGGAAGAAATTTCCCGGTCTTTCGCTCCGCATCGAGCCCGACCTCCACTCGTTCCCACTCAATCTCGGCGCCAGTCGC
>Ga0157370_10006597_pt1 | contig 12763 bp, 12 predicted proteins | sample C35metaG_FD_113463 | JGI IMG/M metagenome (GOLD analysis project Ga0157370, IMG submission 113463) | Corn rhizosphere microbial communities from Kellogg Biological Station, Michigan, USA - C3-5 metaG | ecosystem: Host-associated > Plants > Roots > Rhizosphere > Soil | place: USA: Michigan...
ACTGCTGCACATCATCCATCGAACGATTTAATTTTATTAATTGCAGCATACTTAAATGGCGTTCGGTTAATTGATAATATTTTAATAAAGAATAAATATTAATTCTTCATTATCTTGTATCCATCTATGAAGAAAAAAGTATTCGCCGTATTACAATATTTATTTTTTCTCGGCATCGGGGTTTTTTTGACGTGGTGGCAATTGAGCAAAATGACGCCGGAGCAAACGATGCATTTCCGGGAGTCGCTGCTGCATGCGCGGTACATCGTCATCTTACCCGTAGCCATCATTGCCCTCATCAGCCACTGGGGCCGTGCCCGCCGTTGGATGATTATGATAGAACCGATGGGATATTATCCTTCCACACCCAACACATTTTATTCGGTAATGTGCGGATACCTCGCCAATACTTTTATTCCACGCGCCGGGGAAATTCTGAGATGCACCATGCTCGGCCGTTACGAAAAAATTCCGATAAACAAACTGATAGGTACTATCGTTACTGAAAGAGTATTTGACCTGGTTAGTTATTTTTTTATAATCATATTCACGATCCTCATACAGATTAATACCGTAAGTGATTTTATAAAAAATAAAATAGAAGAAATAAGAAAGCAGCATGCAAACTTCCCGTGGCTGCAACTATTCATTGCATTAATAGTAGCTGCCGTTATATTTATTATTCTTATCCGATGGGTTTTTAAAAAATACTCTGATCACAAACATATACTTACCATCAAAGGAATTTATAACGGACTTAAAGAAGGCATTACCACCATATTTCATTTAAAGAAAAGAAAAGCTTTTATCCTGTGGTCTTTTTTTATATGGGGCATGTATCTTTTAGAAATATATATCGGCTTCTATGCGCTAAAGGCCACGTCAGGGCTGGGTATCACTGCGGCTTTCAGCGTATTATCATTGGCCACACTGGCTATGCTTATTTTGCCCGGTGGCATTGGCGCGTTTCCTATCGCCATTCAGCAAGTATTGCTGATTTATAACATTGATAATGTTTCTTTCGGATGGCTAATCTGGGGCGCTACCACTGCCATTATCATTGTTGCAGGTTTAATTAGTTTTGGCCTGTTAATTTATACCAACAGAAACAAGAATGAAGCAAAGCAACAAAATACCTGAACGCATTTTTACCTTACCACAATTATTATCGCAGGTAAAAAGATGGAGGCTGCTCAGTAAAAAAATTGTATTTACCAATGGCGTGTTCGACATCCTGCACGAAGGGCATATAAAAACTTTATCGCAAGCGGCGTCTTTTGCTGATATATTAATTGTAGGAGTAAACAGTGATGATTCAGTAAAAAGGCTCAAAGGCAACGACAGGCCCGTGAATAACCAGCAATCACGCTGCCTGGTGCTCGCATCGCTGATGATGGTAGATGCAGTAACTATTTTTGAAGAAGATACTCCATTAAACCTTATTAAACATATCATGCCCGACGTAATGGTAAAAGGCGGGGATTATACAGTTGAAAATATTGCAGGTGCAAAAGAAGTAATTGCCAATGGCGGCAAAGTAGAAATTATTCCGGTAAAAGAAGGTTTCTCTACAACGGGCATCATTCAAAAAATAAAAGAATTATAGAAGCATAACGGTTATGGATAAACGAAAATTTATCGTTCGGGATATTAGCTGGCTGGCATTCAACGGGCGCGTGCTGCAGGAAGCCGGAGATGCCACCGTTCCCTTGCGCGAGCGTATCCGTTTCCTCGGTATTTTTTCAAACAACCTCGATGAATTTTTCAGAGTACGTGTGGCCACTTTAAAAAGGATGATTGAATTTGGCAGCAAAGCCAACATGCACCTTGAAGAAACACCCGATAAGATTTTGGAAGAAATAAATGTAATTGTTACCAACCAGCAAAACCAGTTTAACCGCACATGGAACAACATTATTGCTGAATTAAAAAAACAAAAAATTTTCCTGGTAGATGATAAACATCTTAACCACGAACAACAAAAATTTGTTTTGAATTATTTCAACGATACCATCCGAAGCAACATTGTTCCGCTAATGATTGAAAACCTTCAAACTTTTCCCACGCTGAATGATAAATCCATTTATCTCGCCTGCAAGTTATCCATCACTGATAACAGTATTCCGCAAAGATATGCGCTTGTATCAGTGCCATCGCGGCTTCATCGTTTTATCATTCTGCCCACGCAAACAGAAAATCATAATGTCATTTTACTGGAAGATATTATCCGCTTTTGCCTCCCGAATATTTTTTCCTACTTCGGTTACGATACTTTTTCTTCAAGCATTATAAAAGTAACGCGCGATGCAGAAATAGATATTGACAATGATGTGTCCACTTCGCTCATTCAAAAAATAGAGAAAGGATTAAAAAACCGGAAGAAAGGAAAACCTGTGCGTTTTATTTTTGACAAAGAAATAGACAGTGACCTGTTAAATTATCTTATTAAAAAAATTGGGCTTACCAATAAAGATAACATTCACTCCAGCGGCAGGATTCACAATTTCAAAGATTTCATGAATTTTCCTGACCAGGTATTTGCAATAAAAAACCCGCGAAAAAAACCATTTGTCCATCCCTTATTAAAAGGCGCTAATAGTGTTACGAGTGTGATACTGAAAAGAGATGTGCTGCTGAATTTTCCTTATCATTCATTTGAATCGTTGATTGATCTTTTAATAGAAGCAGCCATTTCACCCGATGTTGTCAGCATCAAGATTACCGCATACCGGCTTGCCCCGGGTTCTAATATTATCAATGCACTTACCAATGCAGTACGAAACGGAAAATCGGTAACGGTAGTGCTTGAACTCCGCGCCAGGTTTGATGAAGAAGCGAATCTTGAATGGAAAGAAGTGCTGGAAGAAGCCGGCGTAAAAGTGATCATCGGTTTCCCTAATGTAAAAATTCATGCAAAACTTTGCCTGATAAAAAAACGCGTGAACAATGAAACCATCCTTCTTGGTTTTGTAAGCACCGGCAATCTTAACGAACAAACTGCAAAAGTATATGCTGATCATTGCCTGCTTACCAGCAACCGGCATATCATGTCGGATGTAAATAAAATTTTCAATTACCTCGAAGATCCTAAAAACACGCAACTGGTGAAAACCTGCAATGCATTATTTGTAAGCCCCGTCACCATGCGGAAGAATCTTTACCAACTTATAGACCGCGAAATAAAAACGGCCAGGCAGGGACGCTACGCAGCCATCACCTTAAAACTAAATTCGCTCAGTGATGAAGAACTTATTTTAAAATTATATGATGCAGCAAGAGCCGGCGTCAAAATAAAAATGGTTGTTCGCGGCATTTGCAGCATGTACACTCAAAGTAAAAAATTTAAGAAAAAAATAAAAACAGTAAGCATTGTAGATGAATACCTGGAACATGCGCGGGTAATGATTTTTCATCATGACGGCAAAGAAAGATATTTTATATCATCAGCAGACTGGATGCTGAGAAACATAGATCACCGGGTGGAAGCCACCTGCCCTATTTATGATAAAGACCTTAAACAGGAACTGAAAGAAATATTGGACATTCAGTTTGCTGATAATACAAAGGCAAGAATTTTGGATAATAATTTATCAAACACTTATGTAACCAATGAACATGAACGGAAAATACGTTCGCAAATTGAAACCTATAACTATCTATTAAAGAAAAAATATGTAGCGGATGAAGTTGTCAGCAATTGACATTGGGAGCAATGCAGCAAGATTGCTAATCTCTGAAGTAACAACCGGCGAAAAAAATAAAGTTTCGTTCAGCAAGCTATCCTTCATAAGAGTGCCGCTCCGGCTGGGTTTTGATGTTTTTGAAACAGGAAAAATTTCTCCGCACCGGATTGAATTGTTGCTTCACACCATGAAAGGATATGTGAACCTGTTGCATGCATACGAAGTAAAGTATGTAAAAGCATGTGCCACTGCTGCCATGCGCGATGCAGCCAACAGCAGCGAGATAATTCAGTTGGTAAAAAATGAAACCGGCATTGAAATAGAAATAATTTCCGGCAGCCAGGAAGCATCATTCATTTATGAAAATCATGTTGCCGAAAATTTGGATAAAGATCATTCATATTTATATATTGATGTTGGCGGGGGAAGCACGGAACTCACTTTTTGGGCCAATAACAAACTTGTTTTTAAAGATTCATATAACATCGGCACTATCCGTTTGCTGCAAAAAAAGGTAAATGAAAATACCTGGAATGAAATGAAAGATGCCATTAAAGAAAAAACAAAAGGATATAAAGAAGTAATAGCCATTGGCTCCGGCGGCAACATTAATAAGGTGTTTACATTAAGTCGCCGAAAAGACTCAAAGCCTCTCCCACTCGACCTTTTGCGCGATTATTATAAAGAGCTGAGCAATGTAAGCCTTGCAGAGCGGATAAATGTATATCATCTTCGCGAAGACAGGGCTGATGTAATTGTGCCCGCATTGCAGATCTATGTAAACGTGATGAAGTGGGCTAATGCAAATGAAATTTATGTTCCAAAAATTGGTTTGGCAGATGGGTTGGTGCAACATTTATGGGATGAGGTAAAAGATAAGATGTAGGTAAAACCGGAACTAAATTTTGTAATTTACACAATTATTTTTTTAAAATTTAGAATTGAAAATTGACAGACTCACTTATAACTTATAACTTATAACTCATAACTCTAAACTATCATGTCGGTAACTAAAGAAGTAAAAAAAATTACTACCAATACATTATCAAAGATGAAGCAGGCAGGTGAAAAGATTTCAATGATTACTGCTTATGATTTTTCTTTTGCAAAAATTTTTGATACCGCGGGCATTGATGTGATATTGGTGGGCGATAGCGCGAGCAATGTAATGGCTGGCCATGAAACCACATTGCCCATTACGCTCGACCAAATGATTTATCATGCATCTTCGGTGGTGCGTGGTTGCAACAAATCATTGATCGTTGTTGACCTTCCGTTTGGAAGTTACCAGGGCAACAGCAAAGAAGCATTAAACTCCACCATCAGGATAATGAAAGAAACGGGAGCTCATGCTATCAAATTAGAAGGTGGTGAAGAAGTGATTGAATCTGTAAAAAGAATCATTAGTTCGGGAGTTCCCGTTATGGGACATTTGGGTCTTACGCCGCAATCCATTTATAAATTCGGTACTTATACCGTGCGGGCACGGGAGGAAGAGGAAGCGGAAAAACTAAAACGCGATGCGATGCTATTGCAGGAAGCCGGTTGCTTTGGCATTGTGCTCGAAAAAATTCCTGCTTCGCTTGCCAAAGAAGTAACAGAAAAATTAACGATACCAACAATTGGTATAGGCGCAGGTGGCCATTGCGATGGGCAGGTATTGGTAATGCACGATATGCTTGGCATCAATACCGAATTCCGGCCACGATTTCTAAGAACTTATCTGAATCTTCATGAAATGGTTACTAATGCTGTGCAACAATATATTCATGATGTAAAAAACAAGGACTTTCCGAATGAGCATGAACAATATTAATTGACAATAAAAAATAAAATGTAAAAATTGACCCTGCCCGACTGCGTTGGTCAGGCGTGGATTGACAATTAAAAATGCAAAATGTAAAATTCACGATTCAACCATTCATCCATTCACGATTCTCCATTGACGATTCACCCAACCTCCACCCTCACCCTTCGTTCATTCGCAGGTTTTTCTTCCCAACTTCTTTTTTGAAAAAAATAAATATTTACAACTCCCTTTTTGTTTGCGGTAATGGTGAAAACCTCATCGGCGCTGGATCCTGCAAGTTTTTTTGATGAAGATGGCATTACTAAATTTTTTGAAATGCTTATCAAATTTTCATGATCAATGTTATAATTCCACAGGTAACCTGCAGTTCCCAGCCCTTTGCAAATTATCCGGGTACTTTCACCAATGTTCAATTTTATTTCTTCCATATTTTTCATTCAAAATATTTATTACAAGGTTAAATAAAAAGAGCCAGTGCAAAACAATGGCTCTTGGCGTGGCATAAAATATTTTTTTAAACAATCCGTATTGTCCAGAAATCATCGCACAGGTTGGCATTGGTGATATAACCATAAGGCATATAAAAATATCCGCGAATACCCCAGTCGGTTCCCCATGAATTTCTTACCAGCACCGCTTGTTTTGAATCATCATATCCAACAGCCATTACCGCATGTCCGCCCAATACTTTCTCCTGTGGTTTTGGCATTGGCATTATTCCGGTTCGTGCCACCTGCTGCGACTCAAAACTTTCATACACCGTAAAACCAAACACAAATGGAAAGCCTTGTGAAAGACATGACTGCAATTGCGTTAAGTTGGTATTGGTAAGCCGCTGATAACTTTTAATCGTAGCCTTCAGTGCATCATCATAACATTTCTTTGGTGGCTTATCAGCAAACTTCGAAATAATGTAAGGCCATTCTTTCTCGGGGCAGATGCCGGATTTATTCAAAGATTTTATTCCGTCCCTGATGTAAGCACCGCTGTCTGAATTTACGGTGCCCTGCATTACACGTTCATTGTAATAAAGAAATAATCTTGATGGCATAAAATCTTTCAGGCGTTGTTTTTTTCGTACAAATTCGAAAGCTCCCGAAAGCGCATTGGCAGTGCAACTCCCTAATGCGCCCTGGTTGTACACTTTCGGGCATTTAGAGCGAAGGTCAATTTTAGGGGGTAGTTTTTTTATTATTTGTATCGGCGCTGAATACATCAGGTCACGCTGGTCCGGCAGGTCCGGTAACCATCCGTATGCAAACGAGATGGTGCTTCTTTTTGCTTTGCTCATAAAATGGAATTAAAAGGTTATAAAATTTAAAACTCATTTTGTGGTATTAATTAAGGTTGGCATTTTACAATGAGTGGGGGTACATTAAATAACCAGGTACAAAAATCTTTGGGCTATTAAATATAAGAAGAATAAATTTTATATGCAAGAGTGTTCGTTTTATTCCTAAACATCCATTGTTACAAACATCATAGCTTTGCATAAAAAAATAATATGAATTTTTTGAAAGAATTGAAAATAGATAAACAGAATAATGGTGCATCAACAGGCATAAAATGGATCAATAGCTCCGGAGAAATCATTCACTCCTTCTCGCCGGTAGATGGAAAACAAATTGCAAGCGTGGTGAGTTGCGATAAAAAAAATTATGATAAAGTAATAGATACTGCAGAAAAAGTTTTTGAAGAATGGCGATTGTGGCCTGCACCAAAAAGAGGAGAAATTGTACGGCAAATCGGTAACGTATTAAGACTGCATAAAAATGATTTGGGGAAGTTAGTGAGTTATGAAATGGGGAAAAGCCTGCAGGAAGGAATGGGCGAAGTGCAGGAGATGATTGACATCTGTGATTTTGCTGTTGGCCTATCACGACAATTGTATGGATTAACCATGCATAGCGAGCGCCCGGGCCATCGCATGTACGAGCAATATCATCCGTTAGGTGTTGTCGGAATTATTTCAGCATTTAACTTTCCCGTTGCCGTGTGGAGCTGGAATGCAATGCTGGCAATGGTTTGCGGCGATGTATGTGTGTGGAAGCCATCAGAAAAAGTTCCGCTTTGTGCAATCGCCTGTCAGCATATCATTGCAAAAGTTTTTAGAGAGAATAAAGTTCCCGAAGGTGTTTGCAATATCATCATCGGTGCAAGAGAACAAGGAGAATGGATGTGTAATGATAAAAGAATTGCATTGATATCGGCAACAGGTTCCACACGTATGGGCAAAGCAGTAGGCACTGCAGTGGCTGCGCGGTTAGGAAAAACAATTCTGGAACTTGGCGGCAACAATGCCATCATTATTTCAAAACATGCCGACCTTGATATGGCATTGATCGGTTCTTTGTTTGGCGCTGCAGGCACCGCAGGCCAGCGATGCACTACCACCAGAAGGTTGATTATTCATGAAGAAGTATATGATACTTTTAAAAAGAAACTGGTAAACGCATACAAACAATTGAAGATTGGCAATCCATTGCAGGAAGAAAATCATGTAGGCCCGCTGATTGATAAAGATGCCGTGAAGATGTACCTCCATGCAATTGAGGAATGTAAAAAACAAGGTGGTAAATTTATTATTGAAGGTGGAACGCTTACCGGCAAAGGATTTGAGAGTGGTTGTTATGTAAAGCCCTGCATTGCAGAAGTAAAAAATGAAATGCAGATAGTGCAAAATGAAACGTTTGCTCCCATTCTTTATTTATTAAAATATAAAACCATTGAAGAAGCCATTGCAATGCAGAATGCAGTGCCGCAGGGATTGTCCAGTTCCATCTTTACGTTGAATATTCGCGAAAGCGAATTGTTTCTGTCATCTGCAGGCAGCGATTGCGGTATTGCCAATGTTAACATTGGGACCTCAGGTGCAGAGATTGGTGGTGCATTTGGCGGCGAAAAAGAAACCGGTGGCGGGCGCGAAAGCGGCAGTGATGCATGGAAGACTTATATGCGCAGGCAAACCAATACGATTAATTATTCAACAAAGCTGCCGCTGGCGCAAGGGATTGAGTTTGGAGTGTGAATTTGAAAAAAATTATGAATGAAGAATTATGAATGAAAGATAATTCGGCTTTGTGATGAACAAAGTAACAAAATAATCTCATAAAAGGATATGATTAAATCAAGATTATTAATTTTTATTTTACTTGTTATTCTAAGTTCTTGCTTTGATTTAGCGAATCGTCATGATACTTTAATAAAACAAAGTTCAAATAAAAGTCACAACAAAAAAGCTATTTTATTTTTGATGGAAGGGGGAGCAACCATTTCCGATTCTTACCAGGTATCAATTGTGGATTACTATGAACCATTTGACTCAACACAGGTGGGCAATACTTTTACTGTTGATACTAACCATGGGTATACTGGGCTTGATTCAACATCCATAGATTTAACATGGCTTTCTTATGATACATTACTGATAGATTATGATAAAAGATTAAGAACATTTATTAAAAAAATAAAAGTTAATGGTGTATCAATTGTTTATGAAGAAAGATAATATTAGCGCTTTCTTTTGGCGATCCATTCTGATCCCTCCCCCTTAACAAAAAAATTCCCTAATACTTTATAAGCGGCTATAAATATTTCCATAAATTTTCAATATTTGTATTTCGTAAATTTTTAAACCAACAAAATGAAATTAAACTTTAAAAAGATTTTTACTATCCTCTGCTTTGCGGCATCTCTACCAACATGGGCTTTTGCGCAAGGAACTGCAGAGAACGAGAAGAAAGTGGCACCGCACAACTGGTACGAACTCGATAAAACTAATTCCGGTTATAATGGTATCAGCCTCGATAAGGCTTATGATTTTTTAAAAGGAAGAAAAAGCAAAACCGTGGTGGTGGCGGTAATTGACAGCGGTGTTGACACTACACAGGAAGACCTGAAGCCAATACTGTGGCACAATCCCGGCGAAATTCCCGGCAATGGCATAGATGATGATCACAACGGCTATGTAGATGATGTATATGGATGGAATTTTATCGGTGGCAAGGATGGAAAAAATGTTCACCAGGATTCTTATGAAGCTGCAAGAGTGTACTGGAAACTGCATGATAAGTTTGGAGACACTATTCCGGATACAACGGCAATGAACGAAGCACAGCGCCACCAGGTGAGAGAATATCTGCTTGCAAAAAGCAAAGTGGTTACGGATGTAAATCCAAAAGAACTGGATTTTATGAAACGCATTCTTCCCCGGTTGGAAAATGGCGATTCAGTCATTGCAAAAGATTTGGGTAAAACAGAATTTTCAGGAGATGATTTGAAATCTTACAATTCAAATAATATTGATGCAAAAACTGCTGCAAACATTTATCTCAATATTTGTAAACTGAACAATGATTATAGCATCAAGAACACCGACATTCTGCAGGATTTGAGAAGCCAAATTCGCAAAGCAGATGCAAGTGTTACTCCTCCCGAAAATTACCGGGATGAAATTGTAAAGGATAATGAAGATGATATTAATGATCGTTATTATGGAAATAATGATGTGATGGCGGGCACACCATCACATGGCACACATTGTTCCGGCATCATTGCTGCAGTTCGCAATAATGGAATTGGCATGAATGGTATTGCCGATAATGTTCGCATCATGATGGTACGTGCTGTGCCCGATGGTGATGAACATGATAAAGACATTGCCAATGCCATTCGCTATGCAGTGGACAATGGTGCGCAAATCATCAGCATGAGTTTTGGAAAAGATTTTTCGCCGGAAAAAAGTTGGGTGGATGATGCAGTAAAATATGCACAAAGCAAAGGTGTATTGCTGGTGCACGCTGCAGGCAACGATCATGAAGATGTGGATACTGCTGCAAACTTTCCGAATCCTGTTTATGCAGATGGTTCAGGAAGAGCAAAGGATTTTATTACCGTTGGTGCCAGCGGCGATTCCACCAATGGAGGTTTTACGGCAAGCTTTAGTAATTATGGTAAAAAGGAAGTGGACATTTTTGCACCGGGAGTAAATATTTATTCTACATTACCCGGTGGAAATAATTACGGCACCTATTCCGGAACAAGTATGGCATGCCCTGTGGTTGCAGGCGTGGCAGCACTTTTGCTCGAATACTTTCCTGACCTGAGCGCCGAACAATTGAAATATGTTATTATGAAATCGGCAACACCCATCACGGAAAAAGTGATGTTGCCAGGCACACAGCCAAACCCGGCAGAAGCTGAAGATGGCGATACCACTAAAGCGCCGGTAATGGTAAATCTATCAGACATATCTGTATCCGGCGGTGAAATAAACGCTTATTCCGCAGTGAAACTAGCAGCCAACATAAAAGGTGACCGGTATAAACATGAAGAAGATCTTCCGAAAACAAAAATAAAAAGAAAGAAACTCGATTAGTTTTCATAAGAGGTATCCCGGCAAATATTGTCGGGATTTTTATTTAAAAAATTACTTTTGTTATTCAAAATGATTATATGCCTAAACCTTCCCCAACAACATACCCGGAATATTTTCACCGCTATATCAGCCAGGTGGAAGAAGATGATTTGAAAACCGCTTTCAAAAATCAATCGGCTCCTGCTGAAGCTTATCTACAAACGATCACTGAAGAACAGTCGCTGAGGCGATATGCAGAAGGCAAATGGTCCATCAAAGAAGTGTTGCAACACATTATTGATGCAGAAAGAGTATTTACTTACAGGGCTATGTGTTTTGCACGCGGCGAACAAAATATTCTACCTTCATTTGATGAAAACATTTATGCGGATAATTCGCACGCCGGTGCAAGAAGCTGGAAAGAGTTAATTACTGAGTTTGCCGCGACACGCAAATCATCCGAATATCTTTTCAACAGTTTTACAAATGATATGATGAATAAAATAGGAAAGGCAAGCAACTATTCAATTAGTGTTGCCGCGTTGGGTTTTGTTACCGTTGGCCATGTAACACATCATCTTCGTATCATACAGGAGCGATACCTTGGCGTATAGGTGTAACCGTTAGAAGATAACTTACTATTGTGAAAATATTTTCCGCAGCGCAGATAAAAAAATGGGATGCATTTACCATCAAGAATGAGCCGATAACATCGCTTGATTTAATGGAACGCGCTGCCATGGCTTGTGTGGAATGGATCACTAATCATTACCCGGCATCAACACATTTTAAAATTTTCTGCGGCAAAGGGAATAATGGAGGCGATGGATTGGCTATTGCAAGATTATTGCTTCAAAAAAATTATCCGGTTAAAGTTTATATTATTGAAAGTGATGCTGAGGGTTCGTCCGATTTCAAAGCCAATCTTGAAAGATTTCGTTCGTCAACTGCGCAACTTCATTTTATAACATCGCCAAAAGATTTTCCGGTAATTAAAAAAAATGAAATCATCATTGATGCACTGTTTGGAACCGGGCTAAATAAAAGGTTAACCGGCATTTACAGTAAAATAGTTGACCACATCAATGTATCCGGCGCAGCCGTTGTCTCCATAGACATACCCAGCGGCATGTTTACCGATAAAAGTTCATCAGAATTTTCGGTTGTGCGTGCCCGTTATACTTTATCTTTTCAGCAATATAAACTGGCATTCCTGCTTGCAGAAAATGAACTATACTTTGGGGAAGTAATTATTTTGGACATACACCTGTCTCAAAAATTTTATGAGGAAGAAACTGCATCTTTCGAACTAACAGAGCTGGAGCAAGTAAAACAAATATATGTTCCCAGGAAAGCTTTTTCCAACAAAGGCAACTTCGGTTATGCGTGCCTGTTAGTTGGCAGTTATGGGATGATGGGCGCTGCGGTGCTTAGTGCAAAAGCCTGTTTGCGAAGCGGCGTTGGCAAATTAATGTGCTATGTATGTGCAGAAGGTTATAATGTTATGCAGGTTTCTGTTCCCGAAGCAATGTGCACGGTATCGGGAAAATCATTTATCAAAGAGGTGGATGGCTTAAAAAATTTCAATGCAATTGGCATTGGCCCGGGTATTGGTAAACATCCGTCACACAAAGAACTCCTGCAAAAAGTTTTTAAGCAGGATGCCGCGATAGTGATAGATGCAGATGCTTTGAATATTTTGAGCAATTATAAATATTTAATAAAATCAATACCTGCAAACAGCATCCTTACACCGCATCCCAAAGAATTTGATCGCTTGTTTGGAAAATGTAAAAATGATGTTGACAGGATTCAGGTTGCATTAGAAAAGGCAAAAGAATTAAACATTTATATTGTGTTGAAAGGCCATCGCACCTTAATTGCAGCACCCGGTGGAAAAGGTTATTTCAATTC
>Ga0157370_10006600_pt1 | contig 12758 bp, 11 predicted proteins | sample C35metaG_FD_113463 | JGI IMG/M metagenome (GOLD analysis project Ga0157370, IMG submission 113463) | Corn rhizosphere microbial communities from Kellogg Biological Station, Michigan, USA - C3-5 metaG | ecosystem: Host-associated > Plants > Roots > Rhizosphere > Soil | place: USA: Michigan...
CACGTCGTGCACCGAGGCCTGGATGGTGACCGTGCGGTCGGCGAACACGTCCAGGTGCACGTCGGCCGGCAGCGCGGCGCGCAGCTCGGGCAGCACCGCACGGATCTGCGCCACCGTCTGCACGATGTTGGCGCCGGGCTGGCGGCGCACGTCGAGCAACACCGCCGGCTGGCCGTTGGCCCACGCGGCGAGCTGGTCGTTCTCGATGCCGTCGACCACCCTGGACACGTCGGACAGCCGCACCGGCGAGTTGTTCTTGTAGCTGATGATGGTGTTCTTGTATTCGGCCGCGTCGCTGAGCTGATCGTTGGTGCCGATCGAGTAGCTCTGCGTCTTGCCGTTGAGCGTGCCCTTGGGCGCGTTGACGTTGGCCTGGGTCAGCGCCGAACGCACGTCCTCCATGGTGAGGCCGAGGTTGGACAGCTGCGCGGGGTTCACCTGCACGCGCACCGCGGGGCGCACGTTGCCGGCGATCGAGACGAGGCCCACGCCCTGCACCTGCGACAGCTTCTGCGCGATGATCGAGTCGGCCAGGTCGTTCACCTCGCGCAGCTGGTGGCTGTCGGAGGTGAGCTTGAGGGTGAGGATCGGCGCATCGGCCGGGTTCACGCGGTTGTACACCGGCGGATATGGCAGGTTGCCCGGCAAGGTGCCGCGCGCCTGGTTGATCGCGGCCTGCACGTCCTGCGCGGCGATGTCGATGTCGCGGTCCATCGCGAACTGCAGGATGATCGTGGACAGCCCGGCGGAGGAGTCCGAGCTCATCATGCTGAGGCCGGAGATCTGCCCGAGGTTGCGCTCCAGCGGCGTGGTGATCAGCGAGGCCATGGTGTTGGCGCTGGCACCGGGATACTGCGTGCTCACCACCAGGCTGGGCGCCTCGATCTCCGGCAGGGCCGACACCGGCAACTGGCGGTAGCCGAGGATGCCGAGCAGCAGCACCGCCACCATCAACAGCGAGGTGGCGATCGGCCGGCGAATGAAAAGGGTCGAGAATCCCATGGCTATCCGTAACGTTCGAGTGCGGCGTCAGCCGCGACCATGGCCGCACGCGGCCAGTTCACGGCGATCGCGGGCCGGCGCGCCGTTCGGCGCACCGGTCTTTGCTCAGTGGCGGCGACCGCCACCGCGGGTGTTCTTCTTGGCTTTCTCCAGCTCGGCCGTGGTCGGCGCCGCCGGCACTTCGCCGGGCTTGAGCGCGTTGACCTTGCTGCCCGGCTTCAGCCGGAACTGGCCTTCGGTAACCACCTGGTCGCCGGCCTTGAGGCCGCTGCCGACCATCACGTGGCTGTCGCCCACTTCGCCGGCGACCACCACCGTCTGCATCTTGACCGTCTTGTCGGGCTGCACCTGGTAGACGTAGTCGCCATCGGGCCCGCGCTGCACCGCCTGCGCGGGAATCACCAGGCCGCCGTCGACCGTGTTCACCAGCAGCTGCACGTTGACGAACTGGCCCGGCCACAGTTCGTTCTTCGCGTTGGCGAACTCCGACTTCAGGCGGAACGTGCCGGTGGTGGTGTCGATCTGGTTGTCGATCACCTTGAGCACGCCGCCCTCGGCAATCGGGTGGGCGTCGGTGCGGTCGAGCGCGGTCACCTGCAGCGCGGCGCTGTCCTTGCCCGCCGCGGCGCGCACCATGTCCAGGTTCTGCTCGGGCAGGGTGAACATGATGTTGATCGGCTGCAGCTGGGTCAGCGTGACGATCGAGGTGGTGGTGGTGACCACGTTGCCCGGGTCCACGCCGCGGATGCCGGCGAGGCCGTCGATCGGCGAGATCACCTTGGTGTAGTTCAGCTGCACCTGGCTGTCGCGGATGCTGGCCGCGTCGGCCGCCACGGCCGCCTGGTACTGCGCGGCGGTGTTGCGCAAGGTGTCCAGATCCTGCTTGGAGATGTAGCCCTTCGCGGCGAGATCCTGGCTGCGCGCCAGGTTGCTTTTCGCGGTGTTCAGCAGGGCCTGGTCCTGGTGCTGCTTCGCCAGCGCCTGGTCGTAGGCGGCCTGGTAGGTGCGCGGATCGATCTGCGCCAGCACCTGGCCCTTCTTCACCGGCTGGCCTTCGGTGAACTCCAGGCCGAGCAGCTGGCCGCCCACCTGCGGGCTCACGGTGACCGTGTTCAGCGCCTGCACCGTGCCCAGCGCGGTCAGGTAGACCGGCACGTTCTGCTTGACCACCGGCACCACGGTGACCGGCACCGGCGGCGTCTCGTCCTTGGCATCCTTGCCCTTGGTCTTGCCGGCAGTTTGCGCCGAGGCCGTACCGGCCGGCTTGTGCAGCAGACGGAAACCCAAGGCGGCCACGACGATCACCACAATGACGATCAACGCGATCTTCCAAAAACGCGACATGTAAAACTCCTGACTGAACGGTGCGGTGAACCGGCACTCGGCAACGCGGCAAGCGTCTTTCCGTTGGCAGCATCCGCCGGGTCTGCACCCGTCCGCAACGCCCCCGACAAACGCCTCTCTGAGGTGAAAGCATAGGGGCAGTTGAACGAACTTGGACAATGCCGGTTGACATGGGTGGGACATGACCGATGGCACGGACACATGCGACTGCGCCGCAAAAGCCCGCCTGTCGCCGGCTGGCGCGAGCCCGTGCTGTCCGCCATGCGTCGCTTCGGCGCACTGAAACTTGGCGCGCGCTTCGTTTATAATCCGCGACTGGTTGCCTGCCAGAGCCTCTGAACCGGTGTCTGGCGGCAGCGACATGCATGCCGTGCACAGCAACGGCACCCCCTCGCCGGGATGATTTCGCCAGACCGGTGCGACAGTACAGGCAATTCGGACAGGTCGGGCTGCCATCGTGGCGTTCCGCCCTGCCCACTCGACAGGAGTACGTGCGTGAGCGGTCCCATGAGCAAATCCGATCAGAGCGTCTTGCGCCAGTTTTCGATCATGATCGGCGGTCTGGCGGTATTGACGGTGGTGCTGATCTTCGCGGCGCTGGCGATTCACGAGCACGAGCCCCACGAAAGCAACCCGAACCAGGCCGCTGCGACGGCGGCGCGCATCGCGCCAGCCGGCGCCGTCTACGCCGGCAATACCGGCCGCGCCGCCATGCAGGCGGCCGCCGATGCCGCGGCCAAGGCTGCCGCCTCGCAGGTCGCCTACGGCGGCACCACGGATGGCAAGGCGATCTTCGATCACCTGTGCACCAGCTGCCACACCTCCGGCGTGGCCGGCGCGCCCAAGGTCGGCGACAAGGCGATGTGGAGCCCGCGCATCGCCGAAGGCATCGACACGCTGGTCAAGCACGCGATCGAGGGTTACCACGGTCCCGACGGCAACTTCATGCCGCCGAAGGGCGGCAACCCGGCGCTCACCGACGAACAGGTGACCAACGCCGTGCACTGGATCGTCGATCAGGCGAAGTAACTCGCCCAGCAAGCTTCTTCAAACGCCGCCTTTCAGGCGGCGTTTTCGTTCGCGCCCTTCCTCCTTTGCGGGAAGTCGGGGTGAACCCAGGCCCGCGAGAAAATCAAAAACACCTCTCTCCAGCCCTTCCCTGCGTTGCAGGGAAAGGTGCACGGGTGCTCATCCCGCGCGGCCCGCCATCCACTCGCGCGCGAACTCCTGCAGCTGCGGAAAGAAGGCCTCGAAATGCGGCTGCAAAAGCGCGTCGTGGCGCACCAGCACGGGCAAGGCCGAGCCCAGCGGGTTGGCGCGACTGAGCCGCTGGCCGATACCGGCCAGGGCTTCGCCCAAGGTCGCGCGATCGGCATAGCCGGCGGGCAGGTCATGCGCATCCATGTAGTTGCGAAAACGCCGCAGCTCCGGCGGCAGCCAGGCATCGTGCCGATGCAGCAGGGCGCGCAGGGCCGCCGAGTAATCGGCCAGCGGCTGCGCGCTCCAGCGCGGGAAATCGCGCGCCAGGCAATGGTCGAACCACATGTCCAGCATGATGCCGGCGTAGCGCCGGTGCGGCGGCGGCAGCAGCGCCTTGGCCGCGAGCACTTCCGGATGCGCATCGGTGTACACGTCGATCGCGCGATGCAGCCGAAGCCCCTCGACCACCGGTCCGGGCAGCGTCATCGCTTCCGGCCGCCCATGCAGGAAATCGCCGAGCATGCCGCCCAGCTGCCATTGTTCGTCGTCACCCGACAGCAGGGCGTGCGCCAGATGGTTCATCGCAGGCAGCCGCAGCGATGCGGCGGGCGGCGAATGCGTGCGGCAGCTATCATCGTGTGCATGAATCCCATCGCGCTACCCGCCGACCCTGCCGGTTTTCCGGATGTGGCCGCCAGTTTCATGCTGGCCGGCCCCACCGGCAACCTCGAAGCCATCAGCGATGTCGCCGAGGTGGACGGCGCGCGCGCCGCCGTGGCCGTGATCTGCCATCCGCTCACCTCCGAAGGCGGCAGCATGCACAACAAGGTGGTGACGATGGCCGAACGCGCGTTGCGCGAATCCGGCCTCGACACCCTGCGCTTCAACTTTCGCGGGGCGGGCAATTCGCAAGGGGCGTTCGACAAGGGCGTGGGCGAAAGCGATGACCTCGCTGCCGTGGTCGCGTGGGTACGCCGCGTGCGCCCGCACGACGCGCTGTGGCTTTGCGGCTTTTCGTTCGGCAGCTACGTGACCATCCGCAACGCCGTGCCGCTGCATGCCGACGCGCTGATCAGCATCGCGCCGCCGGTCGGCCGCTGGGAATTCGAGGCGGTGGCCTTGCCGACCTGCCCGTGGCTGATCGTGCAGGGCGAGGCCGACGAAATCGTCGAGCCGCAGGCGGTGTTCGACTGGGTCGAAACGCTGGAGCACAAGCCCGAACTGGTGCGCATGCCAGACACCAGCCACTTCTTCCATCGGCGGCTGATGGACCTGCGCGGTGCAATCAAGCACGCCGTGCGCGGCTGGTTGCCGCCGTTGCGGCATGGCTGACGAGCGCCTCCGTTTCCTTTCAAGAACCATGCTCCATGAGTGAATCGCTCTCGCCCGCGCCCAGCGCGCGTTACCAGGAAGGTGTCGCCGCGCACCGCTGGGAATCGGACCCGACCCAGCTGGCGCTGCTGCCGGAGTTCGACCGCATGCATGCAGCGCTGTGCGCCGCGCCGGCGAATGATGGCGGGCTGTTTGGACGGCTGAAGTCGCTGCTCGGCAATGACCCGCCCGAAGCGGTGCCGGGGCTCTACCTATGGGGCACGGTCGGTCGCGGCAAGACCTTCCTGATGGATCTGTTCGCCGCCAGCTTGCCGCACGGCGTGGTGCTGCGCCGGCACTTCCATCGCTTCATGGGCGAAGTCCACGCCAGCCTGCGCGAACTGGGCGAGCGGCAGAGCCCGCTGATCGAGGTCGCCGCCGGCATCGCTGCGCGGTGCCGCGTGTTGTGCCTGGACGAGTTCCTGGTCAACGACATCGGCGACGCGATGATCCTGTCCGGCCTGCTCGACGAGCTGTTCAAGCGCGGCGTGAGCCTCGTCACCACCTCGAACACCGCGCCGGCGAACCTGTACCGGGACGGTCTGCAGCGCGCGCGCTTCCTGCCCGCGATCGCGCTGATCGAACAGCACTGCCACGTGGTCGAGATGGCCTCCTCGCGCGACTGGCGATTGCGCGCGCTGACCCGCGCGCCGGTCTATCTCACCCCGCCGGGCGCCGAGGCGCATCGTGCGCTGGAGCGCATCTTCGCCAGCCAGGCCGACGGCGCGGTGGAGCAGGAAGGCGTGCTGCGCATCAACGGCCGCGACATTCCCTTCCACAAGCGCGCGCCGGGCATCCTGTGGTTCGAATTCGCGGCGCTGTGCGAGGGTCCGCGGGCGGTGGCCGATTACATCGCGCTGGCCAAGGCCGGCCCGGCGATCATCATCGCCAACGTGCCGCAGTTCACCCTCTACAGCGACGACGCCGCCAAGCGCTTCGTGCAGTTGGTGGACGAGTTCTACGACCGCCACGTCAAGCTGGTGCTGTCCGCCGCCGCGCCGATCACCGAGCTGTACGACGGCGAGCGCCTGCGCGCCGAATTCGGCCGCACCGAATCGCGGCTGATCGAGATGCAGAGCGAGGAGTATCTGGCGCTGCCGCACCGGGGCGAATGAGCCGCGGCGGTTGCTCTGGCCAGCCAGGATTCCCGCCGGATTTCGTTGCGGCGCCCGCTGGACCGCAGTAGCCTGCCTCGACGCAATGACGCGGTTCCCTGCTGGAAGGAGCGGACGATGCACTCGACCACGGGAACGGCTCCGGGCGTGCCACCTCCGGTAGCGCTGGACGAGGCCGTGCCGGTCGTGGCGACGACTCCCGCGTTGCCCGTGGACGAGCCCTTCGCAGTGCCGGGATTCGACGCAGTGGCGCGCCTGGCGTCCGGCTCGCTCAAGGTGCCGCTGGTTGCACTGATCCTCAACGGCGGCGGCGCGTTCTGGTTCACCAGCGATGCCCGCGATGGTGCCCGCGCGGCGCCCGCGCTGGACGGCGTGTATTTCGATGCGGCCCGGCGCAGCACCGCGCAGGTGGTGCTGGATACCCGCGGCGACGCGCGTTTCGCCCAGGCCACGCTGGCCGGCGGCCCGGTGCTGGCGCCGGTCCGTTTTTTCGCGAGCGAGCCGGTATTCACGCTCAGCGGCCGGCAGGTCGGCGCGCTGTGCGTGATGGATCACGTCCCGCATGTCGAATTGCATGAGGCCGACCGCGCCGCGCTGCGCGATGCCGCCGCGCTGGCCGGCGCCAGCGTGGTGCTCGGCAGCTACATCGGGCGCACCGATCCGGTGACCCAGCTGCCGCATCGCAACGCGTTCTTCGGCGACCTGCGCGGGCAGTTCCGCGACGGCGTCGACCACGTCTGGCTCACCGCGATCGAGGTGGCCCCGGTCGAGCGTTTCAATGCCTTCGTGCGGGCGATGGGGCACGTGTACGCCGACGAGCTGATGCGCGGCGTGGCGCAGCGGATCCAGTCGTGGCTGACGCCCGGCATGCGCCTGTACCAGGTCGGCGTGACCCGCTTCGCCGTCCTGCTGAGCAATACGCATGGCCTGCTCGACACGCGCCGGCTGGACGACCTGGTGCAGCGGCTGCGCCGGCCGTTCGAGTGCCTCAACATTCCGCTCACCATCCAGCCCGGCGTCGGCCTGATCAAGGTCGACGAAGCGGAGCTGCGTACCGGCGATCCGCTGCGGCTGGTCATGAGCGCTTCGCATGCCGCCCAGCACAGCGAAAGCGGCTGGGCGCTGTACGACCGCGACCAGGACGATCGGCACCGGCACGAGTTTTTCCTGGTCACCGAGCTGGCGGCTGCGCTCACCGAGCGCGCCGAGCTCGACCTGCATTACCAGCCGCGCATCGATCTGGACAGCGGCCGCTGCGTGGCGGTGGAAGGGCTGGCGCGCTGGCAGCATCCCACGCTGGGCATGGTGCCGCCGAACGAATTCATCCGTCTCGCGGAGTCGGCCGGCCTGATGCGTTCGCTCACCGAATGGGTGTTCGACCACGGCATCGCCCAGCTCGCGGCGTGGCGCCGGCAAGGCCATGACGTGCAGCTGTCGCTCAACGTCTCCAGCGCGGATTTCGGGGCCGACCTGGTCACCCGGCTGAAGGCCGCGACCGCGCGGTACGCGGTGGATCCCGCCTGGCTGGAACTGGAGTTCACCGAGAGCACGCTGATGCTGCACAGCGATGCCACGCGCAGCCACCTCACCGCGATCCGCCAGCTCGGCACCGACATCGCCATCGACGATTTCGGCACCGGCTACAGCAACCTCAACAGCCTGCGCCAGATGCCGGCCACCTGCCTGAAGATCGATCAGTCGTTCGTGCGCGCCATCGACGCCAGCCCGCACGACGCGACCATCGTGCGCTCGGTGGCCGGGCTTGCGCATGACCTGGGTTTCCGGGTCGTGGTGGAGGGCGTGGAAACCGCCCGCGTGCTCGAGCAGGTGCTGGGCATGGCCTGCGACGAGGCGCAGGGTTTTCACCTCGCCCCGCCGATGGCCGGCGGCGCGCTGCCGGCGTGGCTCGCGAGCCACGCGCCGATGGCGATCCGCCGCGTCCGCTGAACTCCACGGTCGCGCCGGCGGGCACGGCGAGCTGCTAACGTGCCGGCGATCCCCGCCGGAGTTCACGCATGTTGATCGCCCTCGCCTTTGCCCTGATGCTGGCTTCGCCGCCTGCCGCACCCGAGGACAGTTTCTCCGCCCGCGTGCTGCGCGGCCGGATGGTCGAAGCCGGTCCCGGCGGCGCGGCCTACCAGAAGGCGTTGTGGCAACAGATCAACGACCCGGCCGCCGCGGCGCTGAAGAGCTGCCTCGACCGCCACGCTCCGGCGGACAAGTCGCCCTTCACCGTGGTCGCCAACGTGTTGCCGGATGGAAAGCCGGCCCAGGTGCAGGCACGCCCCGCCACGCCGGTTGCCGATTGCTTCGCCGACTGGCTGGGCACGAACACCTTGCCGCCGCCGCCCGCGCTGGCCACCGAGCCGGTCTATCCGATCGAGATCGATGTCAGCATCGTGCCCTGAACCGGTCGCGCGACAGCAGCGCCACCCGGCTCACATCGGCCGCAGCCGGGCCTGCTGGAAACGGCGGTGGTGGATCAGCAGACCGCTGAAATAGGCGATGTAGTAGCCGACCAGCAGGCCAATCACCAGCAGGGTCAGCGGGCTGTTGCCCATCGGCGGCATGCCGGCAGCGGTACCCATCGGCGCCGGCGCGCCCTGCATCTGCGGCAGCAGCACCAGCAGGCGCCAGCCCAGCCGGCCGAGCAGCAGCACCGTGAGCAGCGCGCCGATCCACGGGTTCGGCACGTAGCAATCGCCCTTGACCGGGTCGACCTCGAAGCGGGTCAGGCGCAGTCCGAGCAGGCCCAGTGCCGCGCCGCCGAGCACGCCAACGGCCAGGCCTTCGGCCAGTTCGATCCGGTGAAAGCCGCTGAGCGCGAGGCTCGCGCCAACCACCGAAAACAGCACGATGCGGAAGATCATCCGCTTGCGCTGGATCGGCTGCCGGCCGAACTGGCGGCGCACCCGGCGCCAGATGAGCCAGGCCATGATCGGCAGCATGACGAGATAGGAGCTCAGATGGACGGGCATCGGCATCACGTGCGCTCGGGACGATGGCGCAGCTTAATCGAGCGCGCGCGCGATGACGATCCTCTGTTCCATCGCCACGCGCTCACAGCGGATAGCTGATCGACAGGCTCACGCTGTTGTTCCAGTAGCCTGCGCCGCCGCTGCTGTCCGAAGCGGCCGAACTGCGCCCGAGCTGGAAGGACACGCGCCCGTTGTGCGGCAGGCGGCCATCCAGCGAGGCGTTCCAGCTGTAGACGCCGGCGTGCATGCCGTCGATGGCCTGGCGGCCCGCGTCGGCGGCCACGCGCAGCTTCCAGCCCGGACTGATGCCGTAGACGCCGGTCACGCCCGCCTGCACGGCGCGGTATCGGGCCGGGTTGAAGTAGACGCCGTGGCTGGGCCGGCTGCTGCGATAGGTGCGCGCGGACAACTGGGCGCCGATCGCCGCCGCGGTATCGGGAATGTCGCGCGGGCTGAGCAGGAGCCGCAGGGTGCCGCCATCGCGCTGGTTGCCGTCGCTGAAGGTCTGCCGGTAGTACGTCGGCAGCACGTACCAGGCCGCCGCCGGCCGCAGGCTCACGCCGACGCTGTAGGTGTCGCCAAGCAGCCGGTGCCCGATCGCCGCGTCGGTCAGCAGCGGCGTGCGCTCGGCGGCGGCCGACAGGCTGAAGCTGTCGCTGGCTTGCAGGGTCCAGCCGGCGGCGCCCTGCAGGTAATGCCAGCCGCCGCTGCGGCCCATGCCCAGCCGCAGGTCGATGTAGTGGTCGTCGCCGGCGCGCAGCTGGCCGAGCAATGCCGCTTCGTCGAGCCGGCGCCGCTGCTGGCCGTCGTCCACCCGCACGGTGTCCGCCGCGACGCCCCACGCCAGCGTGTGTCCGCCGGAGGCGACTGGTGCGGAGCGCCAGGCGGCATCGGTCCGCCAGGTATCCAGCTGCTCGCTGTCGTGAGTGAAGCCGAAGCCGCCTTCCAGGCGCGGCGCCAGCGCGTAGAGCATGTCGTCCTTCAGCAGCCGGTAGCGCGCACCGGATGACGCCGCAGGCAGCCCGTCCATGGCCTGCAGGTAGGGCGGGCTCTTGTCCTGCCAGCCGAGCGACTGCATCGCCTGCAGCAGTTGCAGCGTCGGCCCGGCCTGCCCGCGCGCGATCGGCGCCAGCAACGCGAACGCCTTGCGCGGATAGTCCTGCGCGTTGAGCACCGCGGCCGTGCCGCTGTCTGCCGCGGCGCGCCCGGCTTCATCGGCGGCGTTGGCGCGCGCGATATCGAACGCCCGCGCGGCCTGCGCCTGATCGCCCAGCCACAGGCTGGCCCGGCCCAGGCCCATCGCCGCGGCGAAGGTGTCGTCCTGGCTGCCGTCCGGATGCGCCAGCGCGGCACCGAACAGGGCGCGTGCCTGCTGCGGCCGGCCGGCCTCGAGGGCGGCGCGCCCCGCGCGTATGTCGTCCGCCATCGAGCGGGTTTCGGCGTAGGCGCCCGGCAACAGCAGCAGCAGCAGCAACGGCAGGGCGCGCTTCATTTCGTGCCCCAGCGCTTGCGCAGGTTGAGCAGTTCGGACAGGTAGCCGACCACGCAGCCGGGCTGCAGCACGATGCCGTAGAACAGGGCATACACCACGAAACCGATCGGGTTGCGGCGCACCTTGAGCCCCTGCGCCTTGAACATGCGCGACTGGATGAAAAACATCAGGTAGTTGACGACCAGCGCCAGCGGCAGCACCAGCAGGGTCATCGGGCCGGCCAGCCAGTAGCAACCGAACAGCGCCAGCACCAGGCCCGGCAGGAAGAACGTCACATAGACCACGTCCATGAACGGGAACAGCAGGTTCCACCAGATGAAAAGCGTGCTCATGCGCCGCTGCAGCAGCAGTTGGGGATGCGCCTTGAACGCCTCGATCAGCCCGCGCGACCACCGCTGCCGCTGGCGGATGAACTGCTTCAGCGTGCTGGGCGCGTTGGTGAAGGTGATCGCGTCCTCGCAGTAGCCGACCCGATGACCGCGCCGCAGTATCGCCCAGGTGAGCACGATGTCCTCGCCCACGCATTCCGGCCAGCCGCCCGCGTCGCGCAGCACGTCGGTGCGATAGAGCGAGAACGCGCCCTGCGCCACCAGGGTGCCCTGGAACAGGCTCTGCAGCCGCTTGATCGCGGCGATGCCGTGGAAGTAGTCCCATTCCTGCACCCGCGTCACCAGGTTGTGGCGCGAGTTGCGCAATAGCACCGCGCCGGCCACCGCCGCGGTATGTGGCGGATCGCTGAGGAAACGGCCGACCAGATGGCGCAACGCATCCCGGTACAGGTACGAATCGCCATCCAGGGTGATCGTCAGCGCATGCGCAGCGAGCTTCAGCCCCTGGTTCAGCGCGTTGGCCTTGCCTGCGTTGCGCTCCAGGTCGAGCACCTGCAGCCACGGGTAGGACACGCTGCGCAGGCGCTCCATGGTGGCATCGGTGGAGCCGTCATTGATCACCAGCACCTGCATCGGCGCCGGATAATCCTGCTTGTCCAGGCTTTCCAGGGTGGACAGGATCGAGTCCTCCTCGTTGTACGCCGCGACCAGCACGGTGATGCCGGGATAGACGGCGACCGCGGCGCGCGGCGGCCGCCGGTCCAGCAGCAGGCCGACCACCAGGAATGCGTTCATGAAGCCCGGCAGGATCGCGATGCCGATGATCGCCACATGCGCCAGCACGGCGCCCATCACCTGCGACAAGGCGGCGATCCAGCTCTGCGCCAGCCCGTAGGAAGTCACCGCCCAGGCGAGCGACAGCCCGAGCGTCAACGCGAATTTCAGCCACACCGGCACATAGCGCCGCGGGCGGCCCACGCGCAGCAGCGGATCGAAGGCCAGGCCGTCGGTGGGAATGTCCGCCACCGGTCCGGCGGAGGGGGGTACGAGGACTCGAAGGTTCATGGCGATCGTTCCGATCAGCAGGGCCGGGCGGCGACCGTCAACGCGCGCACTTCCCTGCCGGCAGATGGCCTCGGGGCCCTCGCCGATGAAGTGTCGTTGTCTGGCGCCGCCGATACAGCAGTTGATGGTGCGTGGCGTACAGGCTGGAACAAGCAGCTTGCGTGCCAAGGACGAGGCGGGGCATGGAGTTAAGCCAATCCGCGCCATTGGCTGCATGGGCGCGGGGCCGGCGCGCGCAGCGGCGGCGCGGTTGGCGGCGCAGGGGCGGGCCGCCGGTGCCAATCCGGGACACAAATGGACGCGCGCAGCCCTCCGCCCGGGAGCGCGCCACCGCAACCTCAGAGGCCGGCGCCGCCCGTGGCGGCGACGGCGTCGCCTACTTCGCCTTGCCCTGGTTGGCCACCGCGGCCATCTTCGCCGCGATGTCGGCGGCGTCGCCGAGGTAGTAATGGCGCAGCGGCTTCAGGTGTTCGTCGAATTCGTAGACCAGCGGCACGCCGTTGGGGATATTCAGCTCGACGATAGCCTCGTCGGAGATGCCGTCGAGGTACTTCACCAGCGCGCGCAGCGAATTGCCGTGCGCGGCGACCAGCACGCGCTGGCCGGCGCGGATCGCCGGCGCCAGCACTTCATGCCAGTACGGCAGCACCCGCTCGACGGTGTCCTTCAGGCATTCGGTGTCGGGGATGTCCTGCGGATCGAGCGTGGCGTAGCGCGGATCGTGCACCGCCTCGTTGGCGCCGCGCTCCAGCGGCGGCGGCGGAATGTCGTAGCTGCGGCGCCAGATCTTGACCTGGTCCTCGCCGTACTTCGCCGCGGTCTCGGCCTTGTCCAGGCCGGTCAGGCCGCCGTAGTGGCGCTC
>Ga0157370_10006601_pt1 | contig 12756 bp, 8 predicted proteins | sample C35metaG_FD_113463 | JGI IMG/M metagenome (GOLD analysis project Ga0157370, IMG submission 113463) | Corn rhizosphere microbial communities from Kellogg Biological Station, Michigan, USA - C3-5 metaG | ecosystem: Host-associated > Plants > Roots > Rhizosphere > Soil | place: USA: Michigan...
ATAGAACTGAAACTCATATTTATTTAAAACTTTCTTCGAGCCCGAAAATGATTTTGATTATTAAATGATATGCTAAATAAAAAAGGAGCGGAGGGGGATGTAGCAGAGCAGTCCTGACCTTCCAGTTAGAATTGTAATATGCAACATTTTCTTATTAGATTTTTACAGACTCATAAACCAGCTCCACCACTCGTCTCTATATATTGACCGGTTATCCAGCCACCGTCCTCGCTACACAAAAAAGTTACTACCTTTGATATGTCTTCAGGGGTACCAACCCTTTTTAATGCATTCATATTTCCAACACTGGTTTTAACCATTTGGTCTTTAAACCTCTCCTTATTCATATCAGTATCAGTTGCACCAGGCGCAACTGAATTAACAGTAATTTGTCTCCCACCCAATAATGAAGCCAAGGCAATAGTAAAATTATCTATGGCCGCTTTTGTCATTGAGTATGTCAGCACCTCATGTCGTGGTGTTTTTGATAGATTTGAAGATATATTAATAATTCTGCCTCCATTATTAATTTTTGAAATAAAATGCTGTGTGATAAAAAAAACAGATTTGACATTGACATTGAACATATTGTCAAACTGTTCTTCAGTAGTGTTTTCAATGCCAACTCTTTCAAGAGCTCCAGCATTGTTAATCAAAATGTCTATTCCTCTTCCGGATAAAATTGTGTTTATCTGTGAGAATAATTCATCTAAGGATTTTTTATTCGAGAAATCACCTCTAACTATTTCCCCTTTACCACCAATAGTATGAACTTCATTCAATACTTCTTCAGCAGAATCTCTATTGTTTGTGTAATGAATTATCACAAATGCCCCCTCTTTTGCTAAATCAAGTGCAATTGATCTTCCGATACCTCTGCTTGAACCGGTTATCAAAGCAATCTTATTCCCAAGTTTATTCATCGTTATTCAAGTTTATATTTCTAAATTATTACCACTAATGGTTCTTTGCTTTACAGCTGTTGCTATTTTTGTCACTAGCCCAAACGGATATGCTGAAAAGGCATTATTGTGAGAGTATTTTTTCTCTATGTAATTGTCCCCATTCCCTCAATTCTAAAAGCACTTTTGTAATTGATAATCCGTGTTCTGTGATTGAATATTCTGTGGTTTTAGGAAAAGCATCAATCGTTTTTTTAGAAATCAATAAATTATTTTCTAAATCTTTTAGGTCTTTAGAAAGTGTCCGATCGGTTATTTTTTTAAACAATTTAGATATTTCTGAAAATCTTTTGAGTTCAAAAGATAATAATATCAATATTGATATTTTCCATTTGCCCGAAAGGATATCCAAAGTGTCTGTCATATTTAAAATTCTCTTAAAACAAATTTCTTGGTTGATAGGTAATAGTTTGTTATTGTCTTTATTTGATAAATTTTCATCCATTTAATAATTTGTTATCTATTAATAATAATCATAAAAATAGCAATTTAAATCACGATATTAACACGTGACTATACACTGGTATAGTCACGTGTTGTAAAGAAGTTTTAGCCATTACATTTGTATATTAATTAATATTGGTTCATTAACCTTATTGGGTACTTTTGATGTTTGCGTTGGAATTGTGGCTGGACTATTCACGGCGTGTATGTCATTAGTTACACTTGCATTTTTAATCACTACTCCTGAGACTTCGTGCCTAATTTGGGTGGGCACAATTTTGGGTTTCCAAGCCGAGTGCTGCTGCGCGGCAGTCAGGCGGCACTTATGAGCAGAAAGGGTGGGAAAGATCATGAACCGCAGGCAAAGGTTTAGTCTGTTGAAAATATTGCCTAAGCCAAATCCAAAGATTAGGCCTGTCCGTTCTATCGGACTAAAATTTAAAACGTGTATATGGACAATGGATGACCGGTTAAAGATCTGCAATTTTATAACTGCTCCATCCCTTATACTTAACGCCTGCAGTCTATTTTTTTTAATAAGAAAGTGTATCGTGATATTCTCAAAGATTAGCTATTATTGTTCTTCTTTGGCTATTGGGAAATGATTACTAAACCTCTTTTTGATGAAGGTCAATTGTTGGCAAGAATAGCCGAGCGGGATCATCTTGCATTTAAAGTCCTTTACGAAAAATATTATGGGACAATCTTTAAATTTTCTTTCCGCTTATTGCAATGCGAATCTTCTGCTGAAGAGGTAATTCAGGAAACAATGCTTCAGATCTGGCAGCTTGGCGACAAGCTCAGGACGATCAATAGTATTGAAGCTTTTATCAAGACAATAGCACGGCGTAGGGCAATTGATCAGCTAAGGATAAAAGAGCAGGGTTTCAATGTTCAGAAGGAAGTGTTAGCTATGTTAACGCCGATAGAACTGGATAATAATGAGTCCTTTACATTTGAGTCCGCACACGTTGCATTGGAAGAAGGTATAGGAAAACTGCCGGACCAGCAGCGTCAGGTTTATCAGCTTTGTTATCAGCAGGGTTTAAAATATCAGCAAGTGGCAGACAGACTGAATATAAGTCATGGAACGGTTCAGACCCATATGAAACTAGCCTTAAAATTCCTTAGGGGCTATGTCCGCAAACATTCACAGTTTGTAATCTTCGCTATACTATTTAAGCTTCTCTAAGTCACCGACGCCACAGTCAGTTCGATATTTTTTTTAAAATAAAATTACCTCGATTTCATATTTCTCCGACTTATTAATAAAGTGTGCTGATAACAAGGTTAAATATCCCCTATGTTTAAAATAAAACCACAAAATGGACAAGAATAGATTTAGCTATTTATATGAGCAGTACCTGACCGGGCGTTTGACCTCTGATGAGCTTGAGGAGTGGAAAACGGCGTTATCTCAAGCTGATTCATATGCTGAAATTGATATTCTGGTACAGGATTTATGGGATAGGGACGATTTGCCGGCTCCTGACTATAATAGAGAAAATGCACTTAATATTTACAGGGAAATTGTTGCCTCACCTGATGAAGATGCTGATCCTGTAAAACAAAACATTGTAAAACTTTGGCCGCGTATTGCTGCTGTCGCTGCACTTTTTGTAGCAGTCTGTGGTATTGGTTTTTTCTTCTTATCAAAATACCGTCCTCAACCTGAAAAAAGCACCGCCTATGTAAAGGACATTGCACCAGGGAAAACAGGGGCCACTCTAACCCTTGCAAACGGAAAAAAAATAAGACTGACCGATGCCATAAAAGGAGAAATAGCAAAGGAGTCGGGAATCAGTGTTAACAAAACAGCAGAGGGGTATCTGGTGTACCGATTAGGACCTTCTTCTGATAAGAAGGGGGGGGGAGAAGGAATGAATACGCTTTCCACAGCCCGAGGGGAAACCTACATTTTAATTTTACCGGATAAATCCAAGGTTTGGTTAAATGCGGCTTCCAGCCTAACTTATTCTACGGATCTTTTGGACCACGGTATCCGGAAAGTCCGCCTTCAGGGAGAAGCCTATTTCGAAATAGCTAAAGATAAGAAGCATCCTTTTGTAGTAAGTACTGCAAATCATGATGTAGAGGTTTTAGGGACACATTTTAATGTCAATAGCTATCCGGAAGAATCCTCAACCACTACGACATTGCTTGAGGGCAGTGTAAAAATAATTACCGAAAAATTAACACGCCTGCTTAAACCCAATCAGCAATCCGTATTTACTGACGGTGGTTTCAATGTGAAAAATGTAAATGCTGAAGATGCCGTAGCCTGGAAAGACGGCGCCTTTATTTTCGAAGACGAAACATTGCAGAGTATTATGAGACGGATTTCCAGGTGGTATAACGTTGAGGTCGAATATGCTGAAAATGTAGATAAGGATAAGTTATATGGGGGCGGGGTGTCAAGGTACGCCAATGTCTCTTCTGTGCTGGAAATATTGGAGTCAACAAAAAATATACACTTTAAAGTTAAGGGAAGGAGGATATTGGTGACGAAATAGATCTACTGTATATCACTCAAATATCAATTCACCCTAAAGAACCATTACGGTAAACTATCAATCCCGATGTATACCGGGACTGATAGTGTGTTTTGATCTTATGTTCCCGAAAAAGGAACTATTTATTGTTTAACCGCGGGCTTACAAATTTTCGACGATCAGGAAGCATCCGCAAAACCAACCAAAACAACCAAAAGTATGAAATTTATTCATCTATTTAGATGCAATATCCGATATGTCGCACCTAAACAAATTTTGCGCATTATGAAGTTGATTATTGTCATCATGACAACCTTTCTGTTACAGTTAAGTGCATCTACTCTTGCGCAGCATATTACGCTCAAGGAAAATAATATAAGTCTTCGGAAAGTCTTCACTCAGATAAGAAAGCAGACAGGATATATTGTACTCTATGAGTCTGATCTTGTGAAAACGACAACGGCAGTAAGTGTTGATTTAGAAAACATCCAACTGGAGCAGGCCCTGAAAATTATTTTAAAAGATCAGAATTTAAACTTCGAATTAAGACAAAAATCAATCATTCTCAGCAAAAAAAGCATTTCTTCCGTAAAGCCCTTCATTGATAAAAGTGTCGGGGCAATTGATATTAAAGGGAAGGTCGTAGATGAGGATGGTAAAGGGATACCATCTGTTAGTATTCTGATAAAAGGCACAAAAAATGGTACTTATACAAATGAAAACGGTGGTTTCACGATTTCACTGGCAAACGGGGAACAGGAAATTGTTGTATCCGCAGTAGGTTATATTACGCAGACTATACTTGTTGGAAACCAAACAAGCATTAGTGTGGTCCTCAAAGAAAATAAATCGGAGTTAGGTGAGGTCGTAGTAGTGGGGTACGGAACACAAAAGAAAGGTAACCTGACCGGAGCAGTTTCTGTTGTTTCTATGGACAAAGTTCTTGGAGACCGGCCGGTTACAAATGTTGGATCTGCATTACAGGGTGCTGTACCGGGGCTTACCGTTTCGGGAAGTGCAAATCCGGGAGCAAGTAAAAGTATCAATATACGCGGTATAACTTCTATAAACGGCGGTAGCCCATTGATTTTAGTGGATAACGTCGTGACGACAAACCTGGACCTGATAAATCCTGCGGACATTGAGACCGTTTCTGTATTAAAAGATGCAGCTTCGGCTGCAATATATGGGGCAAGGGCTTCGTTCGGCGTAGTGATCATTACGACTAAAAAAGGCAAAAAAAATCAAAAAACGCAGTTAACTTACAACGGAAGTTTTGCATTTCAAAAGCCAGTCGATATTCCTGAAAAGGCGTCGCCTCTGGAAACCGTCCAGGGTTATAAAGATATGGGCTATACAACTTATTGGTCAGGCCAGAATGTAGATAAATGGCTTGGCCTGCTAAAACAGTATAATGCTAATCCGGGCAATTTTCCGGAGGCAGGATGGGTTGAGGATGGCGGTTATCGCTATTTTTTAAAGGCCAATAATGAGATGAAAGATATGACCTCAGGGGCGGCTACCAAATACAATCACAATATATCCGCGTCAGGAGGTAGTGAGCATATTGATTATCGGTTTTCGCTCGGGCAGGCAAATGAAGATGGTATATTTATAACCGATAAAGACCGTTATAAAAGAACCAATGTATCTGCTTACGTCAATGCAGACATTAACAAGTGGCTTGCCACTTCAGTTGATGTTAAATATGCCAACGGTTATAGGACTATGCCGAAAAATGCTGGAGAATTTGCTTTGTATGGAACCACACACCCTTCCTATTATCCTACAGATTCTTTACCGTATAATGGTGTAATGTATCCTGTAAACACCCCGGCAAATATTATCAAGAACAGTGATGTAGAAAGCTGGTTAAATAAAAATACCCGCATCTTTTCCCATACAGAACTTTCACCTCTTAAAGGACTTAAAGGCTATCTTGAATATACTTACGAAACCAATATCCAGGATAACAAATGGTATAACAATCTGTACTGGTTGCAGCGGGGAGTTGAAAATGCACTGGATCCATCTGACCAATCCACTGCTTACTTTAAAGATATAAACCAGATTACCTATAAATCCCTGAATGCCTATCTAACCTATGAGAAAAGTTTTCTGAACTCCCACACCATAAAACTTACCGCTGGATTTAACCAGGAGGAAAGTACTTCCGAGGGGCTGTCGTCAAAGAACTATTACATGATCAGCAATGGTCTGCCTTCCATTTCGGGAGGTACGGGAATAGTTGAATCAAAGGACCGGTTTAGTGAGTATGCTATCCAGAGTGGTTTTTATCGCCTTAACTATAATTTTAAGGACAAATATTTACTTGAAGCCAATGGGAGATACGACGGTAGTTCCAAATTTCCTGCCGATCACCGTTACGGTTTTTTTCCATCGGTATCCGCAGGTTGGGTGATCAGCAGAGAGTCATTCATGCAATCATTTAATTGGATGAATACCCTTAAGGTGAGGGCATCTTATGGTTCACTGGGCAATCAGAGTATTGATGACTACCAGTTTTACTCAGTGATGAACTCATATCAGCCATTCTGGATATATAATGGCCTTCGGCCTACCTCATTGACAACGCCAGGCCTGGTGCGTAAAGATTTCACCTGGGAGAAAGTAAATACGGTTGACATTGGCGTTGATGTTGCCTTTCTAAAGGACAGGCTTTCTGCAAATTTTGACTGGTACAGACGGAATACACTCGGGATGTTATCCCCAGGGCTTGATTTTCCAGCAGTAGTCGGCGTCAGTGCACCACTGCAGAACGCTGCAGATCTCAAAACAAAAGGATGGGAGCTTTCGATACAATGGCGTGATAAAATAAATGACTGGAGGTATTCTGCAGGTTTTAATCTCTACGATTCCAGGAGCTTTATTACCCGGTACCGCAATGAAAACAAAGTGCTGACTGATTACTATGAAGGTATGGAAATGGGCGAGATATGGGGCTATGTTACCGATGGGTTTTACACTGCCGATGATTTTGAATCAAATGGTGCCTTGAAAAAAAATGTGGTTGCTATTCAGGGGGTGATGTCGCATGAGGGGGATATAAAATATAAAAACCTCCGTGATGATGCGAATTCGATCAATCAGATCGATATTGGCAATGGTACACTGAGCAATCCCGGTGATAGAAAAGTTATAGGTAATAATAGTGCCCGTTATAATTTTGGCTTTAACGCTTCTATTGGATGGAAAAATCTGGACCTGTCCGTTTTGTTACAGGGCGTAGCCAAAAGGGATTACTGGGTCGGTGGAGACCTGATGTTTCCGCATGCTGGAAAATTCTCCACTTTCAACCAATATCAACTGGATTACTGGACACCTGAACATAAAGACGCATACTATGGCCGCTTGTATAAAGATGCAGGAGAGTCACATATAGTTAACCAAAGAGTTCAGTCCAAATTCCTTCAGAATGCTTCTTATCTTCGTTTAAAAAATGTTTCCCTTGGCTATGTTATTCCAAAATCATGGTTTGGAAAGATCCCTTTAACGGGTGCCCGGATATTTTTCAGTGGTGAGAACATTTTCACCTTCACCAAGTTTATACCCGGAATAGATCCGGAATTCACCAAGCCTGTACCCGGAGTAAATCCGGACCAGCTATGGCAATATCCTCAGATGGCTACCTATTCATTTGGAATAAATGTTAACCTTTAATTTAAACGTAATGAAAAGAACAACTATTTATATACTTGCATTGATCAGTTTATTTTCATGCAAAAAGAATTCTTTAGATAAATATCCCAAAGACCGGCTTATAGAGGAAACGGCTTTTATTACCTATGATAATTTTAAAACTTATGGGTGGTCGTTGTATGATATATTCGAAAGCCCCACCCACGTACAATATGTAGGTACCAATGATGCAGTAGGCTGTATGTATAACGGCGATTTTTTGAGTGGCGTTTTACAGAATAAAGGTCAGTTGAGAAATCCATGGGCATGGCAATTGGTTACCCCTGAACAGAATGCCGGAGGCTGGGACTTCTCTTTCGTACGACGGGCCAACATCATGCTTGACCACATTGATCAGTCGACAATGAGTGATATCGACAAGAAACACTGGCGCTCAGTAGGTCTGTTTTTCAGGGCGTATCATTATGTGGAGCTACTGGCCCGTTTTGGAGATGTACCATGGCTGGAGCATGTTGTGAAAGAATCAGACGAAAATATCATCTACGGTTCAAGAACAGGACGGGATATAGTAGCGGCCAATATTTTAAGGGATCTCCAATATGCCGAAACAAATATTAAAGTTCTGGGTGAAGGTGCATCCAGCAATACGATCAATCAAAAAGTGGTAAGGGCATTGTTATCAAGGTTTGCGCTGTTTGAAGGAACATGGCGGAAATACCATGGTCTGGATAACGCAAATGCCTATTTGACAGAGTGTACCCGTGCATCAAAACTATTGATAGATGCTACGCCGACCATCGGTAACAATTATCAGCAGTTATGGTCTACTGAAGTATTGAAAGATTATCCCGGGGTCTTTTTGTTCAAGGAGTATACAAACTCCATTATTATGCAACCATTTTCAAGAGCGGAAAGAGGCGGTGGCCAGAAAGTGGAAATGCATGCCCGGACTTTAGAAAGGTATTTGTGCACAGATGGTAAAACCATTTCGAAGAGCCCTTTGTATAATGGCGATGCCACCATAAATGATGAATTCAGGAATAGGGATCCTCGTCTTTTGTATCGGGTAATTCCTCCATATAAAGTAAACGGGACATTAAATACCACTACCTGGAGCCATACTGGTGCCCCTCTAGACAGAGAATACATCGACGTAATGAATGCATTGGACAAAACTGCTAACAGACCATTTCCGGTAAAAAGCTGGCAGCCATTTATTATTTTGAATTCTCCCAATATACAGGGGGCTCAAATCAACCAGGCGCCTGTTTCCTGCAATACCGGTTATTATTTCTACATGTACTACAATACAGAGACCAATGTTACCGGTGGCGCTAATTTTTCAACAACGGATGTTCCGCTTTTCCATGTAGAAGAAACCATGCTGAACTATGCAGAAGCAAAATATGAGCTTGGAGAATTCGATCAGTCCGTAGCCGATCTTACCATTAACAAACTGCGCACGCGCGTAAATGTTGGTAAAATGGTAACGTCGGATATCAATTCTGCATTTGATCCTTTACGTGATCCTTCGGTGCAACCCCTACTTTGGGAAATAAGAAGAGAAAGAATGGTTGAGCTGATGGGGGAAGGTTTTAGTTTTCATGATGTAAGGAGATGGAAGAAGGCGGATTATTTCATCAATGTTCAGCCCTTGGGCGCAAGACTCGCTTCCTCCTGGCAGGGTGGGTTGCCGTCTTCACTCAAGTTTGTTACTGCCGGAAAAGATGCTGGCAGGTGCTATGTTTGGGATGATCCTATAGCAGGAGGAAAAGGATGGTTGGACAAATATTATTTGTACCCAATCCCTACTGCGCAGATTGCGCTTAATCCAAACATTAAACAAAACCCAGGCTGGTAGCTCAGCCATAAAAGAGCTTGTATCATAAAGATAGATTTGTCATCCTGAGCCTGTCGAAGGACCTGTTTAAATGCCCTCTAAGGTGTTTCGACAGGCTCAACATGACAGCATCTGAGGTGAAATCGCCTTTATGATACACCCTCTTTTATGATATCAGCGCAATCGCATCTCCAATGATTTAAAAGATAGAAGAAGAATGCTGTTCTATTCATTAGGTAGCAATATAAATTATTAAGAGAAATGAAGAAAATCACCTTTTATATTTTGTTTTCCGTACTTGGATTTATGGCCAGCGCACAAAATGCGGCCATATCAAAACCCAATGTTATTTATATCCTTGCTGATGATATGGGGCGTGGAATGCTATCTTATTACGGACAGAAAATCGTAAAGACACCGAATATTGATAAGATTGCAAAACAGGGCGTAAGCTTTAACCGTTCCTACGCAGGTGTTTATTGTGCGCCATCCCGGGCCAGTTTGATCACGGGTTATAGCGATTGCCGAAAAGGAAAATATATACTGACCCAGGCGGGTATTTATGAAAAGGTAGCGAAAGGTTTATTGTCGGATGAGCGGGCACAGGCTAAAGTAGATAGTATCGTTGGCGGTGAACCCGACATTACCTATTTACCCCAGTTGTTTAAACAGGCTGGGTATATTACTGGCGAAATAGGGAAACTGGATTACGGTTTTGTAACCACTACCAATCAGATGAAAAAACACGGATGGGATTACTGGTATGGTTATTACGACCATCAGCAATGCCATGGTTTTTATCCTATGTTTTTGCATGAAAACGGTAAGATGATTTCTATTCCTGGCAACACCAGGCCCGATGCGGGCAAGACTGGCGAATGGGGCTCGGAAGAAGGAGAGAAAGAACGCTGGAACATGGAGGGGAAAACGGTTTATTCGCAGGATCTGTTTTTAGATAAGATACTTTCGTTTATCCATCAGAACAAAAACAAACCCTTCTTTCTTTATCATCCTACGCAATTGCCTCACGGCCCGGTGTCTATCCCGGCTATTCATCCTGATTTTGTTTTTAACAACAAACTGACGCAGATCGAAAAAGAATATGCTTCTATGCTTAAGAAGCTGGACGATAACGTAGGGATAATTATGGATGAGTTGAAAAAAACGGGACTGGATAAAAATACCATTATCGTTTTTTCTTCAGATAATGGCCATGAACTGTATTATAGCTACAAAGGTCGTGTAGAGAAACCCTATAGGAACATGCAGACCGGAAAGGGATTTGATAACATTACCGAAAAATTTTATAGCAATATTGGTGGCGATGTTTTTGATGGCAATAATGGTATGGCAGGCTTAAAGCGTATGAATTGGGAAGGCGGTGCCAGAGTCCCTTTGTTTGTAAGTTGGCCAGGGTATTTTAAACAGAATGTTGTGTCTCAGCAATTAGTGGGCAATTACGATTTTATGGCGACCATAGCAGAATTACTGCATCTAAAGCCAAAAGATAAAAAAGATGGCATTTCGTTTTTATCAACCTTAAAAGGCAAGAAAAATGAAGCAGAACATGATGCCATTGCATTCGCATCGCCCATGGGCCCGGCATTGATCACTAATGACGGATGGAAGCTCCGGTTCCTTGCGGCAAAGAAAATTTATCAGCTCTATTATTTGCCCGATGACTATAAAGAAGAACATAATCTTGTGCAGCAACAGCCAGGTAAAGTGGAGGCTTTAAAAAAGATATTAATTGAAAAATGTGATGGCGATGTAAATAATGGTTGGTTTAATGATGATCGGGATGTCAAAGCAGTGAGATAGCCTATTTTAAATCTATGGCGTCTATCAGATGATTTATTGAATTCGATAATGATCCGTTACGGGCCTTTGGCGTTCGATCGAATTTTCATCCTGTTTTTTGTCACTGATACCTAGCTAGCTAATTGCTTTCTTTTCCATGTAATTTGTCTAATGCCGGCCTAACTAGGGCTTTAACTATTAAATTTAGCAATTTATCTTCTTTTTCGGTGGATATCCAGCTAGTTGTGTCATCAATTCTTTGATGCTTTTTTGGTTATTTATATCGGATTCTGAGCACTACCGATATGTTGATGGAAGGGCTTGGGTTTGAGTCTTTGTCAGTAAGAATTGTTTTCCATTTTAAGTTTTTTGTTTTGTATGGGCGTGCTGCTGCTCGAGCCTTGGTTTTTGTCCCTTTTCTTAAAGCTTTCCTTTTTGATTGTAGTTGATCCCTCTTTTAGGTGCCTTGATAGGCTAACTTGTTGATAAAGTGATAAAAAAGGCCTTGTTTTTAAGATTTTCCCCCTATTTGTTTAAGATTTTCGCTATGTAATATTTTTGTGATTATGCAATTTTACAATATAACCAAACTAACCAATAAACCAGTTTTTACGAAATGTGACCTCATGAAGGAAAGGGCCTGCCTGAAATCAATGTGTGCAATAATATCATTGACGGTGGACAATTCCATTTTTTGCAGCTTTTTAGCTTAAGATGTTAGTCATCGATATCCAGCTGGATTAATCTGACTGATGTAGAACTAACAGGATTGATAACAGCAGAAATGATGGTTGTTTTTTGATAGTAAACTGACGATTTTAATTTATAACCGATGAACAGAATATTTTTTCTTTTGGCCCTGCTTGCCTTAGTTGTTAAGGAGGCAGATGCCCAGCAGACAGGAAAAATCGACAATGATACCAGATCTAGCAGCCTGATCGCTGCAGCTCCCTTTTTACGGATCACGCCGGGTGCCCGCATTGCTGGCATGGGCAATGCCGGGGTAGCGGTTGAGGCTGATGCCCATTCTGCGGCCATTAATGCCGCATCGATGGCCTATCTGCCTTTGGGATCAACAGGAATAGGTTTAACCTATACCCCGTGGATGAGGAATCTGGTGCCGGATATGAACCTTGCCTACCTGAGCAGCTACCACAAGTTGGACGAACGCAATACCATAGGGGCTTCTTTGAGGTATTTTTCTATGGGCGCAGTTAGCCTTACCGATGATAACGCACAGGGATTGGGAACGGCCCGCCCAACAGAGTTTGCGGCCGATATCAGCTATGCCAGGAGTTTTGGTGAGGAATTCGCACTGGGTGGCAGTATCCGTTTCATCAACAGCAGTCTTTATACTGGGATGACAAGTTCAGGGGTGCAGGCACAACCTGGAAGAGCCTTGGCAGCCGATATATCCGGAATCTACCGTACCGGGGTGATGTTGTTCGGAGGGCCTGCAGATTGGTCGATGGGGGTAAATATATCCAACATCGGGACAAAAATGAGCTATAGCGATACCGGAACACCATATTTTCTGCCTACTGAGCTGAAACTGGGC
>Ga0157370_10006602_pt1 | contig 12755 bp, 10 predicted proteins | sample C35metaG_FD_113463 | JGI IMG/M metagenome (GOLD analysis project Ga0157370, IMG submission 113463) | Corn rhizosphere microbial communities from Kellogg Biological Station, Michigan, USA - C3-5 metaG | ecosystem: Host-associated > Plants > Roots > Rhizosphere > Soil | place: USA: Michigan...
ATACCGGCATGCTGCGAATAGCCCATGCCGACTCCGCCGCCGTGGTGGAAGGACACCCAGGTCGCCCCGCTCGCGCTGTTGAGGAGGGCATTTAGCAACGGCCAGTCGCTGATCGCGTCGCTGCCGTCCTTCATGCTTTCGGTTTCGCGGTTCGGCGACGCCACGCTGCCGCTGTCGAGATGGTCACGGCCGATCACGATGGGCGCGGACACTTCGCCGTTCCTCACCATCTCGTTGAAGGCGAGACCGAGCCGGTGGCGCTGACCAAGGCCGACCCAGCAAATGCGCGCGGGCAGTCCTTGGAACGCGATCCGCTCGCGCGCCATGTCGAGCCAGCGGTGGAGGTGCGGATCGTCGGGGATCAGCTCCTTCACCCTCCGGTCGGTGCGGAAGATGTCCTCGGGATCGCCGCTCAGCGCAGCCCAACGGAACGGCCCGATGCCCCGGCAGAAGAGCGGGCGGACGTAAGCCGGCACGAACCCCGGGAAGTCGAAGGCGCGGGTCACGCCCATATCCTTGGCTTCCTGGCGTATATTGTTGCCGTAATCGAAGGTCGGAACACCCATCGCCTTGTAGGCGAGCATCGCTTCCACGTGCTGGGCGATCGACAGCTTGGCGGCCTCGGCAACGGCGGCGGGATCGCGCTCGCGCATCTGCTGCCACCTGGCGACAGTCCAGCCGGCGGGGCAATAGCCGTTCGCCGGGTCATGCGCGCTGGTTTGGTCCGTCAGCGCATCGGGACGAATGCCGCGTTCCAGCATCTCGGGAAGGATCTCGGCGGCGTTGCCGAGAAGCCCGACGCTGGTCGGCTCCTCAGCCGAACGGATGATTTCGAGCGCCTCGTCGATGCTTCCCGCGCGATGGTCGAGATAAAGCGTGTCAAGGCGCTTTTGGATGTGGCTCTCCTGCACCTCAATCGCGATGCAGTGAGCGCCGGCCATCACTGCCGCCAGCGGCTGCGCGCCGCCCATTCCACCCAGGCCCGCAGTCAGGATCCATTTGCCCTTGAGGTCGCCGCCGAAATGCTGGCGCCCCATCTCAACGAAGGTCTCGTAAGTGCCTTGGACGATCCCCTGGCTGCCGATGTAGATCCAGCTGCCGGCGGTCATCTGGCCGTACATCATGAGCCCCGCGCGATCGAGCTCGTTGAAGGTTTCCCAGTTCGCCCATTTCGGGACCAGGTTCGAGTTGGCAAGGAGCACGCGCGGCGCGTCCTTGTGCGTTCGGAACACGCCGACTGGCTTGCCCGACTGGATGAGCAGCGTCTGGTCTTCGTCCAAGCGCTCCAGCGTCTCGACGATCTTGTCATAGCACCGCCAATTCCGCGCGGCGCGGCCGATTCCGCCATAGACCACCAGCCTCTGCGGATCCTCGGCGACGTCCTCGTCGAGATTGTTCATCAGCATCCGGACCGCGGCTTCCGTGGTCCAGCTCTTCGCCTTGATCTCGCTCCCTCGGCGGGCGCGGATATGCCGGCTGTTGTCGATTCTGTCGGTGCTCAGGCGTCCACTCCTCCAAAAATCCTCTTTTCGGGTCCGGGCAGACCAACCCAATATCCAAGCTCGGCAAGCGATTCGATGCGCCACACGCAAAGATCGGCCTGCTTGCCGGCGGCAATGGTGCCGATCGAATGAGCAAGACCAAGAGCTCTCGCGGCATTGATCGTCATGCCCGCAATCGCCTCCTCGGGAGTCAGTTCGAACAGGGTACAGGCCATGTTCATCGCCAGGGTCGGGGAGAGCAGAGGCGAGGTGCCGGGGTTGCTGTCGGTCGCAATCGCGATCGGCACCTTGTACTTGCGCAGCAGCCCGACAGGGGGCTTCTTCTTTTCCTGCAGCGCGTAGAAAGCCCCCGGCAGAAGCACCGCGACTGTGCCTGCCCCGGCCATCGCCTTCGCTCCTGCTTCGTCGACATGTTCGAGATGGTCGGCTGAAAGCGCATGATATTTCGCGGCGAGCGCCGCTCCGTGCTGGTTCGACAATTGCTCGGCGTGGAGCCGAACTCGCAGGCCGTGGTGCGCCGCGGCCTTGAACAGCCGCTCCACTTCGGCTGGCGTGAACGCGATTGTGTCGCAGAAGGCGTCGATGCTGCTCGCAAGACCGGATTTTGCAGCTTCGGGGATAAGCTTCTCGATGACCTCGCTGACATAATGCGCGCGGCGGTCCTTCTGGTCTGGCGGTATCGCGTGCAACGCCAGCAAGGTAGGCACGATCCGGACCCCCTCGGCTCCGCCGAGCTGCGCAGCGACTTTGAGCAGGCGCATCTCGCTCGCGGGATCGAGGCCGTAGCCGGTCTTCACCTCGACGGTGGTGCAGCCGCCGCGCATCAGCGCATGCAACCGCCGCCGGCTCTGCTCGAGCAATTGTTCGTCGGAAGCGCTTGCAGTGCGCTTGACCGTCGAGACGATTCCGCCCCCAGCTTCGGCAATCTCCTCGTAGCTCGCACCCGCCCGCCGCATCGCATGCTCATCGGCTCTAGTGCCGGCGAAGACGAGGTGGGTGTGGCAATCGACCAGACCCGGCGTGACCCAGGCGCTCCCAAGCGCGACAACTTCCTTCGCGCGGAAGCCCGCAAGCTCGGTGCGCTTGCCGACGCGCAGGATCCTGCCGTCCTCGATCGCGATCGCGCCATTCTCGATCAGGCCGAGCGGATTGCCGGGCTTCTCCTCGAGAGTCGCGATGTTGCAGTCGACGAGCAGCCGGTCCCACATGCCCCTGCCCTTAAGCGAGCCGAGTTGCTACGGTCAAAGTCATGGCGCGCTGGCCCAATCTTTCCGAGCTGATTTCGAGCAATGCTGAGGGCGCGTGCGTTGGACTCGTCGGAGCGCCGCTTGCGACGGGATCGGTCACTCCGGGGCGGTGCGATCTTGCGCCCTCATTGTTGCGCCAGACGCTGCGGCGCATCGGCCGCTACGACGTCGAATCCGGCCGCGAGCTTTCGACCCGCATCTTCGACCATGGCGATGCTCCCGTTGACGGGCTCAGCATCGAGGAGGCGACGGCGACTATCCGCGATGCGGTCGCAGTAAGCGTGCATGCGCATGCGCTCACCCTCCTCGCCGGCGGCAATAATGCGGTTACCCGCCCGGCCGTGCTCGGGCTCAAAGTGCCGCTCGACAGGGTCGGGCTGATCACTCTCGACGCGCATTTCGACATGCGCGGCCTCGACTCAGGCTTGAGCAACGGCAACCCTGTCCGCGCGCTGATGGAGGACGGCCTGGCAGGCAGGAATATCGCCCAGGTGGGTCTCGCGAGCTTCGCCAACAGCCGCGCTATGCATGAAGATGCGGTCGCTTCGGGCAATCTCGTCGTCACCATCGGCGAGGTCCGTCAAAATGGCATCGGCCGGGCGATTGCCGAGGCAATTGACCACGTCGCCCATTGCGAGGCGATCCTCGTCGATTGCGACATCGATGTGATCGATCGATCGCAATTTCCGGCAGCGCCAGGCGCACGCCCGGGCGGAATGGCAATTCACGATTTCTACTACGCAGTGAGGTGCCTCGCATCTGAGCCGCGCGTGCGCCTGATCGATCTGACCGAGTGGGACCCCCCGCTCGACCCGAGCGACCTCAGCGCTCTGACCGCCGCCCGCTGGGTCGCCGAGTGCCTTGCCGGCTTTGAGAGCCGCTAGATTTTGCGATCCGTTGGGGCGGGCCGGGAACCACGTCGACTTCCTCCCGACGTCAGCAGCCGGCGATTAGCGGCGTTTCGCAGGCTCATCGGCCAAACAGCTCGTTGAGCTCGGACGGCCGGAGCTCGGGAGCGAGCTGCTCGAATGTGCACTGCTTCGGCTCCTTGTCGGGCCGCCAGCGGACGAAGCCGGTGCCGTGGCGGAACCGGCGCCCCGTCACCTGATCGTAGCGGACCTCGACGACCAGTGCGGGCTTGAGGGGCTGCCATTGGCCGGTTCGTTCCGTGTTCCAGCGGCTCGGTCCGCCCGGCGCAGTGCCGGTGAAGCCCGGCGGTTCGACCAAAGCCTCGAGATCCTTCGTCAGCTGCTCGCGTTCGCCGGACGGGATGGCGGACGTGAAGCCGACATGGTCGAGCAGTCCCTGGTCATCGTAGAGGCCGAGCAACAGCGAGCCGACTATTTTGCGCTTCTCTGCATAGCGGAAGCCGCCGACCACGCAGTCGGCCGTCCGCTGTTGCTTGACCTTGATCATCGCCCGTTCGCCGGAGCGGTAATGCTGGTCCGCTCGCTTGGCGACGACGCCGTCGAGCGCCCCCCCGCTATGCTCCAGCCACCCGAGCGCGACGCCTCGATCGCAGGTCACTGGCGAAAGCTGGAGGGCGATTGTCTTATTCTTGCGGAAGAATTGCTCCAGCTTCTCTCGCCGCTTCGAGAGGGGGAGCAGACCGAGCGATTTCCAGTCGAGCTCGAGCAGGTCGAAAAGCATGAGTTGCGCGGGCGTCGCAGCGGCGAGCTTCCGGACGCGGCTTTCGGCGGGATGCAGTCGAAGCTGGAGCGCCTCGAACGACAAAGCCTCGCCAGCGGGAATGATCAGCTCGCCGTCGAGCAGGAACTGCCTCGCTTTCAGTCCGCGCAACATGTCGACGATATCGGGAAAGTAACGCGCGAGCGGCTTTCCCGACTTGGAGGTCAGCGTGACTTCGCCGCCGTCGCGCCGGGCGAGACAGCGAAAGCCATCCCACTTCGGCTCATACTGCCAGCCTTCGCCCTCGGGCAGCTCGGCCGCAAGCAGCGCTTCCATCGGCGCCGGGACCTTCAGCTTCGTCATGCGGCGTGAACGATTCACATGGCCCGGCGGTCCAACGCCGCTAGCTTGTGCGCTGCAGCAAGCGGAGGGCGTGTATGGGGCAGCTCACCATCGACAGCGGCGACACCGCCTGGATGCTGGTCTCGACGGCATTGGTGATGCTGATGATCCTGCCCGGGCTTGCATTGTTCTACGGCGGTCTCGTCCGGGCGAAAAACCTGCTCAGCGTGATGAGCCAGGTGCTCGGGATCAGCGCGATCGCAATCCTCATTTGGGTGCTGTGGGACTATAGTCTGGCGTTCAACGATGGTGGCCGGTTCATCGGCGACCTGTCGAAGAGCGGCTTTGCCGGGATTAGCGAAACATCCGCCTGGGCAGTTGGAAGCAGCGGCAAGGCCATTCCAGAGCTGCTCTTTGCGGCTTTCCAGATGAGCTTCGCAGCGATCACCGCCGCTCTGGTGGTCGGGGCTTTGGTCGAACGCGTGCGGTTCGAGGCCATGATGCTGTTTTCGGCGCTGTGGCTTACGATCGTCTACGCGCCGCTGGCGCACATGATCTGGTCGGGCGACGGCCTGGTGTTCAAGTTCGGCGCGATCGACTTTGCCGGCGGGACCGTGGTCCACATCAACTCGGGCGTCGCTGGGCTCGTCGGAGTCGCGTTCGTCGGCCCGCGAATCGGTCATCTGAAGGAACCGATGCCCCCCCATTCGCTGGCACTGACGATGGTCGGCGCCGGGCTGCTATGGGTCGGCTGGTTCGGGTTCAATGCCGGTTCGGCGCTCGAGGCGAACGGGCTTGCCGCGGTGGCGATGGTCAATACGCTGGTCGCTCCAGCGGCGGGGCTGCTGAGCTGGATGGCGGCCGAGCGGCTAGTTTCTGGAAAGCCATCGATGTTGGGCGGTGCCTCCGGCGCGGTCGCAGGCCTGGTCGCGGTGACGCCTGCAGCGGGTGCAAGCGGGGTGATCGGCGCGATCCTGCTCGGAATCGTGGCAAGCCTGGTCTGCTATGGATTTGTCGGCTCGCTTAAGAATCGCCTGAGGCTCGACGACAGCCTCGACGTATTCGGCATTCATGGACTTGGCGGTATCACGGGTTCGATCGGGACTGCGGTCGTTGCGCTGCCGATGCTCGGCGGCCACGGCGGCGCGGATTACAGTCTAGGTTGGCAGCTTGTCCGGCAGGTGGCGGCGGTTGGCGTTGCGATCGCCTGGTCCGGCGTCGGATCCGCGATTTGTTTTGGTTTCGTTCGAGCGGCAATGCCGCTGAGGCATGTGCGGGATGCAGAGCGCGAAGGCCTCGATATCGCGGATCATGGCGAGCGCGCGTACAATTATTGAGAAGTGAGCAACAAGAAAAGCCCATTTGAACGCGGGCTGTTTTGTTGGTTGCGATGGCCGACTGAAACGGCAACCCATTGCTGACGTTAGGACATCCCTCCGAGACCGTGCATGGTGCCAGCGCCGAATCCGGAACCGTCGGCCCGCGGACACGTTGCGGATCAGCCTCGGAAGCAGTTGAGGCGGCCTCTGATCAAAACGCCGAGGTGACTCAATGCACATGTCGAATGAAAGCCTGTTGGTCATATTGATCGTTGGCGTCGTTTCAGGATGGTTAGCCGGCAAGATCGTGCGAGGCGCTGGCTTCGGAATCATTGGCGACCTGTTGGTCGGGATAATCGGCGCCTTTATTGGCAGTTGGCTGCTGCCTCGTATCGGTATGCACCTGGGTACCGGAGTGGTCAGCGCCATCGTGAATGCAACCATCGGCGCGATATTGCTGCTCCTCGTCGTGAGGCTGCTAGGAGGCGGCGCGGGTTGGGGAAGTAGGTGGGGCGGCTGGCGCCGACGCTGGTAGCAAGGGCAGCTCGCGCTCGGAGCCAAATGAGCAAGCGACATAAGTCAGGCGGCAGGGGACCTGAAGCAGACGAGATTCGTTCCTCTCCAGGCACGAGGGAACGAGGGAGTTCAGGCGACAGGCGAGGGCTGGTTTGCAGGCGGGGATGCAGCTGTACTTGCAAATTTCGTAGGCTCCCGCCTCAGCGGAACCTCAAACCAGAATGTAGAACCCTCACCCGGACTGCTTGCAAATCCAATCTCTCCTCCGAGATATTCGACCAGCCGCTTCGAAATCCACAATCCCAGGCCCGTTCCACCGGGTGATCCCAGGCCGCCGGAACCAACTTGGCTGAAACTCTGGAAAAGAATTCCCTGCTTGTCCGGGTCGATACCACAGCCGCTGTCGCGGACGATGAAGCGAACGCGATCCTCAACCGGGAGCTCAGCTCGAACAATCACGCTCACCTGCACCCACCCGGCGGAGGTGAATTTAACAGCGTTGCTCAACAGATTGATCAGAATCTGGCGCAATCTCTGAAAATCGCCGAAGTACGCTTCGGGGAGATGACGGTCGAGGTCAGTCTTCAGGCTCAAGCCCTTCGATTCTGCACTTTGCTCGACGATCATCATCGCGCTCTGGATGAGTTCCGGGACGGATAGACGATCTTCGTGCATTCGGAGCTTGCCGACTTCCAGCGCAGAAAGATCGAGCACGTCATTCACTACTGCCAGGAGCGCGGCCCCTGCCTGACGGATAAAACCGACCCTCTTTCTTTGCCATTGGGTAAGTGCTGAATCCCCCGAGAGCAGCTCAGTGAAGCCGATAATGGCGGTAAGCGGCGCACGAATTTCGTGGCTCACGACAGCAACGAACCGCGACTTCGCTCTTACCGATTCTTCGGCAGCCGATCGGGCCTGATCGGCCCGTTTCGCCCAGCGCCGAGCGGGACCGAGGATGAGCAACCAGGCGAAGAAAATAATTGGAAGTCCAGCCAGGCTAGCCAGGACACTAAGCCAGCTGTTTCGTTCGATATGGCTCTGAATCTCGCTCGAATAGGTGAGCGCGCGATCCCTGATGAGGCCGAGATCATCAAAGCGCGTTTTCGACAAGTTTTGGTAGGCAGGCGACCGAAGAATTCGCTCCGCCTCGCTTGAGCGACCGGATAGAGCCAATTCGACGGCTTGGTTCTCCATGGCGGCAAGTTGCTGCGACGAAACTCGAACCTGGTCAGCCGTTCGCGCGTTCGCGGGTAGAACGATCGAGCGGATAAGATCGCGTAGCGTCCGCTCCAGGTTTCGCTCTTCCTCGCGGTGACCGGCAATGTAGCGGCTGTCTCTTGTTCGAACGGCCAGTTGGACGGTGAGTTGTGAAACTTGAGCAATCCGGCGCAAGCGCTGAGCATCCGTGATCACCACGACCACCGAGCGCGTGAGAATTCGGGATTCGCGAGTGGTTTGGTAAGCCAGTGCGGCTGATGCAGCCGCGAAAATGAGCATCATCGTAAGGCCGGCCCGAGCAATGCGATTCGGGAAAGGGAGGCTGGCGGAGGAGTTGCGCATGGTTCCGTTCGGACGCGGACGGCGTTTAGAGCCCAAGTACACAGCAGTGCGCTACGCAATCGTACCTATTTCGGGCCACTTGCATGATCATGTTTCATCTACATGTGGTCCGTAGTCATAAGTTTCATGGGTTGGATTGCTTTCAAACAGCTTCGGAACGCTAAGCAGGAACCTGACGTGGCTTTCCACCCAAACTGCCATTAGGCCGGTGCGTGTTTTCCATTGCAGACACTGGTCACCAACGGGCAGGCGGTGAAAGCAGAAGTGCTGCGCCCTGGAACAGACCCTGCGGCGCGCGGCGCTGGCGGCGAGCTGCCGATCCTCATTGTGCGGTGCGCCTGCTTCGCGAAGCGACCGCATTGCCACTCGACGATCTCCCATCTCATCCAGGGAAGATCATCCGCGCATCACTGGGGCATTTGACCAATTGATATCAGCGCATCTCGCCACAGTTTCGCGGCCGATAAGTATATTCCGCTATTTCCGCGGGTCTCGTCGTCGCAGAAGAAAGGTCATCTCAGGAGGCGTGAGACCTCCGTTCAAAACGGGGTATGTCATGCGACGCGTCATAACTGCAGCGCTTGCCAGCGCATCACTTGGCTTAGCGACCCCGGCATTAGCGGGTATAACCTTGGCAGATTACAACGGTCCGGATCTCACCACGGCGATTCATGCGGCCCACGACGGCCATCCAACCGAAGCTACGACCGTCTACGGATCGACCCAAATCAATGTTGGGCACGACGTCACCTTTACCGGCTATAGCAGCTACAACGTCGGCGCGGGTACGGGTACCGAGACCAACATCGACATAACGGATGGCGCAGGCTTTGCCCAAATCAACGATGCCGACTTCGACAGCAAGGATGCGTCGACGCAGAATCTATTCGACGTGGTCATGGATGCGCCAGATTTCACCGCTTACGAATTCAGCGTCCAACTCGCAGCAGATGGGGCTGTCAGCATCTATTACATGCTGACGGGCGGAACTACCTGGATCCTCTCGACGGGAAGCCCGATCGATCAGAAGGCAAACAAGAACAACCAATACCTTCTGAGCAGTGACCCGGCGGAGAGCATCGACAAGGTATTGATCTCATCGACCGCGCCGATCTTCGAGCTCAAGCAGAACTCGATCAATCTGGCCGGGGCGATTCCCGAGCCAGGCTCATGGGCATTGATGCTGCTCGGCTTTGCTGGGGTAGGTGTCGCTCTGCGTCGCAGCCGCAAGCGTCAACCGGTGCTGATGCAGATAGCCTAACTGAAAGCCCGAGGGCGTCGACCGACCAGCTTAAGATTGGTGCGGCGACGCCTGACGGGGCTCGCACAAAAGTTTGCCGCCAAGCCGACCGCAATATGGTCTTCGCGTTCAACACAGGGGCGATGCCCCATTTCCGAAGCGGCTAACAGTCGCGATCAGATTCTGCGGCCGATGTCACCTTCCCACGCCCGCGCATCCTCCCGCCGGTGAGCCACCGGTCGGTGAAATGCGCCAGGACGGGAACGGAAGCTTGAATTCGTGACTCTACGTATTTTTCGGTCTTTCGGTGAAGTGCTAGGCCCCCAGCCTCTGGGAGACAGATCATGAAGACAATGCTCACGGCGCTAGCCGCCGCCACCACCTTGGCTACGCTTGGCGGTTGCACGACCGACTACGGCAACACCCCTTATGGCTATTACGACAATACTTACTACAGCCAGTACGGCGGGTACGACTACAATCGCCCCGATCCGCGCTACAATGGATATTATGCCGATCGCTACTATCACGCCGATCCGCGCTACCGTCCCTATCGCCTGAGCAGCAACGACCGCATCTACAGGGGCAGCGACGGACGCTATTATTGCCGCCGCTCGGACGGCACGACTGGTCTGATCGTCGGCGGCATCGCCGGCGGCATACTCGGCAATATCATCGCCCCGGGCGGATCGAAGACTCTGGGCACCATCCTCGGCGCCGTGGCCGGCGGGGCAGCGGGCAGTGCGATCGACGCCAACAACGTGACCTGCGACTGACGGGGGAGCGCAACGAAGCGAGGGCGCGCGACTTTTGTACGGGCGACGAGGCAGGATTGGCTTGTCTCTCCGTAGCGCGCCCTGAAACGACGACCCTTTGCTGTCATTGGTGGCTTAAGTCAGCTCGAGACCGAAGCCATATTTTGGCTGGCGTTGGTTTTCACACGGTTGCTCACCAGGACGAACGCTGATGACCGTCTTCCCCGACCGACGCTCGGTCGAGTTGAAGGTTGCGATGGCGTCCTTGAGCGGCGCCACCGCGCCGATGTTGGTCCGTAACCGTCCGTCCCGCACGCGCTGGACGATCTCGTTCAGTTGAGCGCGATCGGCCTCGACAACGAAGTCGATGACCAGGGCGTCCGCAGGCTTGGTCTCCAGCGGGCCGACGATGGACACGATCGTTCCTCCGGTCCGGACCACGCTCGCGGAGCGTTTGCCGATATCGCCACCGATGAGGTCGAACACCAGGTCGACTTCGCCGACGTCCTCGAGGGCCTCACTGTCGAGATCGACGAACTCGCTTGCGCCGAAGTCTAAAGCCTTCTGACGGTCGGCGGCGCGTCCCGTGCCGATGACGTGGGCACCAGCTTCTCGTGCAAGCTGCGTCACCATCGAACCGACCGCCCCAGCGGCACCGTGCGCGATGACGCTCTGCCCAGCACGAAGCCGACCGTGCTCGAACAATCCCTGCCAAGCGGTCAGGCCTGAAATCGGCAGGCTGGCACCAATTGTGAAGTCGACGTCGTCGGGCAACAGCGCGAGGTTACGTGCTTCGATGACCAAATATTCCGCAAGCGTGCCGTCACGATACCAGTCGCTGAGGCCGAACACTCTTTGCCCGATCGAGAGCCCCGCGGTACCATAACCGAGAGCAGTGACCACTCCGGCCAGCTCATGTCCGGGGATCGTCGGCGTTCGGTCGCGATCGAGACGATCGGTCCAGGTCGAGGGCCAGGCGAGCTCGGTCCCGACAAATCCCGATGCGTAGACCTGAACGACGACGTCGTTGATTGCCGCCCGGGGCTCGGGCCGGTCCGCCAGCTTCATCCCGGCCGTTCCTGCAGCCCGGTCCGTCACCACGATCGCCTTCATGAGAATTGTCTCCCTGGCCGTGGTGACGCGTGACGCAGTCTAGGCTCGCAGGTCAAGGATCAAATGCCAGCTTCCGACCCGTTCCTGCGATGAGCTCGAAGGCGACTTTTCCGCGTCGGATCAGGATCGATCCTGGCGGGAAATAGATGAGCAGGCCCGCCGCCCAAATCATCAAGAAAGCGTGATTTCTCTCGGCGCCAGTGGGGCAGACGTGCTGCGCGGCCGGGAAGCAATCGCCCATCATCGGGGCGAGGATATCGGCTTACCGCGCCATTTTTCTGCTTGCGACGAAGAGCGATCGGCATTGGCCCTAGTTCATCTGATGCTGACAAGGAGGATTCGGGCACGGCCTGACTATTACGGTAACCATTCCGGGGAACGGAACGGTGAGCGAGTAACCGCCACAATGCGGGCATGAGACTCACATTCCTCTCAGGGGCCGCCGCTGCTCTTCTGTTCGTTGCGCCGGCTAGCGCAAAGCCGGGCCATGGTCATGCGTCTGGCTTCGGGTTCCAAGGCCAGCAGGAGGAACACGACCGGGGCCGGCATGAACCCTTCGGCTATGGCGTGGGCGGCTGCCCGCCCGGTCTCGCCAAGAAGCACAACGGCTGCATGCCTCCTGGCCAGGCGAGGAGACACGAGCGAAGCTCGCAGCTGGCTGCCTGGCTCAGCAGCCTGAACCATCATCGCCGCTAAGCTCAACCCCCTTCTATAGCGGGTGAGTAAAAGTCCGCTTTTCAACGAGAATTGAGATGAGCCGCTAGAATCGGGTCTTGGTGCGCGTTTTCAGCGTTCCTTTGAGACAGGAAATTCGTTCGGCGGTGCTTGCCGCAAAGCGCCAGATGACGTGCGTCGACGCATGGCGAGGCTCGCCTGGCAGGTTTCGATGACGAGACCCCGAAGGCGCTGATCAAGCGGGTGAAGGAAGTGGAACGCGAAGGAAAAGGAATTGCCGAAAGCTGCAGGCTCTCCCGCTTTTTTCTTTTTTCTGAAATCATCCAACTCCTCCAGCAATTGCGCCAGAATTTTGTGAAAAGGCAGTTGGCAATCTCCCGGCATCAGCTGGTTGGCAGGGAAGCGGTGCGAGCAGGAGAGACGATCCCCCGGCGCGGCAATTGGCCGTCCGACAGACGCAAGGCCGTCAAGAGCGGCTCGATCGAGAGCTGCACGGGCGACCTCTGCAACGGCGGCCTCTTCAGCCGCGTCCGAAGCACAAAGCCCTTAAACGGCAATGGCCCCCAGCTCGTCGCTTGGGGGCCGTATGATGCCTTTGGTTGCGGGGGCAGGATTTGAACCTGCGACCTTCAGGTTATGAGCCTGACGAGCTACCGGGCTGCTCCACCCCGCGTCACCAGTTACGCCAAAACAAAAACGCCGCTGCGAGATAGTCTCGACAGCGGCATTTTCAACACTGCGAATGGGTTCCGGGACCCCATCAAATTATTATCTTGATGGGGACCCTCTCGACTTCGCCGCCAGCAAAGCCTGGCGACGACCTACTCTTCCACTGCTTAGGCAGTAGTACCATCGGC
>Ga0157370_10006605_pt1 | contig 12750 bp, 9 predicted proteins | sample C35metaG_FD_113463 | JGI IMG/M metagenome (GOLD analysis project Ga0157370, IMG submission 113463) | Corn rhizosphere microbial communities from Kellogg Biological Station, Michigan, USA - C3-5 metaG | ecosystem: Host-associated > Plants > Roots > Rhizosphere > Soil | place: USA: Michigan...
ACCTGCGATTCCTACATCGGGGGCACTGTTGCGTACCCCACGGGGACGGCTTACCCCGATCTGCCAAATCTCGGGTCAGGTTATCAGGGGTCGTCCTATCTGCCTGCGCTGCTGGCCGAAGGGATGTGCTATCAGGTCCTGAAATCGAGCGATGCCGCGGCGGCCCAATCGTATGGGGCCAAGGCGGTCGATATCCTGATGAAGATGTCTGCGCCATACCCTGGCAGCAACGGCTGGAATCCATGCACCGATAATGGCTACGGTATCCGCTTTTACGGGGTGGGTTACGGGTTGGGTTACGACTGGGTCTACGAGTTGTTGACGTCTGCCCAGCGCACGCAGATCTATACCACCGCGAATGCGTGGATCACCGCATGGGAGCAGCCCAATGGCTGCGCCGACTTTGAATATGCCCACCCGCAAAGCAATTATTTTGCCGGATATTTTCATGCGAAGGCGGTGATTTCCCTTGCCACCTACGATGAAAATCCCGCTGCTCCCGCGCAATGGGTCGACTGGTTGGCCAATCAGTTTGGCACACGTGTCCAGCCCTATTATCAGACACATCTTCTTGGCGGAGGATGGCCGGAAGGTTATGGCAACTATGCGCCGCTTGGCATTCTCAACATGAGTTTGCCGGCATGGGAGGTCAAGTCGGCCACGGGCACGGATCTGATCAATGCCTCGGCGCCATACTCGTTTCCGCTTGCAAGCGCGGACTATGCCATGCACTTCACTTGGCCATCGCGCGCGTATTTCGACGATCGCGACACCAATCATTCCTCCGGCGATGTCGCCAATCCGCCCGGCACGACTCCGGTCGGCATGTTCGAACAGATTCTCGGCAGCCTGATCTACTGGAATTCGCCGAAGGTCGCGGTATTCCACCAGTACCTCAATGAAGTTTCTGCGGCGACCAAGGATTTCAGTCCGGCCGAGGCATGGCAGCTTTTCCTCTTTACTGACCCGAGTGCCTCCACCGCAGCGCTGAACACCCTGCCCTTGTCGTACTTCGCCCCCGGCATGAATGCCGTGGCCGCACGATCCGGCTGGGACAATGGCGCCAGCTGGATGTCATTTCGCGCCGGCCCGTACGTGAACAACCCGGCACAGGGCGAGGAGTACTTTGATCAAGGAAGCCTGGCCCTGGTGCGAGGCAGCGTACCGTTGCTGATCAATACGGGTGGCTGGGTAGTGCATGAACCCAATGGAACCCAGGAAGAAAACAACGTGTATGCCGACAACTACGGCACCTTCAATGGCTCTGTCTATCTGGGAAATCGGCAGCTTTACAACGTGTTTTACGTGCGCAACATGAGCGGCAGTACGGTGGTTGATCAATACGGCCAGGCCGCATACACCACCGAAGACAATCAGGTGCGTACGCAAGTCTCGGCCTACGAAGACGGCGGTCGTTATGTCTACGTGCTCGCGACCCACCTGGAAGACATGTACCGCAAATTTTCGGCCGGACCCGGCGTGGCGGCGTGGTCGCGCGAGGTGGTTTACCTGCGGCCAAACCGGTTCGTCGTTTTTGACCGCACGACCAAGGGCAATGCGAACTACGACCAGTTCCTCGCCTGGCATTTCCCGGCCAGCCCGGCAGCTCTTGCGGCACCGGCGGGTCAAAACCGCATGGGGGTCACGTACGGGAATCAGTTCGTGGGCGCCATGACGGCGGTTTTGCCGAGCAGCAGTCAGATGACGACGATTCCGCTATATCCGGGCAGCAATCCGGTGAAGGCATGGCAAGTCCAGGAGCGGCCGGCCAGCTCCAATGTCAATCAGATATGGCTTACCGTGTTTGACATGTCCACTGCTGCATCAAGTCTCGCCAGTACCAACCCGGTAGTCGTGAACCAGGGAGGTATCGCCGGTGTGCAGCTGATTGCCAGCGACGGTAGCACGGTGGTGGTCAGCAGCACGGGGCCGGCCGGCACGCCACTCACCGGCGATATCGGTTACGGGGTGAGCCCGGTGGGCTCGGAACAGGTTGTCACGGACCTGGCGCCGAATACCGGCTACAGCGCCAGTGCGGCCTCGACCGGAAACACGCAGAACATCACGATCAGCGCGGGGGGTACGCTCATGAGCAGCGCCAAGGGCGTGTTGACTTTCTATGTGACCTCGGCGGGTGTCGTTCAACCTGATGCACCTGCTACCCCGCCGCCACCTTACCCCACCGTACCGATAAGTTCGTTGCCGGTTGCCGGATATCCAGCGCCTTACAAGCCGTAGGGTTTGCGGGTCGACCAGCGCGCATCGGGGTGCTGGATATTATCCGGCCAGCGATGCGCAAGGGTCACGGCTGCATCGCTTCTCCGGGGCTGCGTGGAGCTTTCAGCGGACGCAGCTGGGAGCTGTACCAGTCGATTACATGGTTGTCTTCGAAACGGATCCACGAGGGGCCATAGTCCCAACGCTGACCGTTGATCATCACCGGCTCGCCTTCGAGGGTGCGCACCGCCCCGGAATCCATGCCAAGTTCAAGATGTTGCGGCAGCGTGGAGCCGGGTGGCGCCGGGCTTTCTCGTGCCGCTGCCGAGGTGACCGCGGTCACTGGCCCGGGTGTGGACGATGGCGCTGGCGGGCTGCTGCTCCACCAGAACCAGCCGACGCCGGCTGCAGCCAGGGTGATCAGCAGCCAGCGCGAACGCCTGGCAGGGGCGCGCGCCTGCTTCGGTATCGAAGGGGCGACGATGTCGGCTTGCACAGTGGCGCGTTGGACATGTCGTGCCGTGATTGCGCCAGGCAGGCGTCCATGCTCGCGTTCGAATCGTATGGCGGCGCCATACAGCGCGGTCAGTCGCTGCAAGCGCTCGCTGGCGATCAAGTCGTTATGGTCATTCCCCCGCCGATCCGGGTGCAGCACCAGCACGCGGCGCCGGTAGGCCTGCTTGAATTCGACCAGCTCGCAATCGGGGCGCACGCCAAGAATTCTGTACAGGTCAAGGAAATCGGTATCAAGGGCCAAGTTCACACCCCACTCAGGATTCGTCCCGCCGCGCCATGGTAGCCCCGTCGCGGTCACCCGGCGGAAGCACTCGGGCCGCCTGAACGCACCAGGGTTGTCGCAGGTGTTCGCGGGCAAGATCGCGACCTTTCATATTAATATGCGAACCAGCACACAGATTCAATCGGAATGCGTGTGCTGCACACTCTTGCGTGAGCGGTGCAGCCGTGCCATGCCGGAACGGGGGGAGCAAACGTGAATGTCATGGTCGCCGCGATAGACAACCTGTCGCGGGTTGGGGGGATATCCGGTTTCTCAAGATGCACCCTGACGGGTCTTCGCCAGTGGTGCGATCGGCACCTGCCAGCAATCCGGGCTTGCGCCGGTGGACGCGCTTCGTGAGTGGCATCGTCTACTTCATTTACTGGATATGTCTGTTGATGCTGGCGTACATATTTGCCGGTTACCCGCTCGGTATCCTGGGCCTGTCGCGCCTGTTGCCACGGCGGGTATGCAAACTTTCATTAACACCGACCGTGACCGTGGTGATGGCAGTGCATGATGGAGCCAGCCTGATTCAGGCCAAGCTCGCAAATATCCTTGAGCTGGACTATCCCGAAGAGCGTCTGGATATCGTGGTGGTCTGTGATGGTTGCCGTGACGATACGGCAGCACTTGGCAGACAGTTCTCCGGGTTACGCGTGAGCGTGCTTGAGTTCGCGGAACGGCGCGGCAAGGCGGCATGCCTGAACGATGCAGTGTCGGCGGCAAGCGGTGAGTTGCTGCTGATGACCGACGTGCGCCAGCAACTTGACCCGCAGGCGTTGCGCGAACTGGTTGCCAATCTATCCGATCCGGGCGTTGGCGCGGTCAGCGGTGAACTGAGGTTGCGCGACATGAACACAGGTTTTGCGCAGGGCATGGACGCCTATTGGCGTTACGAAACAATGATACGCAAGGCGGAGAGTCGCTCGGGTTCAACGGTCGGCGTCACCGGTGCGCTGTATGCGATACGCCGCGACCTGTTCCAGTCGCTGCCGCCAGGGACGGTACTGGACGATGTGCTGGTACCCATGAATGTGGTGGCAGCGGGGTATCGCGTAATCTTCGAGCCCCTTGCGCTGGCGTGGGATCGCCCTTCACAACAGCCTACCGAGGAGCGCATGCGCAAGATCCGCACGTTGGCCGGCAACTATCAACTGGTCCAGTTGGCACCATGGCTGCTGACCCCCTCGCGAAATCCCATCTGGTGGAGATTTCTCAGTCACAAGCTGCTGCGCTTGCTGGCGCCCTGGCTGTTGTTGACCTTGGCAATGTGCAGTGCCGTGTTGGCAATGCGTCATCGGCTGTGTGCCATTACCCTGCTTTTGCTGATCGGGAGCGTTGTGCTGGTTGGAGTGGATCGCCGCTTGCCGATGCTGGGACGATGGTGGCCGGTGCGCCTGGCGGTAGCGTTCTATTATCTCAATCTGTTTGCGGTACAGGGCTTGGTCGCATTCGTCCGAAACCGGAGATTACACCTGTGGTGATGCGAGGGGAGGGCAAGATTCTGCCCATCGAGATGGAACGGAAGTCGGATCTGGCATCTGCGGCAACCAGCAGCCTTCTGTACCACAACAAACGCGCACCCGACGTGGCTCCTGAATATGACCGACAATTGCTGTCGCTTCGGGATGGAACCCGTGGGCCGCGGTGTTGGTGCGTGCTGGCTACCAGCCGGAGTAACTTCACGCAGAGTCTTCGCGAATGGACAGGTGAGCTTCAGAGCGATTGCATGTTTGTCGCAGCCACGGAATGTGTATGTTCGTACTGAGCCTGGCCTACCTGGTGCTGACCATCATCCGGCCACAGGACTACATGCCTGGCTTGGTCGGCGTGCCCATCCTGCCGGTGGTGCTGATCCTTGCGTTTGCCCTGTGGCTTGGCTCGGCCGGAAAGAACCTTTCGGCACCGCAGTTCCTGATCCTGCCCGCTTTCCTGCTGGTGATGCTGCTGTCGGACGCGGCCAACGACTGGCTCGGAGGCGCGCTTGAGCAGTTGGAGAAGTTCGGGCCGACGGTGGTCGCGTTTTTCGTGCTGGCCACGGCGGTCTCCGCAAGCCGAAAGCGGATCGTGATTACCTTCGCCGTATTCACGCTGTGTGCGATGGTGCTGGCCATGCACGGCGTGGATCAGTTCAACCATGGTGTCGGTTGGACCGGCGTGGGCCTGTCGGAGGATCGGCGCATCCAGTACGTCGGCATCTTCAACGACCCCAACGATCTCGGATTGCTGTTTGTGGCCACATTACCGATGGCGTTCTACCTGAGTGCGCGGGGCGGATTCCTTGGGCGTGTGTGCTGGCTTGCGGGCGCGGCGTTGCTGCTGTACGGGATATACCTGACCAACTCGCGTGGCGCGTTCCTGGCAGTCATGGTGATTGTGGCGATCTACCTGTGGAGCAAGCGCGGTCTGTGGACATCGCTTGCGTTGAGTGGCGCCGGCATGATGGCTCTGCTCCTCATACCGACCCGCGCGAACGACATCAGCGTGGACGAAGAATCGGCGTTCGGTCGTGTTGATGCCTGGTATGAGGGGCTGCACATGTTCCTGTCGCATCCCTTGCTTGGAGTGGGTGCCGGCAACTTCACCGACTACAACGATCTGACTGCTCACAACTCCTTCGTACTGGTGATTGCGGAGACGGGCTTTCTTGGTTACGTCCTGTGGCTGGCTTTTGTCGGCTACAGCTTCCTGATGATGTTGCGGATACTGCGATATCAAGACGAGGTTCCCGCGCATGCTTCTGCTCCTTTCGAAAGGGCTGCCGATGTGGACCACGGAGTGGATTGGGAGCGCGAGCGCAATATCGCGCTCACCCTGTTGTTGTCCCTGTGCGGCATGTTTGCGGCCGCGTTCTTTTTGAGCCGAAGCTACACCGTGGTGATGTATCTGCTGATAGCCCTCGTAGCGGGGGATTTCGTTCGCGTTCGTGCGAGCGTTCCCGGCATGCGCGGGTTCAGTCTGGTTGCCGGTGGCTGGTGGTGGGTGCCGGTCGCGCTGGGATCGATCGCTTTTCTTGGCGTCACTGTCATCGTGTTGATGCATAGCGCATGAATACCCGCGACAACGCGTTGCGCAATACCCTGTTCTCGTCGATCGGCATCTATACCGAGTATTTCCTCGGCATGGTCGCGGCGATCATGATTGCGCGCCATCTGGGCCCGACCGACTACGGCATCTACGGACTGTTCATCTGGTTCGCATCCGTGGGTGTCGTCGTCACCAATTCGGGTGTCACCAATGGCGTGATCAAGTTTGTGGCCGAGCTTCGCGGCATCGACAGGCATGACCTGATCCTGCCCATGCTTGCCCGGCTGCGCCGCGCGCAATTGTGGCACCTGGTGCTGGTGGTGGCGGCCGCGGCGCTGCTTTTCATCGCCGTCGGCAAGCGCGTGGCGGGGGATCTGGGGCCGATCGATTTTTGCCTGTTGCTGTTCGCGGTTGGCATGCGTGCGCCGTACATGTTCAATATCGCGGTCGCCAAGGGCTTCGAGGCTTTTGATGCGACTGCAAAAGTGGCTCTGGTGGCGGCGCCGCTTAACCTGGCCATGGTTATCGCGGCAAGTCTGCTGCATGCGTCGATAACATGGTTCCTGGTGGTCTATGCGTTTTCCAGCGCCTTGTTCCTGCTGGCCTCGCGATTCCAGGTGCGGCGTCTGCTGAGCGGGTTGCCAAGCCCGGGCCACCTTGCGGACGAATTGATAAGAAGGATGCGGCGTCATCTTCGCATCATCTCGCTGACGATCATCGTGAGTTTTCTGGTTGCCAGCGACGTGGAGATATTGTTCCTGAATCTCTATGCATCGCCACGATCCGCGGGATATTTCAAGGTTGCCTATCAGTTGGCGACCGGCATCATGCTGCTGGTGCCAGGCGTGTTCGGCGCGCTTCTGTTGCCGATGATGGCCAAGGCCCTCAGCCAGAGCATGGATGTTGCCGGGCAGCGGTTCGTCGATGCCACCAGCTATCTGATGCTGCTGGCGGCACCGGTGCTTGGGTTCGGCATCGTGTTTTCACGCACGATCATTGGCCTGCTCTATGGCGATGCCTATGCCGCGGCAGCGCCGGTCTTTGCCTGGTGTCTGTTCGCCGGTGCGGTGACGACCGTCACCCAGAGTGCCATCAGCTTGTTGGTCAGTGCTGATCGGCAGCGCACGATCCTGATCATGACGATCTCGTTCGGAATGATGAAATTCCTGCTGGACATGACCCTGATCCGTCATTTCGGCTTGCATGGTGCCATCGCCGCCATCGTGCTGGTGACCCTGGCCAGTTCAACCAGCTATCTCACCATTGGCATGCGGGTGGGTGGCGTGCAGATGGCCTGGATGCGCCTGCTGCGAACTGTCCTGGCCGGGGCGCTGGCCTCGCTGCTGGCCTCGCTGGTGACGGGGCTCTCGCTGCCGCCGATACTTATCCTGTTGCTCGGCGGGCTGGCGTTGACAGGGATCTATTTCTTGCTGACCCTTGGCCTGGGTTGCTGGAGCGTAGCCGATCTCGTTCAGCTGCAGGGCCTGCACCGGCGCTTTGCTTCCGGTCGGCCGCTCTGGGTAGGCAGTCTGCTGCGCTGGTTCGAAGGCCGGGCGGGGAGGATGTCATGATGGCGGACTGGTACGAAAATCTGTTCAGGCACGTGCTCTATCCAGTGTATGAGACCGGCCTGCGCCGTCGCCACACGCTCGCCTACCTGAGGGATTACCGGAGCGCACAGTGGCTGACGCCGGAACAGATCGCGGCTCTCCAATGGAAGCGGCTCAAGGCCTTGCTCGAGCACTGCTATCGGGATGTGCCTTACTATCGGCAGCAATGGCGTGAACTGGGCATCGTTCCGGAAGACATCCGGAATATGGATGACTACGCCAGGCTGCCGCTGCTTACCAAAGACGACATCCGCACGCATGGCGATGCGCTCAAGGCCGAGTCGCTGCGGAGCCAATTGAGTTACAAGGCGACTGGGGGGTCGACCGGCGAACCGATGCGATTCGGTTTTACCCGTGAAAGCAATGACCGCCGCACGGCGGTCATGTGGCGCGGTTACGAATGGGCAGGTTCCCGGATGGGTCGCCGTACGCTGTTCCTTTGGGGAGGAGGCGTCGGTGTGCAGAGTCGCATGAAGCGAATCAAGGATCGCTTCTACAACGCCGCATTCGCGCGACATATCGTCAACTCCTTCCACATGACCGAAGCGAACATGGCGCAATACGCCGACGCGATCGATTCGTATCGGCCCGAGGTCATCGTCGCTTACCTCGGGCCGCTGGTGCGTCTGGCGGAATGGTTGCTGGCTACAGGCCGGCAGATTCATCGCCCCCGTACGATCCTCGGTGCGGCCGAGGGGATGCATGAATTCCAGCGGCAGATACTTGAGCGCGCATTCGGTTGTCCCGCATACAACACTTATGGCTGCCGCGAATTCATGTTGATTGCATCCGAGTGCGAGCGACGCGAAGGTCTGCACGTGAACGCCGACCATCTGGTGGTGGAGTTGCTGAGGCGGGAAGGTGCGCCGCCCGGCGAGGTCGTGATTACCGACTTGTTCAACTACGGCATGCCATTCATCCGCTACCTCAACGGCGACTTCGCCACGGCCAAGGACGGGCCGTGTTCCTGCGGTCGGGGATTGCCATTGCTGGAGCGCATCGAGGGTCGTGTGCTCGACGCAATCAGGGCGCCGGATGGCCACGTATTGCCCGGAGAATTCTTCATCTACCTGCTGATGAGCATACCGGGCATTACCCGATTCCAGGTTGTGCAGCGGCAAATGAATCAGCTGCATCTCTCGATGGTACGCGGGCCTGAATTCAATGATGCTTCGCTGGAGTATATCCGGCAGGAAATCGCCAAGGCGCTCGGCAACAGCGTCGAGCTGCTATGCCACTTCGTCGACGAAATCGCGCTGACGCCCAGCGGCAAGTTGCGCGTCACGGTCTGCGACCTGCCTCCATCGGATTCGGCATGAGGATCACCCACGTCGTCGAGAATCTCAATCGCGGCGGGCTCGAACGGATGGTGCTTGAACTGGTCAAGCAACAGCATCGACAGGGCCATCAATGCCAGATCGTGTGCGTGTTCGAGGCCGGTTCGCTGGCCGGCGAGATGGTCGACCTGGGTGTCCCGGTGATCGCCTGTGGCAAGGGGCCAGGCCTGGATATCCGCGCGCTGGCGCGGATTCGGCGCAGTGTTCGCGCGCAAGGCAGCGAGATACTGCATACCCACAATGTCGTGGCCCACTATTACGCGATGCTGGCGACTGTCGGGATCCGGCTTCGGCGCGTAATCAATACCCGTCACGGCATGGGCGAAAACCAACGATCCCGCCGGCGGGAATGGCTGTATCGGCTCGCGCTGGCACGAACCGACAGCGTGGTACTGGTATGCGAAGCGGCGCGCCGCGCAGCCGTACGGCGTGGCCTCGTGCCTGAGGGCAAGACCAGGGTGGTGCCGAACGGAATCCGCCTGGACGAGGGCGATAGTCGTACCAGCGACGCCTTGCGTAGCTTGCTCGGGTTGGCCGCATCGACCCGGATCATCGGCACCGTGGGCCGCCTCAACTGGGCCAAGGACCAGGCCAGCCTGATCCGGGCCTTCCGCGTAGTGCATGACCAGTTCCCCGATACGGCGCTGGTGCTGATCGGCGGGGGGGAGCTGCGCGACGCGCTCCAGCAGTGTGCAGACGCCGAAGGGCTGGCCAATTCGGTGTATTTCCCTGGCGATCGCAACGATGTGCCCGCCTTGTTGCAGGGCATGGATCTGTTCGCGTTGTCGTCGATCAGCGAAGGCTATTCGATGGCCTTGCTCGAGGCATGCGCTGCGGCGTTGCCGATTGTTGCCACCGACGTCGGCGGCAACGGCGAGATCGTGCGGGACGGTCTTACCGGAACCCTGGTGCCGGCGCGCGATCCGCCGGCACTGGCTGGTGCGCTTGCCGCCTTGCTGCGCGAGCCGACGCAGGCACAAACCCTGGGGCATGCGGCGCGAGCCTGGGTCGAGGGTCATGGGTCCCTGAAGAGCATGGCGGCGAGCTATGCCGAAATCTATGGCGGGCCGACGGCATGAGCGCGCGCATGAGGATACTGGTACTGACCAACCTGTTTCCCTCGCCGTGGGATCCGTTGCGTTCGAGCTTCAACCGCCAGCAATTCGAGCGGCTCGCTCTGCGTCATGATGTCGATGTACTCACGGCGGTGGATTTTCGGGAGCGTCTGGGCGGCGTGCGCGGTAGCGTGGCTATCCACGGGTTGCATACGGATCATTTCACCTTTGTGTATCCGCCGGGGTTCGGACGCGCGCTGCATGCGGCCTGCTGGCTGCTCTCGCTGCTGCTGCAACGGGGGCGCCGGGTGCGCGCCGGCAAGTACGATTGCATACTGGCCAGTTGGGGATATCCCGATGCGGTCGCGGCCGGGTGGCTGGCACGCATGCTTGGCATTCCTTATGTGGTGAAGGTCCACGGCAGCGACCTCAACGTGCAGGCTGCCCACGTGCTCAGGCGGATACAGATACGCGGTGCGCTTTGCCATGCCGCCGCCGTCGTGGCGGTCAGCGGTGCGCTTGCGGACAAGGCGCGGCAGCTGGGGGTCCCGTCTTCGCAAGTACATACGCTTTACAACGGCGTCGACATGGAGCGTTTCGCGCCCGGCTCGCGCATGCAGGCACGCGAACGCCTGGGTCTTGCCGCCGACGGCCCGCTGCTTCTCTACGTAGGCAACCTGAAAGCGGCCAAAGGCTGCATGGATCTGCTGGAGGCGTTTCCATCCGTGCTCGCCAAACAGCCGCAGGCACGATTGTTCTACGTGGGTGCCGGAGCGTTTGGCGCGGAACTCGCCGCCCGCGCCGCCGCGCTCCATTGCGCGGACCAGGTGAGACTTGTCGGCGCGGTCGCGCACGATCAGCTGGTCGACTGGTTTCGGGCAGCCGATCTGCTCTGCCTGCCCAGCCACAACGAGGGTGTGCCGAACGTGGTGCTTGAGGCGATGGCTTGCGGCACTCCGGTGGTCGCCAGCCAGGTGGGTGGCATTCCGGAGGTCGTGCCTGACTATGCCGGAATACTCGTACCTGCCCGGCAACACGAAATGCTTTCGGCGGCGTTGAACGAGGCACTGGCCCGCTGCTGGGACGCCGCCGCCATCAGCGATCATGCGCGCCATTTCCGTTGGGACGATAATGTGGATCGGCTCGACCGCATTCTGCAGGCGGCTGCCGGACGGATCCTCCCCTCACTTGATGCGAGCGCATGAAACTCAAGCCCAACAAGCTGCAACTGCTTGGCCTGTTGCCGGATGCACTCGTGATGAGCCGGGGTCCGCGTCAGGGCAATGCGCTCTATCTCAGCTTCGATGATGGCCCGCATCCGGAATACACGCCGCGACTGCTTGATCAGCTCGCGGCGCACGGTGCCCATGCGAGCTTCTTTCTGGTCGGCACGCAGGTCGAAAAGTATCCGCAGCTGGCCGCCCGCATCGCGGCAGAAGGCCATCTGCTGGGCAATCATTCGTGGAGTCATCCCTCGGCATTCGGCAAGATGACCTTGCAGCAGCAATTGCACGAGATCGGGCGCACCGACGTGCTGCTGGCCGAGTTCGATCAGCGGTCGACGCATCGCTTCCGGCCGCCGCGTGGCAGCTTTTCACTCTCGTTGCTGCTGCATTTCGCCGGTCGGCGACGTGCCATCGCCTATTGGTCGTATGACAGCCTGGACTATCGGCAATGGCCGGTTGCGGACGTGGCGGCGCGCCTGCGTCGGCAGCCACCGCGGGCGGGCGACATCCTGCTGATGCACGACGATGCCGCATGTGCCGGCGACGTGCTGGAAATCATGCTGCCGCAATGGCGACGCGACGGTCACGAGTTGCATGCGCTGGCGCCGGAGATCCGATGAGAATCCTCTACCATCACCGCACCCGCGGACGTCATGTGGAAGGCGTGCATATCCGCGGCATCGTCGATGCACTGCGTGAGCTGGGCCATGAAGTGACGGTGATGTCGTTTCCGGGAGCCGACCCCGAGCAGGAACCGACGGCAGCCGAGGGTCATCGGCGCAGCCGCCTGGCGGGTCTTGTCGCGAGCTTGCCCGGGGTGTTTTTCGAGTTCATGGAACTGGCGTACAACCTGGTCACCCTGGTGCGCATGTCGGCGGCGATTCGCCGCTGGCAGCCGCAAGCGATCTACGAGCGCTATTCGCTGTTCCTGTGGGCGACCGTGTGGCTGGCGCGTCGCCGGGGCATTCCGGTGATTCTCGAAATCAACGATTCGGCCCTGGTCGAGCGCGTGCGCCCGCTGTGGATGAAGGGGTTGGCGCGCCGACTCGAGGCATGGTGCATGCGGCAGTGCACGGGTCTGGTGTTCATCTCCAGTTATTTCCTGCAACAGGCGCAACAGCGGTATGGCGCGATTGCGCCGGCGGTCATTTCGCCCAACGCGGCGGACGTCCGCCGCTTCGACCCGGCCCGCTTTGATGCCCATCACTTGCGTGCGGAACGGGGCCTGGTCGATCGCGTGGTCTGCGGTCATATCGGTGCATTCGCACATTGGCACGGCATGGATCAGTTCGTCGCTGCACTGGCGTCGCGGCTGGACGAGGCCCCCGGCCTGACGATGGTGCTGGTCGGTGACGGCGTCACCCTTCCGGCGATCAGGCAAATGGTCGCTGAACGTGGCCTCGCAGACCGGGTGTTGCTGCCGGGCAGGGTGGCGCACGATGCGATCGCCGCCTGGATCGCCTGCATGGATTACGCGGTGTTGCCCGACTCCAACCA
>Ga0157370_10006608_pt1 | contig 12745 bp, 12 predicted proteins | sample C35metaG_FD_113463 | JGI IMG/M metagenome (GOLD analysis project Ga0157370, IMG submission 113463) | Corn rhizosphere microbial communities from Kellogg Biological Station, Michigan, USA - C3-5 metaG | ecosystem: Host-associated > Plants > Roots > Rhizosphere > Soil | place: USA: Michigan...
AAATTTGACAATCAACATGTTATTACAATAAACATCTTGTAAAAAAGTACCTGTAAAGCTAAATTTGTTAACCATTAATGTAATGCATTATGAAAACCAATTTCAGCTTACTCTTCTATATGAAGAAGCAAAAGAATTACCATCACCCTTTTAAATAATTAAATGAAATAAAGATAATACACCAATTAATTATTAAATTCGATGATACATGACATATACTTTAAGCGCTTTTGTAAACATTGATCTTGCATCTTTTCTTGTTATAATAGGTCTATTAACAATGGTAGTTTTTTTATCGTTAAAAAGGTTTTTCAAGAAATCTTAGTCACCAAAAGAAATCTGTGATTAATATTTATCTCTACTATAGATTAACCAAAACAGCTTTAAAAAGGAGTTTATCTCCAGTAGAATAATTTGAAATTTAAAACACTTGAAATTTAAATCAGCAAATACGTATTCGAACTAATAAAATTGAATTATACTCATTTCACATTTAGATCTTCTGGGAAGAAACCCACAAATAGTTCACGGGAAAATTATGTCTACGGAAAATGAGGCGGAAACATTGATTCGGCCGGCCAAAAACCTGGACTGGCTTTAAAGACTGTCTCAAACCAAAGGCTTTGTAAGGATTATTCAAATATCATTGCCTCGATAGGTTCAAATAGTTAGATTCACAAATTATCAAAAAGAGTGTATTCAGAACTACAGTATATAGAAAAGTCGGTGTTTTTAATGCTAAATGGACAAGGGGGTCTAAAACAGCTTTTCCATTAAGAGATCTTTCCTTGATGAAGACACCTCAATTTCAGCCCCATCATTCATTTCCAGCGTTCCGCCATCTCCTTTTCTATATTTCACAACATGGTCCAGATTAACAATAACCGATCGGTTAACACGTAAAAAAGGTCCACCCTGCAAAACACCTTCATATTCCTTAAGTGTTTTGGAAACGATGATCTTCTTACGGTCCTGCAGATAAAAGGTACTGTAATTGCTCATGGCTTCAACCCGCATAATATTGGCTTTATTTACAAAATAAACACCCTCAGCTGTCGATAAGGCAAGCCTGCCTGTTGCTGAATTTTGATCCGTTAGCGGAATGTGTTTCGTATAATCGGCAACCCTTTTCTTTAGTCTGAAAATGGCAGCATGCAATTCATCTTCATCTATTGGTTTTACCAGGTAATCTACAGCACTTAAACGAAGGGCTTCTAATGTAAAGGTATCATAAGCTGTAGTAAAGATGACCTGAAAATTGAAGGAGCCTAATTTCTCCAGGAACTGAAAGCCATTTAGTCCCGGCATTTCAACATCTAAAAAAAGAACATCCGGGTTTAATTCTACAATCTTAGAAAGCGCTTTAAAAGGATCGTTAAAAATGGCCTCTATCTGTAAATCTTCCCCGAACACCTCCAGCTTACGGGTCAGCAGATTACTTCCCCGCACTTCATCATCCAATATCACCGCTTTTAGCATAACTGATGTTTTTAATCTTATAAATTTCGTTTATTAATGTTTGGTAAACAAATTTGCATTCATGTTCACTGCATCCATTTTTAAACTATTGGGATGGAAATGACGGAATCACTCCCCCACCTGACTGGCCCCCGGCGGCGTTCTTCAGGTCTACCACATTACAATCATTACCTGGTTGTCCATACTTGAAAATAAACCGGGAACCGTCGATGTTTTGTTTTTCTGTAAGATATTGGATGACACTTTCTACCCTCCTCCAGCTTAGCTGCCGATCTGCAAGGGTACTGTTGCAGTATCCTGTGACCACCACCTTACAACTGGGACTCCCCCTTAAAGTTTGCGCCACGGAGGATAAAATAGCCTCTTCACTGGTAGCTAGCTTTGTGGATTGTGATTTAAAAGATACACCTGGAAGTATTAAATTACAAACGGGCTGTGGTACCTCTCCATCATATTCTTTAGCCACAAACAACACATCGTCTTTTTCAAGCAGCATAGCCGGCACGTTTACCCCATTCCAATTTGGGACTGTCACCCCCAAAAACTTATCATTATTTGTTTTAAAGCCAATGTTTGTAAGTTTATAATAAGGACCGGGATCACCTGGCCAATTTATAATCTCTGTGCCCCCATTGCTGGTAAAACTAAAAATTGTATTGCCCGCCTTAAAGGACAAGTTTGCAAATGAAAAAGCCTCCGATTTTTTAGCCATTATGGCATAAGCCATCTGATTGGCTGCACCATTGTAACGGAAATCGTAAGACTTTAGCTTTAACTTTCCTTCAGCATCTTTTTCAAGGGTAAAGGTGTACATTGATTTTCCATCTCCATTGTAATCAATAGTAATTACCGAATTTTTGATGACCACTTCCCTTGCCCTGAAATACCTCTGTAAATGTGCATTGGCCTTGATTACATTACCCTCCTGGGTAAAATACAGCACGATTAATTTATTTCCACCTGTTGTATGTTCCCCAACAAGGTAATAATCCAGCAGCTCGCTGGCTGCAATTTGTTCTGCATCATCCGCTGGTACCGCTGCCTTTTTTTTACAGCCTGTATATATGAACAATAATAGTATCGGAAACAGTTTGCAGATGTGTTTTAAATTTTTCATGATATGAATGTTGATCAGTTTTTGATAAAGTGTCATGGCAAGCGGCGTCAAATTTTTTCTGCAATTATTTTACAAAAATGCCGTTCGCCTCCGCTTCATTTGTACCATCCGTTAAAGTGGTAATGGCTAATTTGTTCTTCCACACGGTTGCTATTCGCTTACCATTTTTATTTTGATATCCCGCAACGTAAGTATCAACGCCGGAAGCATATACCGCTCTTGCCCAGGAAAAATCCGTACCATCGCTAAGTGGTAATATAGTCTCGAAACCATTTTCCCATAGTTTAGCTTCATACTTATTTGTAACCGGGTTAACCTGATAACCTGCGATGTATATATTTGTACCCGATATGTAAATAGATTCTGCGGATGAAATTTTAGTTGTCCCATCAGCTAGTGGAGTGAAAGCGTTGTTGTTCTTCCATAATTTTGCTTCTGTCCTACCATCACTCACCTCATGTCCAACCACAAAAACATCATTATCCTGAACAAAAATGGAATTTGCAACTGAATAATTTCCTGGTGGCATTAAAGCAACGGGTGATCGGTTTTTCCAATAAACAGCGCCGTCTCTGTTTGGGGTTTTGTAACGCTGATAGCCTGCTACAAAAGTATCATTCCCCACAGCATATACTGCGTTAGCCTTAGCATCCTGAACCAAATAATAGTTAACCAGTTGCACCGTCTCACCATTTTTCCACAGTACCGCCTGATTTACATTACCATCATTTTGATAGCCCGCAATAAAAATATCAGATCCTGTAACATAAACAGAACTGGCGGCTCCGCTAACATTCCCGGCAATAAGTGGTAGGTCAACAGACAGGCCATTCTTCCACATGATAGGTTTTGAACCGTCATTTCCAACCACATAAACATCTTCATTAAGGACAAAAACAGCATTTGCATAAGCATTTTTAGTGCCATCGGTCAGCTCTGCTGCTATGCCATTTTTCCATAAGGTAGCAATAGCCTTAGTGCCTTTATTTTGATATCCGCTGACATAGATGTCTTGTACAGAGGTATCCTGCCGATCCTTTATTTCCTTTTTACAGGAGCATAATACCAAAACTAACAGCATGTTAAACAGTACGTAGGTAATTTTCATGATTTTAAGGGTTATAGGGTGAGAAGTTAAAAGGTGTGTGTTATGCTGATGCCCCCGTTTTGGGCCCCAAATCCAGTATTGTGGTTTTCATATAGATTTAAGTTTCCTATTAGGTTATTGTTGTGTAAAAGTGCCATAGTATTCCTGATAAGGTTTTTTTTGGTAATAGCTTACTTCTAGTTTTCCGTTTACCAGTACCATAAACTCTTTATCTTCGTTTCCGACACCGGCAATATCATTTACCCAAGCGGCTATATTACCTATAGAAATATAATTTTCGGTACGGGTTACTGTACCTGTATTAAGGCCTGCTCCCACTTTATTCTCGCTGGTAGAAAAGCTGTAAAAGAAATTCGGGTGCAGTACACTTTTATCGGGCTTGTAGTAAGAGCCTGCAAAGGTTTTTCCAGCCAGCCGGTTAGTTTCTTCTGCTTTTAAAAGTGCAACTTCTTTAAACCTTGCAACTTCAGTGGTTACTTTACCTTCTTCAATAACAAAGCGATAATTGAGGCCTACTAAATTGATAATATGCTCGTCAATCACTTCATAAGGATAAATCTGGCTGCCCATAGCAGTATGGTGCAATAACGTTTTTCCCGGTCTAAACTCCATTAGTGTGGGTATGATCCATGTACCATCGTCATTAGCCAACTTTAGGTATATAAAATACCCAATCGGGTTATTGATGTCAAATTTGGGTTTTCCCTCCTCTTTCCTGACTTCGTTCTTTTTGCAGGACGTAAAAGTGATCAGCAGGATCACCGAAGCCATGGCCATGGTTTTTATTAAATATTTCATAATTTTTCTATGTAAAATTTACTTTGTAAGAGGCATTTAACTATTGTTTTGTAAGCGAACCATAAGAAAAGCCATTTTGTATATTTCGTATCAATTCTAGCTTACCATTTATGATTACAAAAAACGTGAGTGTGCCATTTGCACCAGTGTTACTGGTGGCTGCCATATTATTAATCAGCGTATAATCTTTATTGATAACAGGGTCGCCCATAGAGCTTTCGCCATATTGCGAAGCATTAAACTTTAATTTTGTTACTGTTAGCAGATTACCTCCTGTATTTGCTAAAGAACCATTAAATGATGTGCCGCTAAATTGGTTTTGAGTAGGGTTCTTAAGTAAAATATGGCTTAATAAATTTTGAGTGGTATTTTCTTTGGTATAAGTGGTAATACTTTCTTTGTCGATATTGAATTTATAAATTAGCCCACCACCAAAATCACATTTTACCATTCCATTTTCTAAAATATAATTACCCTGGTCATTATCGTTAATTGTATAAAAAATTACTTTTGCATTTTCAGAAAAGGCAATCAGATAGGGTACTTGCAACGTTTTGTCATTTACCTTATGCTCAAACTTACCCACGATGCTATAATTTTTAAGGTCAATACCTGTGTCTTTCGCTTCGCTATTTTTGTCTTTGTTACAAGCTGTAAAGCTTAATAGCAGCATCAGCAGACCAGCAATTGCTGAATTTATTTTTAAATTTTCCATTGAGATATGATTTGTTATTGATGACGATAAAACCATTATTTTTTTATGTTTAAATACAATGTGTTTTGTTTATATAAGGATGATTTCAATTTTAACGATCTGGTTGATTTTGAATTAAATGTGAGACTAAAATCATCCTGTTTTTTTTAGAATGAGTGCACAGACCGTTTGAGTGAGTGAACACCTGTTTCTGTCTAGCCTGGCCTGCTAATATTCAGGAGAATATTGTGTTATTTTGAAATGTTTTAATGACTAAACCCTGGTTAATGAAGTCACTGATCAAAATATCCATTATTATTCCTTTCTTCCTGGCAGTTTCAAATGTAAGTGCCCAGAAATATGGACTGGCAGCCCTCGACTCAATGAAAGCGCTGTTAAAAACACAAAAAATCTTAGACTCCAACCGGGTTAAGATCGTTCACCGCATTTCAGCTGCCTATAGAAACATAGATACCGATTCGGCAATGCAATACGCTGTTAGGGGTTTAGCCATGGCAAAAAAGGTGAACTGGCCCAAAGGGATCGCTGCATTTTATGACAACATGGGCAGCCTTTACAGCAACAATGGGAGCTATGAAAAAGCAATCCAGTATTACAATGCCTCATTATCGATCAACAAAAGCATAGGGAATAAGCGGGCCCAAACGGGAAACATCATCAATATCGGCTCTGTTTATCAGCGGCAGGGCGACGATGCCAGGGCACTGGAGTATGGTTTTAAAGCCCTAAAAATGGCCCAGTCCATCAATGAACGGGAATATACTGCACTACTGTACGGGAACATTTCAGATGTCTATCTATCACAGGAGAACTTTACGATGGCAATAACCTACAGCCTTAAGGCCTACCAGGCCTATAAACAGCTGAATGACCTGTCGGGGCTTGCAAGATCTGAAGACCGGATCGGTTCGGTATACCTGTCCACAAAAAAGCTAAAGGAAGCCGGGCGGTATTTGCAGCAGAGTTTACAGCACTATAAAGAACTGGACGATAAAATGGGACAGGCAAAATCCCTTTCTCATATCGCATTGTTGCACGAAGACGATGCTGCCCAAAAGCTGAAATACCTGATGGATGCGCAGCAGCTATTTGATCAGACCACACCCCTGCACCCCAACTCCATTACCAACCTGGGCAACATAGGCACCACCTACACCAGGATTTTCTTTAAAACCAAAGACCGGAACACGGCTCAAAAAGCAGCACACTATTTAGAAAAAGCCGTAGCAGTCAGTAAACAGGTTGGAGACCGGGACAACCTGGGCTATTTTTCAACCGAGCTGGCACAGTTGCAGGAAAATAACGGCCAATACGAAGATGCACTCCGGAATTACAAAAGATCGAGGCAAATTACCGATTCCATGTATTCGCAAGAAAGCAAAAATAAGATCGCAGCATTGGAGGCGCAATATACTTTTCAGAAAAAAGAAGAATCCTATAAGCAGGAGCAGCAACTGGCAAAACTGAAAATGAGACAGATTTACCTAAATGGTGCATTGGCCTTCATACTAGTCAGTTCAATTTTGGTTTTTTTCCTGAACCGTTCCCACATCAGGCACCTGGGTTTAAAAAATGAACTGCAAAGGAAACAGGCGGAAGAAAAAAACAAAGAACTGATAAACAGAAATAAACTATCAGAAAGTGAACTAAAGGCCATCAGGGCTCAAATGAATCCACATTTCATATTTAACGTACTCAATTCGATCGAATCCTATATCGTTGAAAATGATTCAAAAACGGCAAGCAGACTGGTACAGAAATTTGCCGCTCTGAGCAGATTGATTCTGGAAAACTCTACCCAAAGCATGGTCTCTGCCGACAAGGAATGGAAAGCACTTCAGCTCTATGCAGAGTTAGAGGTCATGCGTTTCAACAAGCAGTTTAGCTGCTCCTTTTATGCCGATCCATCCATTGATCTTTCCAGGCTATTGTTACCACCCATGCTGGTACAGCCATTAATTGAAAATGCCATACATCACGGCATGCGCAATTCAACTACCCAAAATAATGCGATCACAGTAAACCTGGAGCAAACTGAAGGTGCCCTGCTCTTTACAGTAGCAGACAACGGCATTGGCATAGATGAAGCAGAAAAATTCAAAACCTTTTCAGCCATCAAAAGTAAATCCATAGGTATCTCTTCCATAAAGGAACGGATAGAGATTTTTAACGTAATGAACCAGGGACATCCTGCCCTATTCGAATTGCGCAAACAAACAGCCGAAGGAAGGGGGACTATTGCAAAATTGACACTACCGAAAATTGTTAAAAAAGATTGAAAAATACCTCATCTCCGCCTCCAGAGTCTGTTTTCCAAACCTAAATCCAAATAAACATTAACATACCAATGAAAAAGAAATGCAACCTAACCCCTATGTTGGTTGTGAGCGGCTATGAATTCAGTGGAACCAGGCATAAAGGAAAGAATTGAACTAATCTTTAATGATCAATCAAGATATTTAGAGGTAGAAAAATTCCACTAAATATCTACAAGTCTTATCTTAGTATATGAAACGCTCCAAATTTCTCCAGTTATTCTTAGGAATTACTTTATTCCTTAGTTCTCTAAGGGCCAGTGCACAGACTGTTTTTGAAGGACAAATTATCAACAGAACATCAGAGGCGCCGGTACCCAATGTCAATATACGATTGGCCAGGGAAAGAATCACCGTCACGAGTAATGCGCAAGGATATTTCAGAATAGCAAGCGCTGATTCTGTTGTGAATGATACGCTCATTTTTAGTTCAGTTGGTTACCAGACTTTCAAACTCCTCACCAGTTTCTATCAAAAGAACGGCTTCATTTCTCTTGTACCGACTTCGACTACGCTGGAAGAGGTCAGTATTACGAATGAAAAACTTAAAATTGTCCGTTTAAATAAATTTGACTTAAGTGATATTAAGGAGGACCCGCCTGGAGCGAAACCGGGCCCTTTTCCAGTAGTCACCTACCCCTTTTCACCCAGGAATCGTTTTTTCGCCAAATTGTTTACCGCCCCGCAGGGAAATGTGGTACTGACCAGTGTAGATTTGGGAAGAAGAGAATTAGACGAAACGAAGTATCCGGACAAGCCTCTAGTGACTTCTCATATCAAAACCCGTTTTTTGCTTAATGTCCTGTCCGTAGATCCAAAGACCGGTGCGCCAGATAAATTGCTATTCAGTAAAATCATTAACCTGACAGATAAGGCGCTCTGGGTTAAACTGGATCTTCGCAAAGATAACATCATCATCAATCCTGCTGAGTTTTACATTGCAATAGAATGGATGCACATTCCATTCAACGAGGTCATCAAGCTATTTTACTCGCCAAAAGTACGGAAGGTCACAAAAAAAGGAAACCAGGTACTGGAAGATGTATCAGAATACACAACGCTTTATGAACCCGCCCTGATCGAATATAAAAAGAAAAAACCTACCGTATCCTGGATTAAAAATCATGAAAACAAATGGCAGCGCTATGATTCGGCAATTTCAGAACAGAAGCGTGAAATTGCCTTATCGGCCACTATAAGCTACTGAAACATGAAGACATTATTTACATTTTTGCTACTGGTGTTGGTAACTAGGGTTCATGCCCAGGATAAATTAAACTTATTTCACGTCGTGGACAGCGATACCAAATTGCCCATTCCAAGCGTCTCGGTATCTATCATCAGAGCGAGGCTGGCAATTAATACAGAAAATGATGGCATATTTAGTATTCCGGGCGACTTATCAACGATGCGGGACACCATTATTCTTGCCGCTCAAAACTACCAGCTCTTTAAGTCCCCTATCCGGGAACTAAATGAGCAGGACAGTATTCAACTGGTCAGAATTGCTATTTTGGCACCTCCAAAACAATCGGTATCCAAACTAGATACCTTACTCAACGATTTCAATTCGAGCGACATCGAACATTATGCTGGTATAAATGATAGCGCCACTTCATTCGAATGGTTGCAGCTTGCCCAGCGGTTTAATTCACCTAAGACTGGCAGTGTATTGAAAAATGTCTCTATTTATCGCCTTGTATTTAACTTGAATAGTGAAAGACAAATGGACTATGCGGGTATGGAATACACCAAATTCCGAGTAAGGATCTACGGATTGGACAGCCTGACCCGTGGACCTGGTCGGGATTTGTGTTCGAAAGTGATTGAGGCAAAAAGCAATGGCAGGAGGCACATAAAGATCAACTTAACGAATCTTAACATCATAATTCCTGATCCAGAGTTTTTTGTTGCAGTAGAATGGGTCCGGGACTTTCACAATATGGGTTATGTGAGATTAAATAATGCGGATGGCCTAACTATGGACAGGGTGATCAACTACCGGCCCGCCATCGGCATATCTCCTGTGAAAACCAATAACTTGAACATATGGGGCATGAATTTCAGAAGAGCATGGCTTCCATATAGCTATTTCTCACCCGACTTTACCGACCTCGCCATAAAGGCTGAAGTGAGCAAATAAAGATTTTCTATCCTCTATCATAGAATGGGGAAGAACCACTATCTGCGAAATATTCATATTGGCTTCTGAACGATCGAATATGCCGGGTATTTTTCAAAAAATATATTAAACATAGGCCGAATGGTTGTTTTTTATTGGGTAAACCATTCCAATAAGAGGTTCCCCAAAGGAAGGAAAATATCAAAAGTCCCTTTCAACAAATATTCTGAAAACTTCATGAAATATCAAGAGGTTATGGTAAAAGCGATTAGCAGCCAAAACGGGACAGATAAATCCATTTTGGATTAACATCTTTTATAAAGTACGATGAATCCAGCGTTGGTAAGTCAATTCAAATTTAGTTTCGCCATTGGAATAGCTTCCGACCTGAATCCAGCCTTGAAGCGGATAGAATCGTTCTGCACGTGTATTCGGTGCTGTCCCTAAAACTACCTTGTCCTTAGTCTGCTGAAAATACCAATCAATCATTAGTCGATGCAATTCCTTTCCAATCCCTTTTTCTGCAAACTCCGGATCTACAAACAATGCCCAGACACTCTTTTCCAACAGGTCGATAATTGAAAAACCCACAACCCTACCATCCGTCTCACAAACCCACCCCTTTCCTCTTTCGGTAATGTAATACGCCACATCTTTATCAGGAACAAGATCGGGATTGCTTAAAGTATTCTCTTTCACCAGATGCCGTACTATCTGCATCTGTTTAATATCTGAAAGTTTCGCAGGTCTAAAAATCATAAAGCAGGTTTTCAATTACAGGTCAGAAATTTTTACTACTTCCTTTTACCCAATCTCTTTCATCAGGTAGTCAGTCAGTCTATCCCTTTCATGAATTTTGTCGCTTAAGATCGTTGTTACATTTATATCCGGTATTACCAGAGAATTACTTTTTTTGCCGCAATCTGTCCCTATTTTACATTGGGTTGCAATTTTTACCATGGAATAAAGTTTAGCATTTTCAGTAACAAACTCCACAGGTAGAAATTGGGCAAGGAATTTACACTAAAAAGCATTAATCCTTCAAATATACATAAGCAATTTTATATAAGAAACTACATAAAAAATTCAATACGTTGCACCAAATAAGCCTTTCCAAAGTTCTCAGGATCATGGGTCAGCGTTGCTCTGATGGATTTCCAGTACATTTTGCCATATTTCCTCCAATTGGTCTTTCACTGCCTGGCTTGCCTAAGTAAGTTCCAATTTATCCTGAATATATTCATACTTACCATTTGTTTTACCCAAAGTAATCATCGGTCCCCCCGGGACAGGCGATTGGATCAGCTTTAAAATGCGACTGGCGGAGGGGTATCAAAGCGCTTTGAAATTGTTATGGGAATTTGCTTAAATTAGAGTGAAATACCTATAACCTGTACAGATGAAAAGTTATTTGATAATTGCATTTTGCTACTTCGCAGGCTTATCGGCTAATGCACAAAAAGAAATTTTATTGAAAAAGAAGTTAAAGGGGATTGATTCGACCATTAACAGGATAATGAAAGACTGGAATGTCGCTGGTCTGGCAGTTGGAGTGGTTTATAAGGGTGAGCTGATTTATGCAAATGGCTTTGGTTACCGTGACCTGGAAAAGAAACTACCTGTGACCGTAAATACCGTTTTTCCGATTGCATCATGCACTAAGCCTTTTACCAGTATACTTGTGGGCATTAACGTTGATGATGGAAAACTCGACATCAACAAACCAGTACACAATTATCTACCTGAGCTTCAATTTTATACTCCGCAACTTACGGGAATGGTTACCGCGAAAGATATGATGACACACAGAACTGGACTTCCACGGCACGATTGGGCAACTCAAGCAAGTCCTCCGATGTCTATTGATACCATTATGCATCGAATTCGATACCTGGAGCCGTCGGCTGGAATTAGAGAAACGGTGCAGTACAATAACCAAATGTACGCCATACTGGGAGAACTAACCAAAAAAGTAAGTGGCAAAAGCTGGGAGGAGCAGCTAAAAGAACGAATATTGATTCCGTTAAACATGACAGAAACAAGCACAGCTTTTGCGGCACTCAGTCAAAGCAAAGAATACAGTCGCGGTTATGTAATGATTGCTGATACATTACGGGCGGGAGCGCTAAGTACGGAAGGTGCACATCCCGCAGGAAGTATGAACTCCAATGTTACGGATATGGCTAAATGGCTCTCTGCCTGTATCGGGAATGGGAGATATAAAGGAAAACAAGTATTGCCTGAGGCATATTTAAAAGAAGCAACCACCCCTCAGATGAGTACGCCGTCAAGGCCAAATCCAAATTTCCCTGCCTATCCGGATATATTTTTTGGAGATTTTGGTTATGCGTGGCTGATCAACTCTTATAGAGGACACTATATGGTGCAGCACAGTGGTGATTTACCTCTGTTTTCTGCTAACACTACATTTTTCCCCACAGATAGTATTGGTATCGTTGTGTTGGTCAATAAATTTGATGCAACTGTTCCAGAAATGATCAGTTCTTACATTGCGGATCGCTTATTAGACCTGCCTTACAAAAACTGGAATAATCTTATTTTAAGCATGAAAAAAAGGCAGAGTCAGCCAAAACAGTCAGCCTTAAGTCAAACAAAAACTCCAAAATCGACACCAATGGTCCTTACCGCAGATGCCTATGTGGGCATTTATAGGGATCCAGGTTATGGCACTATTGAAATTAAACTGGAAAGTGAGAAACTTGTGGCTACCCACAATGAAAAGAAATTTGCCTTCTCCCATTTCAGCGAAAACACTTTCAGTGCTAATGTTCCTGGTGGCAGGCTTAGATTCATGATCGACGCCAACAAAAAGGTTACGGCAATTACAGGTGCATTAGAAGAAGGGGTAAAAGATATTGTATTTGTTAGGGTGAAATAGCTGCAGCAGATGACCCGTATCCTCACACCAGACAAACTTGTCCGCTATAAGCTCGGATCAAATTCCACTATCCATTCAATACCATATTTGTCTCTAAACATTCCGGCGTATGTATTCCAAGGGCTGTCACCCATAGGCCCTTCAACCTCGCCCCCTACAGATAGGCCGCTAAATATCTGGTCTGCCTCTTCT
>Ga0157370_10006609_pt1 | contig 12745 bp, 11 predicted proteins | sample C35metaG_FD_113463 | JGI IMG/M metagenome (GOLD analysis project Ga0157370, IMG submission 113463) | Corn rhizosphere microbial communities from Kellogg Biological Station, Michigan, USA - C3-5 metaG | ecosystem: Host-associated > Plants > Roots > Rhizosphere > Soil | place: USA: Michigan...
AGGATGCGGCGCGTCGTCGTACCACTTGAGGTAGAACCGCTTCCAGCCGGTGCGGAAGAAGGAATGGAAACCGGCATCGTTGTACTGGTCCGATGCCTTGATGTGGCTCGCCTTGGCCAGGGCGATGGCTTCATCGCGGATGGTCTGCCAATTGCTGCGAAGGTTTTCCAGCTCGGGAAAATCGGTGGGCGTGAGATACGGCGTCGCGGGTACGCGCGAAAACGCGTACATCAACACGTTGATCGGCGCCATGAAGGTCGAATGATCGGTAATCTGGCGCACGAATTTGTGACGCACCCTGCCGCGAAAATGCACGTACAGTGCGCAGGCGACAAGCACGGCCAGGACGATCCACTTGATCATGACAGCAGGGTGGGCAGGTGCATCCGAAGGTCGCAGATTTTACTCCGCGATGTCTACTCCGCGGCGGCTGTGCGCTGCTTGCCGCGCCCCGCGTGCGCCAGCGTGATGATCGCCACGCCGACCAGGATCACGGCCATGCCGCCGATCTCGGCCGGGCCCACGCGCTCGCCTGCGACCAGCGCGCCCAGCAGCACCGCCACCGGCGGATTCACGTAGGCATAGCTCGCGGTCAGCGCCGGGCGCGCATGCTTGATCAGGAACAGGTACGCGGAAAACGCGATGATGGAGCCGAACACGGCCAAGTACGCGATCGCCAGGATCGACGCAGCCGGCGGATGCGCGGGCAGCCGCTCACCGGTGAGCCATGCGGTCAGCGCCAGCGCGGGCGCCGCGCACAGCATCTGGGTGGCCACGTTCATCGGACCTTCCGGCATGTCCTGGTGGCGGCTCCAGATCGAACCGAACGCCCACGCGAGCGTCGCCACCAGCAGCGCCGCGGCCGCCCAGGGCGCCGCGCGCATCGCGCCGCCGCTGTTCAAGACGATCACGCCGAAAAAGCCGACCACGAGCCCCACGATCTCGCCGCGGCTCGGGCGTTCCTTGTAGACGAACAGGAACAGCGCGATGAACAGCGGTTCGCTCGCGATGGCGACGGCGGCGATGCCGGAAGTCACGCTTTGTTCCGCGAAACAAACCAGGCCGTTGCCGAACAACAGCAGCAGCACGCCCGTGATCGCCGCGTTGCGCCACTGCCGGCGCGTCGGCGGCTTCACGCCGCGAAGGCGCAGCCACGCGTACATCGCGACGCCGGCTGCAAAAAAGCGCAAGGCGGCCATCATGAACGGCGGAAACCCGGTCAACCCGATGCGGATGCCGAGGTAGGTCGAGCCCCAGATCACGTACACCGAAACCAGCGCCAGCGGAATCAACCAGCGGCGTTCGGGTGCGACACGTGCGGAAACGGAAAGGGCGGTGTCGTTCATGGTGGAGTGGCCGTTGCGCCGACGCGAAGCGGCCTCTTGGTTGAATTGTCAGGACCTAGGGTGCGTGACAGCAGAAGGCCTTCGTAAATGATTTGGCCAAGCGGAAAATGGAAGATTCCCGCGATGGAAAAGCCGTGTTTCGAGTAAAACCGAATGGCGCGGTGGTTGTTGCCAGAAACGCCCAGCCACAGGCATTCATTCTGCTGTTCTTTGGCCAACGAAACGGCACGCTCCACCAGGCTGTCCGCTATTCCAGAGCCATGTCGCTCTGGAACGACATAAAGCCGGCGCAATTCCAGCGAGCGCCACGCGCCGAGTTCTTCGGGCGTAGTTTCCTGGCACAGCATCAAATACCCGCATACTCCTTGTTCTTCCGCAACGAAAAGGGCCTTGGACGGATCGGTCATATGCTCCAGAAAACGTTCGCTGGAAAGTTCTGTAGCGATATATGCATCGATATCATGCAGGGGTGTTCCGTCGCTGCACGCGAGTGCGAATGTTCTGGCCGCGACAGCAGACAATGCCTCTGCGTCCCCAGGATTGGCCGCGCGGATGATGTGCGTCATGAGCCCGAACGCCGGGCGTGGGAGCGAACGAATCACGCCTCCCGAAACGGGAGGCGTGGAGGGATTGTAGTTTCGGCCATTGGCATTGGCGCGTGCGTCGTTATGAAAGTTTTGGTGTACCGTGTTGAACGGAATTCAACGCGCGCTGTCGCGCCGTTCCCGTTCCAGCAGGGTTTGCTTGCGCGCCGCGCCCCAGCGCCAGCCGCCCGGCGTGCCGTCGCCGCGCACCACGCGATGGCAGGGTACGATCAGCGCCAGCTTGTTGGCACCACAGGCGCGCCCTACCGCCCGCGCGGCGTGCGGTTCGCCGATGGCACGGGCGATGTCGGCGTAGCTGCGCGTTTCGCCCGCTGGAATGCGGGTAAGCGCTTCCCACACCCGCCACTGGAACGCGGTGGCGGTGATGTCCAGCGGCGGTAGCGCGGGCGCGGTTTTCGCGCCGGTGTGATGGCCAAATTGCCGCGCGACACGTGCGACTACGGCGGACAGCCACTCGTCCCGTCCCGCGTCGACGCGCGTCAATTCGGCGTGCGGAAACTCCTTGTGCAGTGCATCCAGCAACGCATCGTCATCGTCGCCAAGTGTCACGGCGCACAAACCGCGCTCGGTGGCCGCGACCAGCACGCGACCCAACGGTGAAGCCACCGTGGTGTAGCGGATCGCGATGCCCGCGCCGCCTTCGCGGTAGCGTGAGGGCGGCATGCCCAGCAGGCGGTCGGAGTGCTCGTACACGCGGCTGCCTGAGCCGAAGCCGGCGGCGTACACCGCATCGGTAATCGCGGAGCCCTCGCGCAGCGCCTGCTTGAATTCTCCGAAGCGGCGCGCACGCGCGTATTCCGCGGGCGACACGCCGAAGCGCCGGCGAAAGCTGCGTTGCAGCCACGCGGGAGAAAGCCCCACTTCGTGCGCAAGGTCGTCCAGCGTGGGGGCGTGTTCGCTGTGGTCCAGCAGGTCGCGCGCCCGCTCGAGCGGGTCGCGCGCGTTCATGGTGATGGCGGGTTTGGCGTTCATGTGCAGAGGATGCAGGTGCCGCCGCGTCCCTACCATCCGGATCTTGTTGTCGATGCCTGTTCCGTCGGCGGAAGCGTGGCGCGCGGCATCACGGTGAATTCGCCTTCGATGATTTCGGGATCGCCGTGCCGGCGGCCGCGTCCATTCAGCCAGCGGCGCAGCAGCATCGTCAGCGCCGCGGCGGCGACCATGGCCGCACCGATCAACAGGCCCATCGCAAGCAACCCGATCAGCAACATGGTGCCCGCGACCAGCACCAGTGCGCGCAGCAGCGGGTGCCGAGGCAGGCGAATGAAGGATTTTTCGATACGCATCGGCGGCCCGCATGGCACAATGACATCCTTACGATGCGGGCGCGCAGGCGCCATCGCAAGTGTCGGCGGGACGTTGTCCTGCCGGTGCGGGCCAAGGATGGCCCGCCGCGAATCAAGTGATAGCTTGATTCGACGAAGCAGAGTCCGGGCGTGAACCGGACTCTGCGCGCTCAAAAAGTGCAGGATCGCACTTTTTGAACAAACCACCAGGAATCGTGCATGGACATGACCACCGCCAACGAGATCCTGTGCCGTCTCGAGGACATTCCCGACGGCGGCGTGCTGGGCGTCGATCCTCCGGACCCTGAAGGCGAGCCGCTGTTGCTGGCGCGGCGCGGCAATTCGGTGCAGGCGTGGCTGAACATCTGTCCGCACTCCGGGCGCCGCATGGATTACGCGCCGGGCCTGTTCCTGGTCAAGGACGACAAGCTGACCTGCGCGGTGCACGGCGCGACTTTCGCTCTGCGCGAAGCGGGCCTGTGCGTGCAGGGACCGTGTCGCGGACAGTCGCTGGTCGTGGTGCGGGTGCAGGTGCGCGATGGGCGCGTAATGCGGGTGTAGGGCGAGCGCCGCCCACCGTTCGCAGTGGCAGCCAATGCGTAGGTTGGGCTGATTCCGGGCTTGGCCCGGAAGAAGCCCAACGCATGCAATCGCGCTGGGCTTCCGCCGATAGAGCCGGCGTCAGCCCAACCTGCGGCCCTGCCGGGCGTCACAAGTTCACGAATATCCCGATCGGAGCGTGCGTGCGCGCGACGGTGACGATGAACAGGAACACGATCATCGCGGCCGCGAAAAAACCCGCGCGGATCGCGCGCGTGCGCCCGCGCCGAAGCGCGAATACACCCAGCACGATATAGACCACCAGCAGGATCACCTTGACGGTGAGCCACGCCTGCACGAACGGATACTGGTGGATGATCGTGGTCAGCGCGATCGCCGCGGCCAGCAGCAGCGAATCGATCACGACCGAAATTCGCCGCAGCGCGACGTGATTGGCGGCGGGCAGGCCCGCCAGCATCATGCAACCGCGCATGAAGAACAGGCTGCCGGAGGCGATCACGCAGCCGACGTGGGTCCACAGGATTTACAGGTACCAGGCGGCCATCTTGGTTCTCGGGCATTGCTGCAGGCGAAGACATCCGGGTAACTCTTCAAGTCGTCATTCCCGCGCAAGCGGGACTGCGTAGGCAGGATGCCGAAGCGAACAACGGCAGAGCCGTTGGCCTGAAAGGCGCGCGGCAGGAGCCGCGCGTAATCCAGTGTCTTTCATGCATTTCGTCGATACCGAGGCGTTGGACTACTCGCGCCATCCATGGCGCTCGCCCTCCGGGCCGCCTGCGGCGTTCGCGTTTGCAATCCTGCAAACGCAGTCCGGATATCGCTTCGCGATTCCGGGATGACGAAAATCACAGAGTTCTTGACACGTCGCCCATGCGATTGTGCCGAGATCGATATAGGCGCGTCTTGATCCCGCTCAGAACGACAGCGATTCCTCAAACATTCAGGACACAGCGCGCCAATTCTCGCAAGCGCGGCGAATCCAGCAACTCCACTTTGCGGCCGTCGATCGCGATCAGTTTCTGTTCGCGGAAGCGGCCGAGCACGCGGCTCACCGTTTCGGCCGCAAGGCGCAGGTAGTTGGCGATGTCGGCGCGCGCCATGCTCAGCCGGAATTGCGTGCCCGACAATCCGCGCGCGGCATAGCGGTCGCCCAGGTCCACCAGGAATGCGGCGAGGCGTTCATCGGCGGAATGATCGCCGGCCAGCAACGTGGCCGAACCGAGTTCCTTGCTGAGCAGGCGGAACAGGTGTTGCTGGATGCGCGGCTGGCGCGCCGCCAGCGCGCTCATCGCGGGGAACGAGAAGCGGCAGCATTCGGTGACTTCCAGCGCTATCGCGTCGCAAGGGTAATGCTCGGGATAGATCGCAGCCAGGCCGATCAGTTCGCCCGGCAGGTAGAAACCCAGCACCTGTTCGCGACCCTCGGCATCCACCAGGGTGGTCTTCACCATGCCGCTGCGCACCGCGAACAGCGCGCGAAACGCATCGCCGGAGCGGAACAGGCGCTGACCCGGCTCGAACGGTCCCACATGTTCGACCAGGCAGTGCAGTTCGGAAAGCTCGGTCTTGTCGTAACCGGCGACCGAGCAGGCTTCGGCGAATGCGCAGGATGAGCAGAAGCGATCGGCGTCGCCGTCATTCGCGGAAATGCCCGTGCGGTGCTCGAAGGGAGCGTTCTGGCCGGGAGATGACGAATGCGATTCCATGATGCCATTCAGGCGCCAAACGGCGCCGTCGCCGATGAAACAACAATTTTACCGCAGCAATCTCTTTTGGACTGGTGGTCCATGCGGAGCAGCTGTCGATGGAAAGTCAGGCCAGGGAAGGCCGTTCTGGAGATGCGGAGCGCGTAACGAATTGGGTGCCGATAATCTGCATGACGCGGCGATCAGGGATGATCGCACGGCTCAATGCGCTGTTCGATCGCGCCGAAGATCGAATTGCCGTCGATGTCGTGCATGTCGATCTTCACCGTATCACCGAATTTCAGAAAGGGTGTCATCGCCTCGCCGTCGCGCAGCTTTTCGACGGTGCGCTGCTCGGCCAGGCAGGACGCGCCGCGCGAGGTGTCCTGGTTGGCGATGGTGCCGGAGCCGACGAGGGTGCCGGCCGCGAGCGGACGGGTTTTCGCCGCATGCGCGATCAATTTTGCGAAGTCGAATTGCATGTCCTCGCCGGCCTCGACCTCGCCGAACCACTGGCCGTTGATCCATGTGCGCATCGGCAGATGCAGCTTGTCGTCGCGCCACGCGTCGCGCAATTCATCCGGCGTCACCAGCACCGGCGATAGCGCCGAACGCGGCTTGGATTGCAGGAAGCCGAAGCCCTTGGCGAGTTCCGCGGGAATCAGGTTGCGCAGGGAAACGTCGTTGACCAGTCCGACCAACTGGATGTGGTGCGAGGCATGTTCCGGCGTCACCGCCATCGGCACGTCGTCGGTCACCACCACGACTTCGGCTTCGAGGTCGATGCCGTAGTCCTCGCTGGGCACGATCACCGGATCGCGCGGCCCCAGGAAACCGGCGCTGGTCGCCTGATACATCAGGGGATCGGTATAGAACGTTTCCGGCACGGTCGCGCCCCGTGCCTTGCGCACGCGTTCGACGTGCGGAAGGTACGCGCTGCCATCCACGAATTCATACGCGCGCGGCAGCGGCGCGGCCAACGCGCTGAAGTTCAAATCGAAGGCGTATTCGACCGCCTTGTGGCGGTGCAGGCACAAGGCGTCGTACAGCGCGTGCAGGCGCGGTGCGGCCAGTTGCCAGGCGTCGAGTGCTTGCTGCAGCGAGGACGCGATACCGGTGGCGCGCACGCCGTGCGCGAGGTCGCGGCTGACGACGATCAGTGTGCCGTCTCGACCGCCTTCCTTGAGGGTTGCGAGTTTCATGTCGTGCCCTTTGTACTCAACGTTGCGACGGATCGAAGTGTCTTTGCAGGTCCTGCCAGCATTGCTGGTAATCGTGCTGTCGCTGCGGTGATTCCAATGCCTGCCGGGTCGGATGGATCACGCAGCGCGTCTCGAACATGAAGGCCATGGTATCGACGACATGCTGCGGCTTGCTCGTATCCGTCGCCAGCGCCTTGGCGTAACTTGCGGCATCGGGGCCGTGTCCGCTCATGCAGTTGTGCAGCGACGCGCCGCCTGGCACGAAACCGCCGCCCGCGCTGGCGTCCTTGGCGTCGTATTCACCGTGGATCAGCCCCATGAATTCGGATGCGATGTTGCGATGAAACCACGGCGGCCGGCAGGTGTGCTCGGCCGCCAGCCAGCGTGGCGGGAAGATCGCGAGGTCCATGTTGGCGGTGCCCGGCGTATCACTGGGCGAGGTCAGCACCGTGAAGATCGATGGATCGGGATGGTCGTAGCTGATCGAGCCGATGGTGTTGAAGCGGCGCAGGTCGTAGCGATACGGCACGTGCGTGCCGTGCCACGCGACCACGTCCAGCGGGGAATGGTCGATCGGCGCCCGCCACAGGTTGCCCTGGAATTTCGCGATCAGTTCGAAGTCGCCCTCGATGTCTTCGTACGCCGCCACCGGCGCCTCGAAATCGCGCGCGTTGGCGAGGCAATTGGAACCGATGGGACCGAGTTCCGGCAGGCGCAATGGCGCGCCGAAGTTTTCGCACACGTAGCCGCGCGCCTTCCCGTCCGGAAGATCGACCTTGAAACGCACGCCGCGCGGGATCAGCGCGATCTGTTGCGGATCGATCTCCAGCACGCCCAGTTCGGTCGCGATCCGCAAACGGCCCTGCTGCGGCACGATCAGAAGTTCGCCGTCGGCGTCGTAAAAGTATCTCCCCTGCATCGCCTTGTTGCAGGCGAAAAGATGGATGCCGACGCCCGTTTGCGTCGCGGCCGAACCGTTGCCCGCCATCGTGAACAGGCCATCCACGAAATCTGCGGGTGCGTCCGGAAGCGGGAAAGGGCTCCAGCGCATCTGGTCCGGTGGCGTCGGCGTCTCGTCGAAACGGTTGTGGAATGCGGCCTGTTCGAACGGTGCGAACGTCCCGTGCAATGCGGCGGGACGGATCCGGTACAGCCAGCTCCGCCGGTTGGCGTGGCGTGGCGCGGTGAACGCGGTGCCCGACAATTGCTCCGCATACAACCCATAGGGCACCTTCTGCGGCGAGTTCTGTCCAATCGGCAGCGCGCCTTGAAGTGCTTCGCTCGAATGCTCGTTGCCGAAGCCGGTGAGATAGGCGAGCGTCATGGCGAATTCCTCAAAGAACCCCGCGCTTCATCTGATCCCTTTCGATCGATTCGAACAGGGCCTGGAAGTTGCCCTCACCGAAACCTTCGTTGCCCTTGCGCTGGATGATCTCGAAGAAGATCGGGCCGATGCAGTTCTGGGTGAAAATCTGCAGCAGCAGTTTTCGTTTGGTTTCCATGTCGGCGTCGATCAGGATCTTGTTTTTCGCCAGCCGCGGCACGTCCTCGCCGTGGTTGGGCACCCGCACGTCGATCACTTCGAAATAGGTATCGGGCGTGTCGAGGAATTCCACGCCGGCCGCGCGCATCTTTTCCACCGTCTCGTAGATGTTGTCGGTGAACAGCGCGATGTGCTGGATGCCTTCGCCCTTGTACTCGTCGAGGTATTCGTTGATCTGTGATTTCGGATCGCTGGATTCGTTGAGCGGAATGCGCACCATGCCGTCCGGCGCGGTCATGGCCTTGGAAACCAGTCCGGTCTTCGCACCCTTGATGTCGAAATACCTGATCTCGCGGAAGTTGAACAGGCGCTCGTAGTAGTCGGCCCACTTCCCCATCTCGCCGAAATGCACGTTGTGGGTCAGGTGGTCGATGAAGGTAAGGCCGAATCCCTTCGGATCGCGCTGCGCTTCCGGCACCAGCCATTCGTAATCATCGAAGACCGAACCCTCGCCGCCGTAACGGTCGACGAGGTAGAGCATGCAACCGCCGATGCCTTCGATCACGGGCGCATCCACGACGCGCGTGTCCGCCTTGTGGGTGATTTCTTTTGCGCCATTGGCCAGCGTTGCTTTCAGTACCTCCGAAGCAGGGCGCGAAAAGCGGATGGCGAAGCCGCAGGCGCAGGGGCCGTGCTTTTGCGCGAAGTCGGCGGCGAAAGAATCGGGCTGTTCGTTGACCAGCAGGTTGCAACCACCCTGGCGGTACAGAGTAATGGCCTCGCGCTCGTGTCTGGCGACCGCGGTGAAGCCCAACCGCTTGAACAGGTCGTGCAGCAGTTTCGGGTCGGGCGCGGCGAACTCGACGAACTCGAAGCCATCCACGCCCATCGGGTTCTCGAACGTGGTCGGTCGCATGCCGGTGTGGGGTTGGGCACTCATGATGGTCTCCACAAACGAGGCTCGTTCCGTTAAGATAGTTTCATTTGTAACTATTTGCAAGCCAAACCACGCCACGACATGTCCAGACACGCGCCCATCGAGCTGGAAAAGTTCGTGCCATACCAGTTGTCGATCGTGTCCAACACGGTCAGCGAGGACATCGCACGCGAGTATCGCGAACGCTTCGACCTCGGCACCACCGAATGGCGGGTGATGGCGGTGTTGGCGCGTTACGACAGCGAGGGCCTGTCGGCGAGGGCGGTGGCCCGGCTGACCGCGATGGACAAGGTGGCGATCAGCCGCGCGCTGGCGCGGCTGGTGGCGAAGGGGCGCGTGCTGCGTCGCACCCACCATGGCGACAAGCGCAGATCGGTGTTGCGGTTGTCGGCGACTGGCTGGCGCATCCACGATGCGGTGGCTCCGCGTGCACGCCAGCACGAACGCGACTTTCTGGCCAAGTTGAATGAAGAAGAGCGAGACTGGCTGGCCCGCATCCTCGACAAATTGATGGCCGAAGGCGCTACCGTACGCCGTGCATCAACCGGTTGACCAGCGGCGAGATCAGCAGCAAAACAACGCCCGCGCCCAGCAGCAGCCAGAACCCGAACGTGAAGCCGGATAGCGCGGACGCGACGGTCATGCCGCCGCTGCCGGCGATGCGGCTGGCGAACAGGCCGGAAAGATTGCCGCCGACCGCCAGCGAAAGGAACCAGCCACCCATCGCGAAGCCGACCAGTCGCGACGGCGCCAGTTTGGTCACCATCGACAAGCCGATTGGCGACAGGCACAGCTCGCCGAGTGTCTGCATCACGTAAGTGAGCACCAGTGGCCAGAACGGGATCAGCCCGTTCGCGCCCAGCAATTTCGAGAGCGCAAACATCAGCACCAGGAAGCCGAGGCTGTTGAACAATAGCCCGAAGCCGAACTTGCGCGGAATCGAGGGCTCCATCCGGCGTCGATCGAGCCAGGCCCACACCAGTGTCACCAGCGGCGCGAACACGATGATCGCGAGTGGACTCACCGACTGGAACCAACCGACCGGGAAAATCCATCCACCCGGCATCACGCGGTCGACGATGTTTTCGGCGAGGAAATTGAACGACGTGCCGAGCTGGTAGTAGAACATCCAGAACAGGATGTTGAACGCGAAGATGATCAGCATCGCGATCACGCGGTGCACCTGCACGCGGCCGTGGCGCGCGGCTTCGACCAAAAGCATCGTCGCGACGGCGATGAACAATAGTCCCAGCAGCCATTGCAGGCCCGTGGCGCCCACGCGCGAGAGCAGCAGGAAAACCAGCGGCACCGACACGATCACGCCGAGCACGACCCATGCGACCCGTGAAAGGCCTTCCGCACCCGGTGCAGGCCGTCCCACGTGTTTCAACTGCCGTCGCCCGAACCAGAACCACGCGAGGCTGATCAGCATGCCGACGCCCGCAGCCGCGAACACCAGCCGGAAGTTCTGTTGCATCGGCGTCGCCGTGAAATGCGCCGCCAGCCATCCGGTCAGGAGTGGCGCGACCAGCGCGCCTCCATTGATGCCCATGTAGAACAGTGTGAAACCGCGATCGCGACGCGGATCGTCGCGGCCATAAAGCTGTCCCACCATCGTCGAGATGTTGGGCTTGAACAGGCCATCGCCGACGATCACCAACGCAAGCCCCAGCAGCAACATCGTGCGGCTCGGCAGCATCAGCACGAACAGTCCCGCCGCCATCACCAGCGCGCCCAGCAGGATGGTGCGCTGGTAGCCGATCACCTTGTCGGCCACCCAGCCGCCGAAAATGCCGGTCCCGTAGATCAGCGCGGTGTACGCGCCGAAAATGCCGCTGGCCCACGCTTGTCCGGACGGATCGCCGTGATAGAACTGCTGGACAATGTACAGCGCCAGCGCCCAGCTCACGCTGTAGAACGCGAAGCGTTCCCAGAACTCCGTCATGAACAGCATCCACAGCGGCTTCGGGTGGCCGAGTCGCTGCGGAAATTCCGGTGCGTCCGGCAAGGTCGCGTTGTCGATGGCATTGATCATGGTTTTCCCCGCAAAGTCGGTTCAACGCGCCCCACGCATCAGCTTCACGATCCACGGTGCCGCGATCAGGCAGGTCAGCGCGATCGCGGCACCGCCCATTGAAGCAGTCAACCGGATCGAATCTGGGTGCGCACTTCCAGCAGTTCCGGGAAGAAGGTGAGATCGAGCGCCTTTTTGAGGAATCCCACGCCCGACGATCCGCCGGTGCCGGGCCGGTGGCCGATGATGCGTTCGACGGCTTTCATGTGGCGGAAACGCCACATCTGGAAATTCTCCTCGACGTCCACCAGCGTTTCGCAGAGTTCGTATTCCGCCCAGTAACGTTCCGGCGCCTCATAGATGCGCTGGAACAGCGGCAACAGCGAATCCTGGCGTTTCCAGCCTTCGTGCACGTCGCGATCCAGGATCGCTTGCGGAACCGCATGACCGCGCCGCGCCAGCCAGCGCAGTGCCGCATCGTACAGGCTTGGCGCCTGCAGCGTCGCGCGCAATTGTTCGTGCCCCGCGGCATCGTGCGCGAACACGTCCAGCATGTCGGCATGCTTGTTGCCGAGCAGGAATTCCACCGTGCGGTATTGCAGCGACTGGAAACCCGACGACGGTCCCAGTGCATCGCGGAACTTCAGGTACTCGTGCGGCGTCATGGTTTCCAGCACCGCCCACTCGTTGAACAGTTGATCCTGGATGCGTTTGACGCGTGCGAGTTTCTTCTGTGCCTGATCCGCGCGATCGTCATCGAGGTCGACGATCGTCGCGCGCAGTTCGTGGATCATCAGCTTCAGCCACAGCTCGGCGACATGATGCTGCACGATGAACAGCATCTCGTCGTGATAGGCCGGGTCCGACAGCGGCCGCTGGGCGGACAGCAGCGTGTCGAGGTGCAAATAACTCGCGTACGTCATGCGGCCGGAAAGATCGCGCTGGATGCCGGCTTCGAGTTCGCGCTGGTTGGTATCTGTCATGGGTGTCGAATGTCTTGTTCGAAGCCGCTGTTGTGCAAAATCAGGACAGGAAGCCCGTTATGGTCTTGATGACTTGAGGCGATTCGGAGAGCAGGCCAGTTTAGCGAAGCAGCGATCAGGGACGATCGCACGAACATTGTTGCGTTGCAACATGCGCAGGCGTACTGCGCAAGGCTGCGGACGCTGTGCGGTGCATGCGATAATGGGCGGCCCGCTCGCGTGGATTGTCTGCGACGAGCGGCCGACACGCCGCGTCGCCGCGCATCAGCGGCCTCGCATCCCCGCATCACTTCCGGGAGCAACCCGTGCCCATCGCCGCCAAGTTCGAAATCGAATACCTGCAATACCTCGACGCCGAGGGCAAGCAGGTCAGGAAAGACTTGCCCGACTTCGCGCAGGACATCGACCAGATGGTCGAGCTGTACAAACTGATGGTGTCCACGCGCGTGTTCGATACCAAGTCGATCGCGCTGCAGCGCACCGGCAAGCTCGGCACCTATGCTTCATGTCTCGGCCACGAAGCCACCCATGTCGGCATCGGCGCCTCGATGAAGCCGGAAGACGTGTTCGCGCCCAGCTACCGCGAATACGGCGCGCAGTTGTACCGCGGCGTGCGCCCGCGCGACGTGTACATGTACTGGGG